>Ga0335081_10000133_pt1 | contig 149054 bp, 152 predicted proteins | sample Lox_Sample_35_FD_206713 | JGI IMG/M metagenome (GOLD analysis project Ga0335081, IMG submission 206713) | Soil microbial communities from Loxahatchee National Wildlife Refuge, Florida, United States - Lox_Sample_3.5 | ecosystem: Environmental > Terrestrial > Soil > Wetlands | place: USA... | reverse complement strand
GACGCCTTCGCTCACCTCTACAACAATTACAGACCCCACGGCGCCCTTGGCGGACGAACCCCCAGCGAGTATCTCACCCTCACGAGCCAGGAGCCCCAGCCGTCTCATATGTACTGATCCCGGACAACATATTGCCAATCTAGAACAAAACGTGTACATTGCCGCCTTCAGTCGATTCCGGCAGGGCAGGCCAAGCGGCCCGCGTTGTCGGGGGGTCAATTCCCGGCCATAAGGAGCGCCATATGAGTCAGCCTGCCCTGCGTGTCGTCGAAGGATCGTCCATGGACAAGTCGAAGGCCCTCTCCGCCGCGCTCAGCCAGATTGAGCGCCAGTTCGGCAAGGGCTCGGTCATGCGGCTCGGCAAGAACGACAAAGCCATGGATGTCGAGGCGATCTCCACCGGCTCGCTCGGCCTCGACATCGCGCTCGGCATCGGCGGCCTGCCGCGCGGCCGGGTGGTGGAAATCTACGGGCCGGAATCCTCCGGCAAGACCACGCTCGCCTTGCACACCATCGCCGAGGCGCAGAAGAAGGGCGGCATCTGCGCCTTCATCGACGCCGAGCACGCGCTCGACGTGGTCTATGCCCGCAAGCTCGGCATCAATGTCGACGATCTGTTGATCTCGCAGCCGGACGCCGGCGAGCAGGCGCTGGAGATCGCCGACACGCTGGTGCGCTCGGGCGCGATCGACGTGGTGGTGGTCGACTCGGTCGCCGCGCTGGTGCCGCGCGCGGAGCTGGAAGGCGAGATGGGCGACACTCAGCCGGGCAGCCAGGCGCGGCTGATGAGCCAGGCGTTGCGCAAGCTCACCGCCTCGATCTCCAAATCGCGCACCATGGTGATCTTCATCAACCAGATCCGCATGAAGATCGGCGTGATGTACGGCTCGCCGGAGACGACGAGCGGCGGCCAGGCGCTGAAATTCTACGCCTCCGTGCGGCTCGACATTCGCCGCATCGGCTCGATCAAGGAGCGCGACGAAACGGTCGGCAACCAGACCCGCGTCAAGGTGGTCAAGAACAAGCTGGCGCCGCCGTTCAAGCAGGTCGAATTCGACATCATGTACGGCGAAGGCGTGTCCAAGACCGGCGAGTTGATCGACCTCGGCGTCAAGGCCGGCGTGGTGGAGAAGTCCGGCGCCTGGTTCTCTTACGACTCGCAGCGCATCGGCCAGGGGCGCGAGAACGCCAAGCAGTTTCTCAAAGAGAACCGCGACGTCGCCGCCAAGATCGAAGCGGCCGTGCGCCAGAACGCCGGCATCGTCGCCGAGGCGATCATGGGCGGCGAGGTCGGTGGCGACGACGACGACGAAGCGGCGGAGGCTTAGAGCCATCTTCCGCTCATCCCGCACCCGCCCGCGCGGGTGCAGGGTCGCGCGGGAATCCAGAGCCGCGAGTGAAGTCGGTGGCAATTTTCGCGGGGTCCCCGCTTTTGCGGGGACGAACGGACCGGTGCAGCGCTTGCTGCGTACACAGTTTCCCGCAAGTCCCCAGCGGGAGAAGAGGCGGGTCTGTCAGAACGGACGCGCCGGATGAGGGGCTCTTTTCCCCGAGAGCGCCGCTCATCTTGAGTGACGCGTAACGAAAGTGCCGCGTACAACGTTCGCCCCCGTCGGCACCCGGCTGCGTAAAGCGGCCGCCACCAAGGACGGGGGCGAAGTGCGTTTGGGGGCTGTTCACCTCCCCCCGCGCGCGGGGAGAGGTCGGTTCGCTTCCGCGACAGCGGAGGCGAACCGGGTGAGGGGGCTTCACAGTGGAGAGCTCTTGGGAGTGTCCCTCATCCGGCTCGGACCTCCCGGTCCACCTTCTCCCCGCAAGCGGGGAGAAGGAAGACAGCAACCCGCTTCCTGGACTTAACCGACCCCCATCGCTAAATAGCTTGCCGAAATATCAAGCCGGACGGGGATTTAGCCCCGCGGACCGGGGGCAAGTACAGCGTTTCAAGATGAGCGGCGTCAACGATATCCGCAAAGGCTTCCTCGATTTCTTCGCGCGCAACGATCATCAGGTCGTGGCGTCCTCGCCGCTCGTGCCGCGCAACGACCCGACGCTGATGTTCACCAATGCCGGCATGGTGCAGTTCAAGAACGTGTTCACCGGCCTGGAGAAGCGTCCCTACGCCCGCGCCGTCACCGCGCAGAAATGCGTGCGCGCCGGCGGCAAGCACAACGATCTCGACAATGTCGGCTATACTGCGCGCCACCATACCTTCTTCGAGATGCTCGGCAACTTCTCGTTCGGCGATTACTTCAAGGAGCGCGCCATCGCGCTCGCCTGGGAGCTGATCACCAAAGAATATGCGCTGCCCAAGGAGCGGCTGCTGGTCACCGTCTATATCGACGATGACGACGCCTTCAATTTGTGGAAAAAGATCGCCGGCCTGCCCGACAGGAAAATCCTGCGCATCGCCGGCGCGGACAATTTCTGGTCGATGGGCGAGACCGGCCCCTGCGGCCCCTGCGCGGAAATCTTCTACGACCACGGCGAGCACATTCCCGGCGGCCCGCCCGGATCGCCGGAGGCCGACGGCGATCGCTTCATCGAGATCTGGAACCTCGTCTTCATGCAATACGAGCAGCTCGAGGGCGGCCAGCGCCTCGATCTGCCGCGGCCCTCGATCGACACCGGCATGGGGCTCGAGCGCATCGCCGCGGTGCTGCAGGGCACGCACGACAACTACGCGATCGACTTGTTCGCGACGCTCATCCGCGTCATCGCCGAATTGACCGGCGTCGATGCCGAAGGCCCGCAAAAGGCCTCGCATCGCGTGATTGCCGATCACCTGCGCGCCTCAGCCTTCCTGATCGCCGACGGGGTGCTGCCCTCGAACGAGGGGCGCGGCTACGTGCTCCGCCGCATCATGCGTCGCGCCATGCGCCACGCCGAACTGCTCGGCGCCAAAGAGCCGCTGATGTGGAAGCTCGTGCCGGCGCTCACCCGCGAGATGGGTCAGGCCTACCCGGAACTGACCCGCGCCGAGGCGCTGATCACCGAGACGCTCAAGCTCGAGGAAACCCGCTTTCGCGCCACGCTCGAGCGCGGCCTCGCCATCCTCGACGAGAAGAGCAAGAGCCTCAGGCGCGGCGACATGTTCGACGGCGACACCGCCTTCACGCTCTACGATACCTACGGCTTTCCTTTGGACCTCACACAAGACGCGCTGCGCGCGCGCGGCATCGGCGTCGATGTCGCCGCCTTCACCGGCGCGATGGAACGCCAGCGGCAAAAAGCGCGCGCCTCCTGGGCGGGCTCCGGCGAGGCGGCGCAGGAGACCGTTTGGTTCGGATTGCACGAGAAGATCGGCGCGACCGAATTCCTCGGCTACGAGACCGAGAGCGCCGAGGGCGTGGTGGCCGCGCTGGTGCGCGACGGCAGCGAGGTCGACGAGCTGAAGAAGGGCGAGAGCGGCGCGGTGGTCATGAATCAGACGCCGTTCTACGGCGAGAGCGGCGGCCAGGTCGGCGATACCGGCGAGATGCGGCGCGAGGGCGTGCGCTTGACCGTCACCGACACGCAGAAGAAGGCCGGCGACCTGTTCGCGCATTTCGTCAAGGTCGAGCAGGGCAGCGTCCGCGTCGGCGATCCGCTGCTCATGGAAGTCGACCATGCGCGGCGCGCCGCTATCCGCCGCAACCATTCCGCCACCCATCTGCTGCACGAGGCGCTGCGCCAGGTGCTCGGCGATCACGTGGCGCAGAAGGGCTCGCTGGTCGCGCCCGACCGGCTGCGTTTCGATTTCTCGCACCCCAAGCCGATGACGCTGAAGGAAATCGAAGAGGTCGAAGATATCGCCAACGACATCGTGCTGCAGAATTCGCCGGTGACCACCCGGCTGATGGCGCTCGACGACGCACGGGCCTCCGGCGCGCGCGCGCTGTTCGGCGAGAAATACGGCGACGAGGTGCGCGTGGTGGCAATGGGCGAAGGTGGCGGCAACACCATGGGCTGGTCGGTCGAACTGTGTGGCGGCACCCATGTCAAGCGCACCGGCGACATCGGCCTGATCAGCGGGCTGACCGATTCCGGCGTTGCCGCCGGCGTGCGGCGCATCGAGGCGCTCACCGGCACAGCGGCGCGCAAGGCCGCCGACAAACAGGTTCAGGTCGCCAAGGCGGCGGCCTCGGAACTTAAAGTTCCACTGGAGGATTTGCCGGCGCGGGTCGCTTCGCTGCTCGACGAACGCAAGAGGCTCGATCGCGATCTCGCTGATATCCGAAAGAAAGTCGCCATGGGCGGCGGCGCGGCGAAAGGCGCGGAAGATGGGGTCCGCCAGGTCAATGGCGTGAAGCTGATCGCCCGCTCGGTCACCGGCATCAGTCCGAAGGAGCTGCCGAGCCTGATCGATGAGGCCAAGAAACAGATCGGTTCCGGCGTTATCGCGATCGTGGCGGTGAACGAAGAGGGCCGGGCCGGCATTTCGGTCGGTGTCACCGAAGACCTCACCAAACGCTTTAACGCGGTCGATCTGGTGCGCAAGGGCGCCGAAGCCTTGGGCGGCAAGGGTGGCGGCGGCCGTCCCGACATGGCGCAGGCCGGCGGCCCGGACGGCTCCAAGGCGGACGCCGCGCTGAAGGCGGTCGAGGCCGCGCTCGGCGGCTAAATACCTACGCTTGAAAAGCGGAGGTCGGCGCGCATAGCGCGCCGGCTGGAGATCGTCGCAAAGACCCCCGCCCCGACCCTCCCGCTTTCAGGAGGAGGGAGTAGAGTGGCCAAGCGCGAGACCAATATGGCCGAACTTCACTTCACATCGTGGTTGAAGGAACTGGTGCCGGATGGCCCGGTTATCGCCGAAGGCGCGACCGTCGGCGATGCGCTCGGCGCGCTATTTGCCGAATTGCCGCATGTGCGCGGTTATTTGCTGGACGAGCAGGGGCGTCTGCGCAAGCACGTCTGCATCTTCGCCGACGGGCAAAGGCTCCCGCGCGAGGCCGCGCTGAGCCGCAGCATCGGCCCGGATTCCAAGCTCTACGTCATGCAGGCTTTGTCGGGAGGCTGATGTCATGAGTGACCGCATGCTGGTCGCGACGCGCAAGGGCCTATTGTCGTATACGCGCGAGAACGGCGGCTGGGAAATTGCACGCACTGCATTTGCCGGCGTGCCGGTGACCGCGGCGCTACAGGACGCGCGCGACGGCGCGCTCTATGCCATGCTCAAGCACGGCCATTTCGGCTCGAAGCTGCACCGCTCGGACGATGACGGCGTCTCCTGGCAGGAACTGCACGCGCCTGCATTTCCGGCCGACGCGGCCGGCAGTCCGGCCCTGTTCCAGGTGTGGACGCTGGAGGCTGGCCTTGCCGACGAAACGGGCCGGTTGTGGGCCGGCGCCTTGCCGGCGGGCCTGTTCCGCTCCGACGATCGCGGCGAGAACTGGCAATTGATGAGCGCGCTGTGGAACGTGCCCGAGCGCGAGAAGTGGTTCGGCGGCGGCTATGACGACGCCGGCATCCATTCGGTCTCGCCCGACCCGCGCAATCCGCAGCGTCTGTTTGTTGCGATCTCTTGCGGCGGTGTCTGGGATTCAGACGATGGCGGCGATAGCTGGACGCTGCGCGGCGATGGGCTGGTCGCCGCCTATATGCCTCCCGAGCTCGCCGACCAGCGCGAGACGCAGGACCCCCATCGCGTCGTGCGCTGCGCCTCGGCGCCTGACACGATGTGGATGCAGCATCACTGCGGCATCTTCCGCTCGATCGATGCCGGCCGCACCTGGACGCAGCTTGAATTGCCGGTCGACGATTTCGGCTTTGCGGTCGCCGCACATCCGCGCGATCCGCTCACCGCCTGGTTTGTGCCGGCGATCAAAGACGAGATGCGCGTGCCGCGCGACGGCGCCCTGGCGGTGACGCGCACGCGCGATGGCGGGCAGACCTGGGAGAGCTTCCGCGAGGGCCTGCCGCAGCGCGATGCCTACGACCTGATTTACCGCCATGGGCTCGACGTCGACGAGAGCGGAACGCGGCTCGCCATGGGCTCGACCACCGGCGCCCTTTGGGTGAGCGGGGCTGCCGGCGCGGCCTGGCAATTGGTAAACGCGCATTTACCGCCGATCTACGCGGTGCGGATTTATTAGAGAAATTGCCGGCTTCCTCTCGCCTCGCCGGCGGCGAGAGAAAGGAAGCCCGTTTGATCGACCGCAAACCAGCTTTGCCGCGTCGGGTGTAGTATTTCGCGAGATTCCAGTGGAGCACCAATGGCGCGCGACAGGCTGAAAGACATCCGGCACCGCCTCTATTTGGTGCTCGAGCAGGGGCCGGTGGGCGACGGCGTCAGTGTCATCGTCGACCGGCTCCTGGTCGCGCTCATTCTGGTCAATCTGGTCGCGGTCGCGCTCGAATCGGTGCCCGCCTTGCGCGCCGCCTATCGTCCGCTGTTTGCGGCGATCGAATATTTCTCGCTGGTCGTCTTCACCGTCGAATATTTCCTGCGCCTGTGGTGCGCAGTCGAGCACGGGCCCAACCGGCATCTCTCGCCATCGCGCGCGCGGCTCAAATATGCGCTGAGCCCGGCCGGAATCATCGACCTGATCGCGGTGCTGCCGTTCTGGTTTTCGCCCCTGCTGCCCGACGATCTGCGGGTGCTGCTCGTGCTGCGCATCGTGCGCTTCTTCAAGATCGCGCGCTACTCGCCGGCCATGCGTTCGCTGCTCGATGTGCTCTATCGCGAGCGGCGCGCGCTGTTCGGCTGCCTGGTCATCGCCATGGGCACAGCGCTGGTCTCCGCCGCCTTGATGCATCTTGCCGAGGGCAAGGTGCAGCCGGAGAAGCTCGGCACAATTCCCGACGCGCTGTGGTGGGCGATCGTCACGCTCGGCACCATCGGCTACGGGGACGTGGTGCCGGTCACCGCTCTTGGCAAGCTGATCGCGACCGTCACCATTTTCCTCGGCCTGATCATGATCGCGCTGCCGGTCGGCATCATCGCCACCGCTTTCGCCGAGCAGATTCACCGGCGCGACTTCATCGTCACCTGGGGCATGATTGCGCGCGTGCCGCTGTTCGCCGAGCTCGACGCCGCGGAAATCTCCGACATCATGCAGCTGTTGCGCGCACAGGTCGCGCAGGCCGGTGAAGTGATCGTGCGCGCGGGCGAGCCCGCCCACTCGATGTATTTCATCGCCGCCGGTGAGGTCGAAGTCGCGCTCAGGAACGAGCGGCTGCGGCTCGGCGTCGGCCAGTTTTTCGGCGAGGTGGCGGTGCTGCGCCGCGCCCGCCGCTCGGCCACCGCTACCGCACTGACGCGCAGCAATCTTCTCGTGCTCGATGCGCAGGACCTGCACGCGCTGATGCAGCGCGATCCGCGCATCGCCGCGCGCGTCAAGGACGTGGTGGAAAAACGCGTCGGCCGCGAAGTGGTCAGCCCGAAGGGCGATATCGTGCAGGAGGAAATCGAGGCGGCGGAGGAGAAGTAGGCCGCCGTCGAATTCTGCGTTGTCATGGCCGGGCTTGTCCCGACCATCCCGATTTATGAGGCACGGCGGTGCCTCCCTGAACGAGATCGCCGGGACAAGCCCGGCGATGACAGGCGTCATTTATTGCGGCGCGGGGTTTACGCCGCCATCGCCTTCCTCAAGTTCTCATCCACCTTGTCGAGAAAGCCGGTGGTGGAGAGCCACTTTTGGTCAGCGCCGACCAAGAGCGCCAGATCTTTGGTCATATTGCCGGCCTCGACGGTGTCGACGCAGACTTTCTCGAGCGTCGAAGCAAATTTCGCCAGCGCGTCGTTGCCGTCGAGCTTCGCGCGATGCGCAAGGCCGCGTGTCCAGGCGAAGATCGAGGCGATCGAGTTGGTCGAGGTCTCGCGGCCTTTCTGATGCTCGCGGTAGTGTCGCGTCACCGTGCCGTGCGCGGCTTCCGACTCCACCACCTTGCCGTCCGGCGTCATCAGCACCGAGGTCATAAGCCCGAGCGAGCCGAAGCCTTGCGCCACGATGTCCGACTGCACGTCGCCGTCATAATTCTTGCACGCCCAAACATAGCCGCCCGACCATTTGAGCGCCGCCGCCACCATGTCGTCGATCAGCCGGTGCTCATAGGTGAGTTTCTTTTCGGCAAATTTGTCCTTGAATTGGCTGTCGAACACCTCCTGGAAGATATCCTTGAAGCGGCCGTCATAGACCTTGAGGATGGTATTCTTGGTCGACAGATAAACCGGATAGCCGCGCATCAGCCCGTAGTTGAACGAGGCCATGGCGAAGTCGCGGATCGAGTCGTCGAGATTGTACATGGCCATGGCCACGCCCGAATCGGGGAATTGGAAAACTTCGTGGTCGACCTTCTTGCCGTCGGCGCCGACATAGCTCAGCGTCAGCGTCGCCTTCGCCGGCACCTTGATGTCGGTTGCGCGATACTGGTCGCCGTAGGCGTGGCGGCCGATGATGATCGGCCGGGTCCAGCCCGGCACCAGGCGCGGCACGTTCTTGCAAATGATCGGCTCGCGGAAGATGACGCCGCCGAGGATGTTGCGGATGGTGCCGTTGGGCGAGCGCCACATACGTTTGAGGTTGAATTCCTGCACCCGCGCCTCGTCAGGCGTGATGGTGGCGCATTTCACGGCGACGCCGACCTTTTTGGTCATCTCGGCGGCGTCGATAGTGATCTGATCGTTGGTCTCATCGCGCTTCTGAATGGAGAGATCGTAATACAGCAGGTCGATATCGAGGTAAGGATGAATGAGTTTGTCCTTGATGAGCTGCCAGATGATGCGGGTCATCTCGTCGCCGTCCATCTCGACAACGGGGTTGGCCACTTTGATCTTCGCCATTGCGGGTAAAGCCTTTTGGAAAGTCGCGCGGGCGCGGTGAGCGTTTGCCGGCGGCGTGCCTATAGCACCCCGCTAGGGGCGGCGGAAGCCGCGAATTTCTCCTGCTTTGCGAGGCGGTTCGCGGCGGCTATACCGCCGCAAGGAGGATTCAATGCCGGGTGCCGGCACCGACAAGACCAAGCGCTGGCTTGAGACGCCGGCGCCGATCGTCGTGCTCGTCGAGCCGCAGCTCGGCGAAAATATCGGCGCGGCGGCGCGCGCCATGGCCAATTTCGGTTTGAGCCGCCTGCGGCTGGTTAAGCCGCAGCAGGGCTGGCCGAACGAGAAGGCGCGCGTGACGGCGGCCGGCGCCGACCGCGTGCTCGAAGCCGCCAAGCTCTACGACAGTCTGCCCGACGCCATCGGCGACTGCAGTTTCGTGTTGGCGACGACCGCGCGCAATCATGACCAGGCAAAGCCCGTGATTGGTGCGGATGAAGCAGCGCGCGAAATGGCGCCTCGCGTCGCCGCGGGCGAGAACGTGGCGATCGTGTTCGGACGCGAGCGCAACGGATTGGAAAATCACGAAGTGGCGCTGGCCGACTGCATCGTCACGCTGCCGGTCAACCCGGCCTTCGCCTCGCTTAACCTTGCGCAGGCGGTGGTGATCGTCGGCTACGAATGGCTCAAGCGCCAAAGCGGCGGCGCCTTGCCCTTTGCCATGCCGCAGAAGTCGCCGCCGGCGGCCAAGCAGCAGCTCGACGCCTTCTTCGCCGATCTCGAACGCGAACTGGAGAAGGTCGAGTTTTTTCGTCCCGAGGAGAAGCGCGGCACCATGAGCGTCAATCTGCGCAATATCTTTCAGCGCATGCAGCCGACCCAGCAGGACATCCGCACGCTGCACGGCGTCATCAGCGCGATCGCGGAGGGACGCAAAGGCTCCGCGCGCGGCGGCGTGCTCGATGCGAGCGAATCGCAGAAGCTGCGCGATTTTCTGGCGGGGCAGGGAGCGGGCGAGCGGCCGCCGCGCGGGCTCGCCAAGCTGTTGCGGCGCAATCCGACCGAGGCGGAGCGCATTTTATGGCAAGCCTTGGTCAATGATCGGCGCTTCGCCGGCCGCGGATTCAAGCGGCAGGTGCCGATCGGACCGCACATCGCCGATTTCGTCTCGTTTCCGCTCAAATGCGTGATCGATCTGGTGCCGGAAAACGAGGTCGAGGTGGCTGCCCGCACCCGCGCCGACAAACTTGCCTATCTCACCGAGCGCGATTACCGCGTGGTGGAAGTGAGCGCGACTGAGGTCGAGAAGGATGTCGCGATGGTGTTGACGAAAGTTCTCGATGTCATCGCCGGCCTGCCGCCAACGGGCCCGCACAAAGCGCGGCCCGATGCTAAACGCCGCGACGAGTCCTGGTGATCCCGATCAAGAAGGCGTTGCGTCGCTAGGCGAAATGGCCGGCCAAGCCATGACGGCTCTTATTTCAGAGCCCGCAGGACCGCTGCTGCACCCTCACGTACGATGCCGAGATCGCTGCCGATGGTGATGAAGCGGAAGCCGCGCTTGGCCATCGCCGATGCGCGCTCGGCATCGCGGCAATAGATGCCCGGAATTTTGCCGGCCTTCTCGGCCGCCGCGCCGATCTTGTCGATTGCGCGTTCGACCTCCGGTGCCTGCACATCCTGCGCCTTGCCGCCGCTCAATGAAGTCGACAGATCGTAGGGTCCGACGAACAGCGCATCGATGCCCGCGGTCGCCGCGATCGCGTCGACGTTTGCGAGCGCGGCCGGCGTCTCGACCATGGCAAGCGTCAGCGTGCCCTCATTGGCCTCGCGCAGGTAGTCGCTTGTTATAGCGCGGCCTTGCAGCGCCATGGCGCGCTGCGGACCCCAGCTGCGCTCGCCGAGTGGCGGAAATTTCGCCGCCGCCGCGAACTGGCGGGCGTCCTCGACGCTGTTGATCATCGGCGCGATGACGGCCTCGGCGCCGAAATCGAGCGCGCGCGATACGAAGCCGAAATCGCCAAGCGGAACCCGCACCACCGGCGCCGCGCCTCCGTGATGCACCGCCCCGATGCCTGCTATGATCGCAGCGGTGTCCCACAGTCCGTGCTGGATATCGAGGACGACCGCGCCGAATCCCTCGCGTCCCAGCGTCTCGGCCACGATCGGCGAGCCGAGGAAGCACCAGCCGGCATAGACGGTTTCGCCGGCGCGCAGCCGCCGCGCGAGCGAAAATGCCGGTTGATCCATGTTCGGTCTCAAGATTGATCATTCGGGGGCGCGAGCGGAGCGAAACCCTGAATCCAGAAGCATACTCGCACCTTGCACCTGGATTCCGCGCCCGGCGTTGCGCGCCGTCCCGGAATGACGAAAAATTATCCGCTAACCTTGATCTGCGCGACCGCCTGCGCCAACAGCTCGGTCATCGCTTGGCGAATCTCGTCGTCGGAAACGGCGATTTGCTTGGCGTCGAAGTCCTTGCGGATCTTTCTGAAGACGTCATTTTCCCCGACCTCTTCAAAATCGGCGATCACGACCTCTTTGGCGTAGCTTTCCGCCTGCGCGCCGGAAAGACCGAGCTTTTCCGCCGCCCATTTCCCGAGCATTTTGTTGCGTCGGGCGGTCGCCTTGAACTTAAGCTCCTCGTCATGCGCGAATTTCTTCTCGAAACCTTCCTCGCGCTTGTCGAAAGTCGTCGTCATGCCGCCCTCGCCGTGGCGATTTGCCGATGTTCGCGTGCACACATGAAACCGCCTGCGCCTTGCATATCGCCGCGCTCGCGTCAAGGCAACATCGGGCTTGCACATTGCGGCCAAATTGCGAAGTGGAAAACGCTTGCGCTATGTGATTGTACTAGGGGAACCGATCGGCTAGGTTGCTCGCGTGTCCGGACGCTTCGGCGAACAGTCCGGTGCCGCCGCCGCGGATCTCGCGAAGTCATTATTCAAGGAGCCACGGCAACCCGATGGACTTTCACAAAACACGGTACACTCCGATGAGCCGCCGTCGCCGCATCTATGAGGGCAAGGCGAAGGTCCTCTATGAAGGCCCCGAGCCAGGAACATTGATCCAGCATTTCAAGGACGACGCGACCGCCTTCAACGCCAAGAAGCACGAGGTGATCGAAGGCAAAGGCGTTCTCAATAACCGCATCTCCGAATATGTATTCCAGCACCTCAACGATATCGGGGTGCCGACGCATTTCATCCGCCGGCTCAACATGCGCGAGCAGTTGATCCGCGAGGTGGAGATCATCCCGCTCGAGGTCGTAGTGCGCAACGTTGCGGCCGGCTCGCTGGCGCAGCGCCTCGGCATCGAGGAGGGCACGCAGCTGCCGCGCTCGATCATCGAATTCTATTACAAGAACGACACGCTCAACGATCCGATGGTGTCGGAAGAGCACATCACCGCCTTTGGCTGGGCCTCTCCGCAGGAAATCGACGACATCATGGCGCTGGCGATCCGCGTCAACGACTTCCTGTCCGGCCTGTTCCTCGGCGTCGGCATTCGTCTGGTTGATTTTAAGATGGAAACCGGGCGGCTGTGGGAAAACGACATCATGCGCATCGTCGTTGCCGACGAGATTTCGCCCGACAGCTGCCGTCTGTGGGACATCAAGTCGAACGAGAAGCTCGACAAGGACCGCTTCCGCCGCGACATGGGCGGGCTCGTCGAGGCCTATACGGAGGTCGCCAAGCGGCTCGGCATCATGAGCGAGGGCGAGCGCCCGCAGGGCACCGGCCCGGTATTGGTGAAAGGCTGAGCCGTCACTCCGTTCATCCCCGCGAAAGCGGGGGCCCAGGGCTAAAGAAAGAGGCTGGTAATTTTGGCCCCTGGATTCCCGCTTGCGCGGGAACAAACGGAAGAGGCCTTGCCACAGCCGCGTTAGCCCATAGTTTAGGCGTGGACAGCCGGAATTTCTCGGTCAACTTTGCCGATTCATGGGGTAGATCACCTTCATGAAAGCCCGTATCACCGTCACATTGAAATCCGGCATTCTCGACCCGCAAGGCAAGGCGATCGAAGGCGCCTTGCGTTCGCTCGGGGTCGAAGGCGTTGCCAGCGTGCGCCAGGGCAAGGTGTTCGATATCGAGCTGGAGGGTTCCGACCGCGCCAAGGCCGAGGCATCGCTCAAACAGGCCGCCGACAAGCTGCTGGCCAATACCGTAATCGAGAACTACCGGGTCGACCTGCTTGGCTAACACTCGTGTAACGGAAAGTGGCGATGGGTTGTCTCGCACTCTACGAGCCGATCAACGCATTGAAGCCGGTCGCCGAACCGAATGCGGACCCGCCTTCCACTGGTTAAAAAGACCGCACGATGAACGCCGCTGTCCTCGTCTTCCCCGGTATTAACCGCGAGCGCGATATGGCGCGCACGCTGCAGCTCATGTCCGGGCGCGCGCCGGCCATGGTCTGGCATGCCGACACCATGCTGCCGGCCGGCACCGACCTCGTGGTGATCCCGGGCGGCTTCTCCTACGGCGATTATCTGCGTTGCGGGGCGATCGCGGCCCGCTCGCCGGTCATGGACGCGGTGCGCGATTTCGCCGCCAAAGGCGGCTTAGTGCTCGGCGTCTGCAACGGCTTTCAGATTCTCTGCGAGGCGGGCCTGTTGCCCGGCGTGCTAATGCGCAACCAGAACCTGCGCTTCATCTGCCGCGAGGTTTACCTGCGGGTTGAGCGCTCCGATACGCCGTTCACTCGCGGCTACAACGCCGGGCAAGTGATTCGCGTGCCGGTCGCGCACGGCGAGGGCAACTACATCGCCGACAGCGAAACCATCGCGCGGCTGGAAGGCGAGGGGCGGGTCATCTTCCGCTATTGCTCGCCCGACGGCATGATCGATCTGAACTGGAACCACAACGGCGCCATCAACGCCATCGCCGGGATCGTGAACGAGCGCGGCAATGTGCTCGGCATGATGCCGCATCCGGAGAATCACGTCGAAGCCGCGATCGGCCCGACCGACGGGCGCGGCCTGTTCGCGGGGCTGGCGGAAGTATTGAAAAAGGCCGCGTGATGAAATTCGGCGTCATGCCCGGCCTTGTGCCGGGCATCCACGCCTTGGTCGTCGCAGGTCAGATAAGGCGTGGATGGCCGGGACAAGCCCGGCCATGACGAATGAAAAATTGATCCCCAACGAACCCCGCATCACTCCCGAACTGGTCGCCGAGCACGGGCTTAAGCCGGACGAGTACCAACGCGTGCTCGACCTGATCGGCCGCGAGCCGACGCTGACCGAGCTCGGCATTTTCTCGGCCATGTGGAACGAGCACTGCTCGTACAAGTCCTCCAAGGTGCATCTGCGCACGCTGCCGACCCAGGGGCCCTGGGTGATCCAGGGGCCGGGCGAGAACGCCGGCGTGATCGACATCGGCGACGGCTTGGCTTGTGTGTTCAAAATGGAGAGCCACAACCACCCGAGCTACATCGAGCCCTATCAAGGCGCCGCCACCGGCGTCGGCGGCATTTTGCGCGACGTGTTCACCATGGGCGCGCGGCCGATCGCTTGCCTCAACGCGCTGTCGTTCGGCGCCCCGTCGCATCCCAAGACACGGCATCTGGTGTCAGGCGTGGTTGCCGGCATCGGCGGCTACGGCAACTCGTTCGGCGTGCCTACGGTGGGCGGCTCGGTGCGCTTCCATTCGCGTTATGACGGCAATTGCCTGGTCAACGCCATGGCGGTTGGCTTGGCCGAGAAGGACAAGATATTTTACGCCGCAGCCTCGGGCGTCGGCATGCCGATCGTCTATCTCGGCTCCAAGACCGGCCGCGACGGTATTCACGGCGCGTCAATGGCCTCGGCCGAGTTTGGCGAGGACGCGGAGGCTAAGCGCCCGACCGTGCAGGTCGGCGATCCGTTTTCCGAGAAACTGCTGCTCGAAGCTTGCCTTGATATCATGCGCAAGGGCTGCGTGATCGCCATCCAGGATATGGGCGCGGCCGGCCTGACCTGTTCGGCGGTGGAGATGGGCGCCAAGGGCGATCTCGGCGTCACCCTCGACCTCGACAAGGTACCCTGCCGCGAAGAGCGCATGAGCGCCTATGAGATGATGCTGTCGGAGAGCCAGGAGCGCATGCTCATGGTGCTCAAGCCGGAAAAGGAAAAAGAAGCCGAGGCAATTTTCCGCAAATGGGGGCTCGATTTCGCGGTGGTCGGTGAAACCACACCGGGCAAGCGTTTCATCGTGCGGCACGGCGGTGACGTGATGGCCGATTTGCCGATCAAGGAGTTGGGCGACCAGGCGCCGGAATACAAGCGGCCCTTCGTCACCGCGCCGAAACCGGAAGAAATCAAGGCGGAAAGCGTGATACCGCCGATGGGAATCGCCGAGGCGCTGGAAAAGCTCGTGGCAACGCCCGACCTGTGCTCCAAGCGCTGGGTGTGGGAGCAATACGATCACATTATTCTCGGCAACACGGTGCAGCGGCCGGGCGGCGACGCGGCAGTGTTGCGCGTCGAAAACGGGCCGAAGGGCCTAGCTCTCACCACGGACGTGACGCCGCGCTATTGCGAGGCCGATTCTTTCGAGGGTGGCAAGCAGGCGGTGGCCGAATGCTGGCGAAACCTCACCGCCGTCGGCGCCAAGCCGCTCGCGGTCACCGACAATCTCAATTTCGGCAATCCGGAACGGCCGGAAATCATGGGCCAGTTCGTCGGCTGTATCCGCGGCATCGCCGAGGCTTGCAGGGCGCTCGACTTCCCGGTCGTCTCCGGCAATGTCTCGCTCTATAACGAGACCAACGGCCGCGCCATTCTGCCGACGCCTTCGATCGGCGGGGTCGGTCTGCTCGATGATTTTACCAAATCCGCCTCGCTCGCCTTCAAGCGCGGGGGCGAGGCAATTCTGCTGGTCGGCGAAACCACCGGCTGGCTTGGGCAGTCCGTGTATCTGCGCGAACTCTGTGGGCGGGAGGAGGGCGCGCCGCCGCCGGTCGACCTCGTTGAGGAGCGCGAGAACGGCGATTTCGTGCGCGCGCTTATTCTCGATGGTGTCGCCACTGCCGCACACGATCTTTCCGACGGCGGGCTACTGGTGGCGCTCGCCGAGATGGCGATGGCCTCTGGCATCGGCGCCGTGCTGACCGAGGCGCCCGGCGATATTCCGGCGCACGCCCATTGGTTTGGCGAGGACCAGGCGCGCTATTTGATCACGGTGCCCGCGGCCAAGGCCGATCTCGTGCTCGGCCGCGCCCGGGCGGCGGCCGTTCCGGTCTGGCGCATCGGCGTCACCGGCGGCGATGCATTGACGCTTGCCGGTGAGCGCCCCATGCTGGTCAAGATTCTGCGCGAGCGTTTCGAGGGTTGGCTGCCGGTCTACATGGCCGGCGAGCTTCCGTAATTCGGGGGAGCGCCGCCATGGCGATGGATGCAGGCGAGATCGAGCGGCTGATCAAGGCAAGCATTCCCGATGCGCAGGTGAGCATCCGCGACTTGGCGGGCGACGGCGACCATTACGCCGCCACGGTGATTTCCGCTTCGTTCAAGGGCAAATCGCGGGTGCAGCAACACCAGTTGGTCTACGAGGCGCTCAAAGGCCAGATGGGCGGCGTGCTGCACGCGCTGGCGCTGCAGACCGGCACGCCGGAGAACTGATGCTGGCTGGCGCGGTCAAGATCCTATCCCCGCCTGGCGCTATTGCGCCGACCGGCACCTGGAGCTTGGGCGCCCGGGCCGGCGATTTTGTTTTTGTCGCCGGCATGCGCGGCATCGACCCGGCGAATAATAGCTTGGTCGCCGGCGAAGAAGCGCGGATTCGGCAGGCTTTTGCGAACATGACGAGGATCGCCGGATCGGAAGGCGCCACGCTCGCCGACTGCGTGCGGGTGACCGTTTTTGTCACCGATATGAGCCGTTTAAGGCCGCTGGTGAACAAGGTGCAGGAGGAGCTGTGGGCCGGCGGCCCCTATCCGCCGCGCACCATCGTCGAGGTGGCAAAACTTAATCAGGAGGACATTTTCGAGGTGGAAGGGACGTTTTATGCGCCTTTGAAAAGCTGAGTTAGCGATGCTTCACGATGCCGCTTGGGTTGGCGGGCAAATTTGCGCTACATATATACGAAGCAGGGCAGGCCGCTGCGCCGTCGGCGCCAGGGCGGCGCCCGAAAGGACCGAACGAACATGGGCATCGAGCAATTCATCGACAACGAAGTGAAGGGCAACGACGTGGTGCTGTTCATGAAGGGCACCCCGCAGTTCCCGATGTGCGGGTTTTCCGGTCAGGTCGTGCAGATACTCGACCACCTCGGGGTCGCCTATAAGGGCCTCAACGTGCTGGAATCCGACGATCTGCGCAACGGCATCAAGGCCTATTCCAACTGGCCGACCATTCCCCAGCTCTATGTCAAGGGCGAATTCGTCGGCGGCTGCGACATCGTGCGCGAGATGTTCCAGGCCGGCGAGTTGCAGCAGACGCTCAAGGAAAAAGGCGTCGCGGTCCGCGAGAGCGCCTGACGCCGCGGCAGTCTCGTGGCGCGGCCGCCGTGACCAAAGTCGTCCTTGCGCTGGCCGCGTTTGTCGATCTCGGCCTTGCCGCGCTGCTGATCGGCATTTCCGGATTCATATTTGGCGCGCACGAAGGCATGAACGGCGAGCCGTGGGCGGTCGCCGCCTGGACAGCAGCGCTCATCGTTTGTCTTGCAGCGCCGATTGCCGGGTTTATCCTCAATTCGCGCAAGCAATCCGGCGCCGGCCTTATCGTCGCCTGGTTGCCGCCGGCCGGCGCGTTGCTGGCCATGGCGATTCCGCCGCCCTATTGAACTGGGGAATGCGGATAGCAACGCCAAAGACAACTCGCGCAACCGGCAGTCATCCAAACCTTAGATTACGCCTGCACAAAATGCAGGGTAGCTAACATAAAAACGCAGCCAATTTGATCGCGCAAGCTCGCGACATCTATCCACGCGAATGCCGTAACAGCCGACCATCATTAAATTATTTGCCCGGCGGCGCTACTGCGCAAAGCAGTGAATTGACCCTTCTGTCAGCGACTCGACTAATCGCTCGAGCGCCGGTCGTGTTGACTCCGCCGTGCCACGCGGAATTAAAATTCTTGCCCGCGGAAAACTCGATAAATTCAAAACACATTGACACGCGGGTCAGCTGTCCAAATGCGCTAGGGGAGGCGCGCGATGGCGGACGACGCTCAGCAAATCTTCGCAATCCAATCATCCTTGCTACCGCGGACCACTGAGCTTCTGGTCTCGCGACTGCCGGGCGGGCCCGACGCTTTCCCTGGCGCAAACGTCTTCAGCAAAGCTTGGGAGCCGGCACTCAATCACAATCGAGTCCTTGGAGCCGGCAGGGACTCATTTAGGGAGGAGACCACGAAATGAAGCGATTTCTCTACAGTCTCGCCGTGCTGCCGCTCTTGGCCGGTGCGGCGAATGCGGCACCGCCCAGCGGTCCGGGCTATATCGACAACCTCGAAATTCTCAAAAGCTACTATGCTTATGGTGGGCAGTCGTTCGGGAACGTTGGTCCGTACCAAGTGATCGTCGGCATTATCCATGGCAAGCTAAATCCCAATCACCCGGCCAATGCGGGAATCGTCGATGTCAAGCTGGCCCCGACCGATGCCAACGGCTTGGTGAACTACACCGAAGACTTCGTCATTCTTCGCCCGCAATATCCCGGCCACGCCAAGCGCGTCCTGTTCTATGACGTGGTCAATCGCGGCAACAAGCTCGCCGCTTCGACATTCAATGGAGCGGGAGCCACTTTCGACGCTGGCAACGAAGGGAACGCCCTGTTGCTCCGCTTGGGCTACACCGTTGTGTGGAGCGGCTGGCAGGGCAATATCGCGCAGACCGGCATGGGCGATGTGTCCGCCGTCGGCACAAGCTTCCCGTATGCCAAGAATCACAATGGCACCTCGATCACGGGCCGCAGCCGGGAAGAAATCGTGATTGATGCTGGTGAGGGAACGGTATCGGGCAACACAGTCACCAGTGCGCCTTTCTATTATCCCGCGGCCAACACGTCGGACAAGGCGAGCGTCACCTTCAATTGGCGGCCGACGTGGAGAACCTCGAACAACCCGTTGACCGAGGGAATGAGGTTCAATGCTCCGTCGACGCCGGTAGCTCAGTCGGATTGGTCCTACATCAACAACGGCACGCAGGTGCAGTTCACGCTGCCGAATGGCGCCGATCAGGGATCGATCTTCGAGTTCATCTACAAGGCCAAAGACCCGACCGTGATGGGCATCGGCTTTGCCGCAATTCGGGATCTCATCACTTTTCTCAACCACGACAGCGCCGATCATCAAGGTCATCCAAACCCGCTGAACGACCTCAAAAACGCGCCGTGCAGCAGCTTCCATTGCGACCGCAGGAATAACTTCGACGTGACGATCATGGAAGGAATCTCGCAATCGGGTCGCTTCACCCGCGACTTCCTTTGGCAGGGATTCAATGACGACGGTCGCGATGGACAGCGCGGCGAAGCCCACCGCGTTTTCAACGGCATGTTCCCGATCATCCCGGGTTCACGGAAAACCTTCACCAACTTCCGTTGGGGGCAGCCGGGACGCTGGTCGAAGCAGCACGAAGACCATTGGCAGCCGGGCGATCAATTCCCGTTCACCTATAGCGTGATAAAGGATCCGGTGTCGGGCCGCGTCGACGGCATCCTGAAGCAGTGTCTCCAAAGCGACACTTGCCCGAAAATCGTTCAGCTGGACGGCGGTTTCGAGATTATCGGCGCACGAGCCTCTCTGGTGGTGACCGACGGGGCGGGACATCCGGTCCCCATCCCCGACAACGTTCGCCTCTATGAGGTCCCGGGCACCAATCACGGCGGTGGCAGCGGCGTTGCCGGCGATTTGACGCCGCCATCACAATGTGTCTATCCGCGCAGTCTGGTGGTGGAGAGCACGATCGATCGAGCCTTGATCCCGGTGCTCGAACAATGGGTCGGGTTCAACTTTTCGCCACCTGCCTCCCGGTACCCCTCGTTGACCGCCAACACGCTGGCGCCGCCGACCGATCGTTCGGCCGTCGGCTTCCCCGACCTCAGCCAGGCCGGGTTTCCCTATTACGGGTACTTGTATAACCCGATCGTGGTCACCGACTATTCGAACGCCGTTCCGGTTCCGGATTTTTCGCGGCCATATCGTGTTCTCATCTCAAAAACCGATCGGGATGGAAACGAGGTGACCGGCGTACGGGTGCCCGAGGTGGTCGTGCCGCTCGCGACCTATCCCAATTGGAACGTCCGTACAACGGGACATTCGCCCGGTGATGCGTGCATTTCCAATGCGTCGACGATACCGTTTGCCGCGACGCGCAGCGAGCGGATCGCCAATCACGATCCGCGCCTGTCGTTGCAGGAGCGCTATCACAGCAAGGCGGAATATGTGGCCAAGGTCAAATTCGCCGCTGAACTTCTGGTCTTGCAGCGGCTTTTGCTGCCGGAAGACGTCTCGGTCTACACGGACGCCGCTCAGGCGCAGACGCTGTTGCCGTAAGCGAAACGCGAAAGGGGGCATCCCATGGGATGCCCCCTTTTTTCGCTTTGCCGCAGATAGCGCTCAGCGCGAATAATATTCCACCACCAGATGCGGCTCCATCATCACCGGATAGGGTACGTCGGTAATCACCGGGATGCGGTTGAGCTTGGCGCTCATCTTGCTGCCGTCGATCTCGATGTAGTCGGGTACGTCACGCTCGGCGAGCGCTTGCGCCTCGATCACCATCGGCAGCTGCTTTGATTTTTCTTTCACCTCCACGACGTCGCCGACCTTGACCCGATAGCTCGGGATGTTCACCCGCTTGCCATTCACCTTGATGTGGCCGTGATTGATGAACTGGCGGGCGGCAAACACCGTCGGCACGAACTTCGCGCGGAACACGATGGCGTCGAGCCGGCGCTCCAACAGGCCGATCATGTGGGCGCCCGAGTCGCCTTTCATGCGGATCGCCTCGGCATAGATGCCGCGGAACTGCTTCTCGGAGATGTTGCCATAATAACCGCGCAGCTTCTGCTTGGCCTTGAGCTGCACGCCGTAGTCGGAGAGCTTGCCTTTGCGGCGCTGGCCGTGCTGGCCGGGGCCGTATTCACGCCGGTTCACCGGGCTCTTGGGACGACCCCAGATGTTCTCGCCCATCCGGCGGTCGATCTTGTATTTCGATTCACTGCGCTTGGTCATCGCGTCCTCGGTTGTCGTTGCTGTTTCATGAGGATCGCGCCCTCCTCTGTCCCGGCGGTGGCGGGGCCGACAGGCAGGACCTCGAAAGCGCAAGATCTTGCCGCGGGTCGCGAAACGCCCGGCTAGGTCAAAAAAACCCGCCGGGCGCGGCGTATGTAGGGGGATCAGGGCGCGCTGTCAAACCGGCGCGCGGCCAAAGTCTTGGCGTCGAACCCGTAGCCAGCCAGCGCCGCGGCGAGCTTGGGGGCAGGCGTGCGGCCGGAGCTAAACCTGATTTGGGGCGGCGGCGGGGCGGGAAGCGCCGGCGCACGCGGCCGCAGGAGATCGGCAACCCGCCGCGCAATCGCCGGCGCCGGGTCAAGCCAAGCGACAGGCCATGGCGCGAGCGCGCCAAACCGGCCGGCCAATAATGGATAATGCGTGCAGGCGAGCACAACGGTATCGGTGCGGCTGCCGCCCTCGTCAATGAAACAGCCGGCAATTTCGCCGGCGATATCGGTGTCGGCGACCGGCTCGCCGGCAAACTCGGCTTCCGCAAAGCCCGCGAGCTGCGACGAACCGACCAGCGCGACATCGCAGCCGGCGCCGAATTCGCGGATTAGCGCGCGCGTATATTCGCGCGACACCGTCGCCTGCGTGCCGAGCACCGCCACCCGTTTCGTGACGGACTGGGCGCATGCCGGCTTGATCGCCGGCACAGTACCGACAAAAGGTACGCTGAAGCGCGCGCGCAGTTCGGTGAGGGCGAGCGTCGAGGCCGTGTTGCAGGCAACCACCACCAAATCCGGCGCATCCGCCGCGATCGCCTCCGTCATGACCTCGGTGACGCGCGCGATCAGCTGCGGCTCGGAAAGACCGCCGTAAGGAAAAGCCGCATCGTCGGCGACATAGACATAGGCAGCATCAGGCCGCGCGGCGGCGACCTCACGGAATACGGTGAGGCCGCCGAGGCCGGAGTCGAAGACGAGGATGGTCGGTTCCGCGCGGCGGGTGGAGGCCATTGTGGCAGGGTCTTGATTAGTCCGATTCGGATTGCAGCTCCGAGATAAGACACGGGGTGGCCGCCGCTGCAACGGGCCGCCGCGTGTTCAGGATCGCCCGCCGAATTTTCTGTTCACGTGCCGACGCACAATGGGGCGAAAGCGCGGCACTTTTGCGCGAACGAAACAATGTCGCGCCTCGGTCGTTGCTCAGGCGATGAGGGCGCGACAACTCAAAGAAGATTGGAACTGAACATGCGATTGAAAACAACATTGCTCGGTGCCGCTGCAGCGCTGGTGCTGTCGGCGGGGGTTGCGAGCGCGGCTACCGTAACCGAGGGCCTTAACCTGCGCTCCGGGCCGGGAACCGGTTACAGCGTGATCGATACCCTGCCGGCAGGCGCGCAAGTGTCGGTGTTGACCTGCGGGGGCAGCTGGTGTCGCGTCGACTGGCGCGGCGAAGAGGGCTACGCCAGCCGCAGTTATCTCGGCGGCGTCGGATACGCGTATACCGAGCCGTACTATGAATACGGATACGGTCCGAACTACGCCTATGGTGATCAATATCCGTATTATGACGATTACGGCCCCGGTTTCGTGTTCGGCTATGGCGGCGGCTATTACCATCATCACCACTTCCACCATCGCGGCCACTTCGGCGGCGGACAGCCTGGCCGCTTCGCCGGCGGAATTCGCCACTTCGCCGGCGCCGGCCCTGGTCCGGGCCTGCACGGCACCTTCGGCAGGGGCGGTGCTCCATCAATCCATCGCGGCAGCGGAACCGTCGGCATGGGTGGCGGTCCAGCACTCCATGGCGGGGGCGCGGCCTTCGGGATGGGTGGCGGTGCGTCGCTCCACGGCGGTGGCGGCGGCATAGCCCACGGCGGTCGCCACTAGGCTTGCGGGTTAGCAAACGCACCCGGCGGCATCCGGCCGCCGGGTTCAGGTCGTTCCGAACACGCGCCTGAAGATCGTATCGACGTGAGCGAGGTGGTAATCGAGGTCGAAATTGGCCTCAAGCTCCTTGTCCGAGAGCTTGGCGCGCACGTCTTTGTCGGCCTTCAACAGCGCGAGGAAATCGTTGCTTTCGCCGGCCCAGACCTTCATGGCACTGCGTTGCACGAGCCTATAGGCCTCCTCGCGCGGGACGCCCTTCTGCGTCAACGCGATCAGTACGCGCTGCGAATGGATCAGGCCGCCGAGCCGATCGAGGTTCTTCTGCATGTTGGCCGGATAGACGACGAGCTTGTCGATGATGGAGGCGAGGCGCGCCAGCGCGAAGTCGAGCGTCACCGTCGCGTCCGGCCCGATCACGCGCTCGACCGAGGAATGCGAGATGTCGCGCTCGTGCCACAGCGCGACGTTCTCCATGGCCGGCAGCGCATAGGCGCGTACCATGCGCGCAAGACCGGTCAAGTTTTCCGACAGTACCGGGTTGCGCTTGTGCGGCATCGCGGAGGAGCCCTTCTGCTTCTCCGAGAAAAACTCCTCGGCCTCCAGCACTTCGGTGCGCTGCAGGTGGCGGATTTCAATGGCGAGGCGTTCGATCGAGGAAGCGACCACGGCGAGCGTCGCGAAATACATGGCGTGGCGGTCGCGCGGAATGATCTGCGTCGAGATCGGCTCGACGCGCAAGCCCAGGGCTTTCGCGACATGCGCTTCCACACGCGGATCGACTTGCGCGAAGGTGCCGACCGCCCCGGAGATAGCGCAGGTGGCAACCTCCTCGCGCGCCGCATGCAGGCGGCGCTGCGCGCGCGCGAATTCGGCGTAAGCCTGCGCCAGCTTGAGGCCGAACGTGGTCGGCTCGGCATGGATGCCGTGCGAGCGTCCGATGGTCGGCGTCATCTTGTATTCGAAGGCGCGGCGCTTGAGCGCGGCGAGCAGAGCATCGACATCGGCGAGCAGGATATCGGCCGCGCGGACGAGCTGCACGTTTAGGCAGGTGTCGAGCACGTCGGAAGAAGTCATGCCGGAATGCACGAAGCGCGCTTCCGACCCGACAATCTCGGCAAGATGCGTGAGGAAGGCGATGACGTCGTGCTTGACCTCGGCTTCGATGGCATCGATGCGCGCGACGTCGAATGTGGCGGCCTTGCCTTTTTCCCAGATTTTTTTCGCCGCTTCCTTCGGAATGATGCCGAGCTCGGCCATGGCGTCGGCCGCATGCGCCTCGATCTCGAACCAGATGCGGAACTTGGTCTCCGGCAACCAGATCGCGACCATGTCGGGGCGGGAGTAGCGGAAGATCATGGCGCAATGCCGACAGTCGCTCTCTCAGTTGTCATCGCCGGGCTAAACCCGGCGATCTCGCTTAGGCGGGCACCGTGCGTCCCTGAGCGGTATGGCCGGGTCAAGCCCGGCCATGACAAGATGAGAGGTATTGCGAACAAACTCACGCCGCTTCTCCGCGCGCCAGCGCTGCCGCGTTGCGAATGGCGGCGATATTGGCCTTGTAGTTGCCGCCTTTGAACACGGCGGAGCCGGCGACCAGCACATTGGCGCCGGCGCGCACCACGCCCGCGGCATTGTCGGCAGTGACGCCGCCGTCGATCTCGATGTCGATCAGGCGGGCCCCGGCAAGCGCGCGCACCTGGTGCAGCTTCTCGATCGCCGCCGGGATGAAGGTCTGTCCGCCGAAGCCGGGATTGACCGACATCACCAGCACCAGATCGACCAGATCGATCACATTCTCGATCGTGTCCACTGGGGTGCCGGGATTCATGGTGACGCCCGCCTTTTTGCCGAGCGCGCGGATTGCCTGCAGCGAGCGGTGCACATGGGGACCGGCTTCCACGTGCACGGTGATGATATCGGCGCCGGCCTTGGCGAAAGCTTCGAGATAAGGATCGCAGGGCGCGATCATCAAATGCACGTCGAGCGTCTTCTTGGTGAGCGGACGGATCGCCTTCACCACGTCGGGACCGATGGAGATATTGGGCACGAAATGCCCGTCCATCACATCGACATGGATCCAGTCGGCGCCGGCGGCCTCGACCGCGCGCACCTCTTCGCCCAATCTCGCGAAGTCGGCCGAAAGAATCGACGGTGCGATGACCAGCGGGCGCATGACGGCCTCCAAACGCCGTTCGCGTATCACGGGCGCGGCCGAGGAGCAACGCGGCCTCAGCGGCGTTTGCAACGCCCGTTAAGCGTCATTAGGCGGGCGAGAATTGGCGATCGCGAATAAGCCCGGGCTCCAGATAGCGCCGCCGCGCTCGATGATCCATATATGCAGCGACTTCCCCCCTGCCGGGAGAGGAGAAAGGAGGATGAATGGCCCGCACGGACGCCATCGTGCTCGGCGCCGGCATAGTCGGCACCTCGGTTGCGTTGCACCTCGTCAAACGCGGCCTGAGCGTGGCGCTGGTCGATCGCGCCGGCATCGGCGAGCAGACCTCCTACGGCAATACCGGCATCATCGAGGGCAACACGATTTTTCCGCCGGTGTTCCCGTCCGGTCTTTCCGCGCTCGCGCGGGTGGTGTCCAAGCGCGCCAGTGAGGCCAATTATCACCTGTCGTTCCTGCCGCGCGTGCTGCCCTGGCTGATGGCGTTTCGTGCGGCCTCGCGGCCGCAGCGCCTTGCCGAAACCGCGCGCCTTATTCGCCCGCTTTACGCGCGCGCGGTGGTCGAGCACGAGGCGCTGATGGCGGAATCCGGCGCGTTGCGCTACCTGCGCAAGAGCGGCTGGCTCAAGCTTTACCGCCGCGCGCGCAGCTTCAATGCTTTGGAACTGGAATTCGAACTGGCCGAGCAATTCGCCCTGCCGCTGCAGACGCTCGATGCCGCCGGCGCGCGGTCATTGGAACCGTCTTTGAAGCCGGTTTTCGAGCGCGCGGTATTCTGGCCGCAGGCGGCGAGCGTGAGCAATCCGCTCGGCGTCACGCGTGCTTTCGCGGCGCGCTTTGCCGCGCTCGGCGGCGTGGCGGTGTCAGGCGACGCGCGCTCGCTGCATCGCTCCGGCGAGCGCTGGCGGGTGGAGGCCAATGAAGGCCCGCTCGACGCGCCGGAGGTTGTCGTCGCGCTCGGGCCGTGGGCACCAGACCTGCTGCGGCCGATGGGCATCAAGCTGCCGCTCGCGATCAAGCGCGGCTATCACCGCCACTTCCGGGCGCTGGGAAATGCCGCTCTGGCGCGACCGGTGCTCGATGCCGAGATCGGTTATGTGATCACGCCGATGGAGCAGGGCATTCGTCTCACCACGGGCGTCGAGTTCGCCCGCCGCGACGCCAAGCCGACGCCGGTGCAGTTTGACCGGTTGATGCCGCAGGCGCGCGAACTGTTTCCGCTCGGTGAGCGCGTCGATGACAAGACCTGGCTCGGCTGCCGGCCGTGTTTTCCGGATTCGCGGCCCGTGATCGGACGAGCGCCGGGGCATCCCGGGCTATGGCTCGCGATCGGCCATGCCCATTGGGGCCTCACGCTCGGCCCCGTCACCGGGCGGCTGCTGGCTGAGATGATGACCGGTGCGCAGCCGTTCTGCGATCCGGCGCCCTATCGGGCGGAGCGCTTTCTTTAAACCTACTGGGCGAACTTGTCCCGCCAGATCGGCAGCGCGCCGGGGAAGGGCAGTGCCGTCGCCTCATAAACGCCGCGCGCGATGGCGCGTGCCAGCACATTGGCCGCCTGCATGCCGAGCTCGCTCAGCGAATAGACCGGATCGGGCAGCGGCCTGGTGCCCAGCCCGGCCGCGAACACCACGTCGCCGTCGAGCGGGGTGTGCACCGGATAGATCGCGCGCGAGAGCCCGCTCTGCGCCATCACGGCAAGACGCTTGGCCTGCGCCTTGCTAAGCTTGGCGTCGGTCGCGACGACGGCCAGTGTCGTGTTGGCGGTGGGCGCTCCTTTGCTGCGAAACAAAAGTGCCTCACTCGAGAATGAAGCCGGCCACCCGCATCCGCCGAATTCCCTGTTCTGCTCGAACGGCGCCGCCCAGAAATGCGGACCGTCGCCGATGGTAACGCTGCCGGCGGCATTGGCGGCGGCGATTGCGCCAACGATCAAGCCGTCGCTGGTTTGCGCCGAAGCGGAGCCGATGCCGCCTTTGAGATTGACGGTGGTGGCGCCAAGCCCGGCGCCGACCGAGCCCAGCGCGAAATCAGCGCGCGCCTCTTGCGCCGCCTCGTAGCCGAACTCGCGATAGGGCGGGTAGCGGCCCCAGTCCTTGTTGCCGCCGGCGAGCAGATCGAACAGGATTGCCGCCGGCACGATCGGGACGCGCGCCTCGCGCACCTGGAATCCGCGGCCCTGCTCGCGCAAATAGGCCTGCGCGCCGGAGGCCGCATCGAGCCCGAAGGCCGAGCCGCCCGACAGCACGATGGCGTCGATGCCCTCGACCGTCTGCGCCGGATCGAGCAAGGCGGTTTCGCGCGTGCCCGGCCCGCCGCCGCGCACGTCGACGCTTGCCACCACCGCCGCGTCAAAGATCACGACCGTGGAGCCCGAGCCGAGGGCAACGTCGCCGGCATGGCCGACGCGGACGCCCGGGATGTCGGTGATGAGGTTGCGCATGGCCGCCAACATTGCTCCAGGGAGGGGGGCATGGTGACATTCACTTGCCTATCACATCCTCTCCATCCGGTCAGAGCAACCTTGCCACAGCCAGGCTCGGGCGTGCATGTAGGCGCGCATGCATAGCGACGTAACCATCCTCGCCGCCGTGGTCGCCGGCCTGGTCAGCTTCCTCTCGCCCTGCGTCTTGCCGCTGGTGCCGCCTTATCTGGTGTTCTTGGCCGGCACCTCGCTCGAGCGCTTGGCCGACCGCGAGCCAGAGCCGCGGGTCAAGCGCGAGACCGTGCTGGCGGCGGTATTGTTCGTGCTCGGCTTTTCCACCGTGTTTGTCGCGTTGGGCGCCAGCGCCAGCGCCATCGGCTCGCTCATTCGCGTCTATTCCGGGCCGCTCGCCACGATTGCCGGCGTGGTGATCATCGTCATGGGCCTGCATTTCCTCGGGCTAACGCCGATAGCGCTGCTGCATCGGCAGAAGCGACTCGATGTCGCCAAGCCGGTCGGCCTGTGGGGCGCTTATGTGATCGGGCTTGCCTTCGCCTTCGGCTGGACGCCGTGCATCGGGCCGATCCTGGCAGCGATCCTGGCGGTGGCAGCATCCGAGCAGACCGTTGCCAAGGGCGCCGCCCTGCTCGCGAGCTATTCACTCGGCCTCGGCATTCCGTTCATCATTGCCGCCTTTGCCATCGAGCCCTTCGCCGCCTTCCTCGCGCGCTTCAAGAATTACCTGCACCGCGTCGAGCAGGTGATGGGCGGTCTCTTGGTGCTTACCGGCATCGCCTTCCTCACCGGCAGCCTCAACCAAATGAGCGTGTGGCTGCTGGAGGCGTTTCCGGCGCTGGGGAAGATCGGCTAGCTCTGAGCTCGGTTCCCGGACGCTGTGCATTACTTCGTGCTGCGCTGCGCCCGGGACAGTTTTGCGAATTTACTTGCAACCCGATGCCGGGCACTCGGTATAGGTGATCTTGCCGCTCGGATCTTTCTTCCAGATGTACATCACATAATCGAGCCGCGTGATGTCGCCCTTCTTGTCGTAGGAAATATCGCCGATGACGGTATGGAATTTCATCCCGGAATGCATCTTGGCGGCAACCTTCTTCGGGTCGAGCGATTTACCGGCTTCCGCCGCCTGCTTAATGATCTGCACGCCGGCATAGCTGTAGAGCGTGTAGGCCTCGGGCTCGAACTTCTTGGCGCGGAATTCGGCCACGACCTTCTTGGCCTGCGGTCGATTGCGCGGGTCTGGGCCGTAGGTCATCAACGTGCCGACCACACCGGGACCGCCGACCGAAGCGAACTCGTCGGAGGTGATGCCGTCGCCGCCCATCAACGGCGCCTTCACGCCCTGGTCGCGCATCTGCCGCACGATCAGCCCGCCTTCGGTATAGAGGCCGCCGAAATAGACGAGATCGGCGCCCGATTGCTTGATCTTGGACACCAGCGCCGAATAGTCCTTCTCGCCGGTGTTGATGCCTTCATACAGCACTTCTTTCATGCCGCCCTTGTTGATCGTCTTCTTGGTCTCGTCGACTAGGCCTTTGCCATAGGTGGTCTTGTCGTGCACGAAGGCGATCTTCTTTCCTTTGAAGTGCTTGAGGATGTAGTCGCCGGCGACCTTACCCTGCTGGTCATCGCGGCCGCACACGCGGAAGATGTTCCACATCTTCCGCTCGGTGATCTGCGGATTGGTCGAGGCCGGCGTTATCTCCAGGATGCCGTTTTCCTGATAGACCTCTGAGGCCGGCATGGTGACGCCGGAGTTGTAGTGGCCGATGACAAACTTGACGCCGTCGCCGGCGAATTTATTGGCAACGGACACCCCCTGCTTGGGATCGGAGACGTCGTCACCGTATTCGACGACGATCTTTTGGCCGAGAATGGTCTTGAGGTCGGCGGCCGCCTGGTCGACGCCGTTTTTCATCTGCGCGCCGGTGGCGGCGTTCGGTCCGGTAATCGGGCCGGCAACGCCCATTCTGACCTGGGCGGCGGCGGTTCCCGCCAGCGCAAAGGCGAAACCCAGCGCGAGGCCGAGCGTGGTGATCTTTTTCATCCTGGTTCCCTCTCCAGTGGGGCCGGCAAGTTCAGTCTCGCCGCGATGTTACGTCAAGGCGGTTTGCGGCGCCAGCGCAACGGTCCAGCCGGCGCATTGATCCAGCGATATTGCCTGAGCATCTGTGACCGCCGGGCCGCCCAGAAACCGACGAAGCCGGCCAGGATGCAGACGGCGCTGTCGACCAGATAATAGTGCGCGGACAATAGGGTGCCATTGAACAGAGCGTAATGAATGAAGCGTACGACCGCGCCCAGGATCAACATGTAGACGACAACATGCCACCATGGCCGCCAGGTGGCGGCGATGGCGCGGCCGGCCAGTGCCGCCGCCCCGCCCCCGAGGATAATCGTCACCAGCAGGAAGACGCCGAACGAGCCTTCCTCGTGGAGAAAGCCCTGCATCATGGCTCGACCTGCTGGCGCCCGCCTTCAAGATAGGCGGATTTGATCTCCGGCCGCTCCAGCAACTCGCGGCCGCTGCCGGTCAGCGTGATCGAGCCGTTGACCATGACATAGCCGCGATGCGCGAGCTTGAGCGCGTGGAACGCGTTCTGCTCGACCAGGAACACCGTGAGGCCTTCGTCGGCATTGAGCGCTTTGATGGCCTCGAAGATCTGCCGCACGATCAGCGGGGCCAAGCCCAACGAGGGCTCGTCGAGCAACAGCAAGCGCGGCCGGCTCATCAAGGCGCGCCCGATCGCCAGCATCTGCTGCTCGCCGCCCGACAGCGTGCCGCCGCGCTGGGCAAGGCGCTGCTTCAAGCGCGGGAACAGCGCGAGCACGCGTTCGAGATCGCGATCGAATTCGGCCTCGTCGGCAACGGTCGCGCCCATCTGCAGGTTTTCCAGCACCGTCATGCGCGAGAAGATGCGGCGGCCTTCCGGCGCTTGCGCGAGCTTCAGGCGGGCGATTTCGTGGGTCGGCAGCCGCGTGATGTCGCGGCCGGCGAATTCGATTGCGCCTTCGCGCGCGCGCGGATTGCCGCAAATGGTCATCATCAGCGTCGATTTGCCGGCGCCGTTGGCGCCGATCAGCGTGACGATCTCGCCGTCGTTGACGTCGAGATCGACCCCGCGCAACGCGATCACGCGGCCGTAATAGGCCTTCACGCCGCGCACGGTAAGAAGCGGCGCGGTCATGGCGCAGCCTTGATCCTCTTCTGGTTATTCCGGGACGGCCCGAAGGGCCGGACCCGGAATCCATAACCCGCAGCGCTGCGGTGTATGGATTCCGGGCTCGCCGCCATAAGCGCGTTTACGCGCGTCTTCGACGCGCTATGGCGGCGCCCCGGAATGAAAGGCGTCACAGCCCCACCTCCGCCTCGACCTCGGCGACCTCCTCGTCGGCGACGCCGAGATAGGCAGCGATCACTTTCGCATCGTTGCGCACCGCCTCCGGCGCGCCGTCAGCAATCTTCACCCCGTAGTCAAGCACCACGACATGGTCGGAGATGCCCATCACCACCGACATGTCGTGTTCGATCAGCAGAATAGACGGGCCATCTTTCTCCCGGATCGACAGCAGCAAATCGTTGAGCTCGGCGCTTTCGCGTGGATTGAGGCCCGCTGCCGGCTCGTCGAGGCAGAGCAGCACCGGATCCGTGCACATCGCGCGGGCGACCTCCAGCCGCCGTTGCGCGCCGTAAGGCAAATCACCGGCCGGATCGTCGGCCCGCTCGGTGAGCCCGATGCGATCGAGCCAGCGCTTGGCCTTGTCGATCGCCGCGCGCTCGGCGACGCGATAGGCGGGAAAGCCGAGCACGCCGAGCAGCGTATAGCCCGAGGCCAACATCAGCCGGTTGTGCTGGGCAACCAGCAGATTCTCCAACACAGTCATACCCGGAAACAAGCGGATGTTCTGGAAGGTGCGGGCAACGCGCGCCCTCTGCGTCACTAGGTAGTCCGGCATGCGTTCGAGCAGATAGAGCGCGCCGTCGGGAAGCACGAGTCCGCGCTCGCCGCTGTCGGTCAGCGGCTCGAGCGCATCCCACGCTGCCGGATCGCCGTGTTGGAGCGAGATGCGTCCCTCGCTCGGCTTGTAGAAGCCGGTGATGCAGTTGAACACGGTGGTCTTGCCGGCGCCGTTCGGACCGATCAGCGCAGTGATGGTGCCGCGTTTCACCTCGAACGATAGATCATCGACCGCCAGCAGACCGCCGAAGCGCATGGTCAAATGCTCGACGCGGAGCACGATGTCGCTTGCTTCCGCCATCAGCCGTGACCCTCCCCGATCAGATCGGCGGAAATGGTCTTGCGCTCCTTGAGGAACACCGAGGGCGTGCGCGTCGAGATCAAGCCGCGCGGCCGCCAGATCATGATCAGCACCATGGCGAAGCCGAACAGCAGCATGCGGTACTGGGTCGGGTCGAAAGTGGGGCCGAAAATCTGCTTGAGGAAATCGAGATCGCGCATGATCTCGGTGCCGCCGATCATCACGATGGCCGCGATGGCGACGCCGATCTGGCTGCCCATGCCGCCGAGCACGACGATCGACAGGATGGTTGCGGATTCCAGGAAGGTGAAGCTCTCCGGCGAGATGAAGCCTTGCCGCGCCGCAAAGAACGAGCCGGCGAATCCGGCGAACATCGCGCCCATGGCAAAGGCGGTGAGCTTGGTGTTGGTGGTGTTGATGCCGAGTGAGCGGCAGGCGATCTCGTCCTCGCGCAACGCTTCCCAGGCGCGGCCGACCGGCAGGCGGCGCAGCCGCACGGTGACAAAGGCGGTGAGCAGCGCCATCGCCAGGATCACGTAATAAAGAAAGATGGTGCGATAGAGCGGCGAGAACTCGAGCCCGAAGACGGCGGCGAAGCCGTTATCGTCGGCATTGAAGGGAATGCCGAAGAAGCTCGGCCGCGGAATGCCGCCGATGCCGGCATAGCCGTTGGTCAAATCCACCCAGTTGATAATGATGAGCCGGATGATCTCGCCGAAGGCCAGCGTGACGATGGCGAGATAGTCGCCGCGCAGCCGCAGCACCGGGAAGCCGAGCAGGACGCCCCAGAACGAGGCGAGAATGCCGGCAAGCGGCAGCAGGATCCAGAACGCGAAGCCGAAGGTCTTGGCGAGCAGCGCGTAGGAATAGGCGCCGACCGCGTAGAAGGCGACATAGCCGAGATCGAGCAGGCCGGCGAGTCCAACCACGATGTTGAGGCCCCAGCCGAGCATCACGTAGATCAAGATCTGAATGCCGAAATTGTCGATCCATTTCAGCGCGCCGCGGAACCCGGTCGTAGCGATGACAATCGCCGGATAGACTACGACGAACCCGATGGCGAAGGGAACAAACCACTTCGCGACATGCGCGCGCCAAACGGAAGGTTTGGCCTTCACCGGACGCATCGCTCGCCGCGCGAGCCAAGGCTCGACGGCGAATGAATAGGCCAAGCGCGCGGCGGTTATGATTGCGACCAGCACGAACAGGAACGGCCAGCGCGTCGCGAGATAGAGCTCGTTGCGACCATTGACGGCGGTCTGAAAGCCGATCAGCGGCAGGAACAGGCCGAAGGCGATGAGCCAGGTGAAACCGGCGTCCCGCAGCGCGCGGGTGATATGGACCTGTTCACCGGCAGCCGCGATGTTTGCACGCTTGCCGGCTTGGCGGGACGCGTTGAAGAATTCGAGCACGCCGCCCGACATCTCACACCTTCTCGACGTCCGGCCGGCCGAACAGGCCCTGCGGCAGGAAGATCAAGGTGATGGCGAGAACCGAGAAGGCGGCAACGTCCTTGTAGTCGATGGAGAAATAGGCCGACCAGAATGTCTCGATGAGCCCGATCAGGATGCCGCCGATGACCGCGCCGGGGAGCGAGCCGATGCCACCGAGCACCGCGGCGGTGAACGCCTTAACCCCGGGCACGAAACCGTCGGAAAAAGTCACCACGCCGTAATACATCAGGTACATGGTGCCGGCGACGGCGGCGAGCGCGGCCGCGATCACGAAGGTCATCGAGATGGTGCGGTCGACGTCGACGCCGACCAGCGCCGCCATTTTCTGGTCCTGCTCGCAGGCGCGCTGGGCGCGGCCGAGCTTGGTCTTGGCCACCAGATACCAGAACGCCAGCAGCAGCACGGCGGTCACGCCCCAGATGATGAGCTGCTTGTAGGAAAGCGTGACCGGATAATTGTTCTTGGTGAACAGCACGAATTCCCCTTGCACCATGGGCGGGATCGACTTGTTGCGCGGCCCTTGCGTGACCTGCACGAAGTTCGACAGAAAGATCGACATGCCGATCGCCGAGATCAGCGGCGCCAGGCGGAACGAGCCGCGCAGCGGCCGGTAGGCGACGCGCTCGATCACCCAGTTGACCAGCGAGGTGAACAGCATGGCGACGAGCATGACGATGAACAGCGCCAGCACGATCGACGAGACGCCGAGCCAGGAGGTGAGGATCAGGAATGCGATCAGCGCGATGAAGGCCGACACCATGAACACGTCGCCGTGAGCGAAGTTCACCATGCCGATGATGCCGAACACCATGGTGTAGCCGATGGCGATCAGGCCGTAGATCGATCCGAGGGTGATGCCGTTGATGAGCTGCTGGAGGAAGACTTCCATGCGTCCGCTTGCGCTCCGCGGTGCCGCCCGGCTGACAACCGATGGTTCGATTTTGTAAGGCTTAACAGGGCGGGGATGAAGCGGCAACGGCGCCGTGTTATTAAGTCGGGCGGCACAGGAGAAATGCGCCCTTGTCCCCAGGTCTCGCCATAGCTATCCGCGTTGCCTGCTATGCCGTGGTTTTCGCCGCCATGGCGCTGTGGGAGTGGCGGGCGCCGCGGCGCCTCTTGCTCGCGGGCCGGGGACCGCGCTGGCCGCACAATCTCGGCATTTTTGCCGTCGATATCGCGGCGGTGCGGCTATTGGTTCCCACCACGGCGGTCGCGGTGGCGCTGGTCGCGGCCGAGCGTCACTGGGGTTTGATTCTCCTGTTCGATCTGCCGCAATGGGCGGCAGTTGTCGCTGGCGTGATCGCCCTGGATCTCGTCATCTACGTTCAGCACGTCATCTTCCATCACGTCCCGGTGCTGTGGCGGGTGCACCGCATGCACCACGCCGACCTCGACATTGACGTGACCACCGGCGTGCGATTTCATCCGATCGAGATTTTGCTGTCGCTTGGAATCAAGATCGCCGCGGTGCTGGCGCTGGGAGTGCCGGCGGTCGCCGTGCTGATCTTCGAGGTGCTGCTCAACGCGACTTCGATGTTCAATCACAGCAATGTCGCTCTGCCGCCGTGGCTCGATCGCCTCGCGCGCTGGTTTGTGGTGACGCCGCAGATGCACCAGGTGCATCATTCAATAGTCCGCGCCGAAACCGACAGCAATTTCGGGTTCAATCTGCCCTGGTGGGATCGCCTGTTCGGCACCTACCGTGAACAGCCGGCAGCCGGCGAGCGGGGCATGACCATCGGCTTGCCGATTTTTCGCGACGCAGCCGAATTGCATATCATGCGCCTGCTCACGCAGCCGTTTCGCAACGATGGTAATCCGCGGCAGTATGCGGCGGCCGGCAGAGAGACGTTGCTAATGCAAGCCGCCAAAGACCCAGATCAGAAGCAGGATCGGAATCGGAACTCCGAGCAGCCAAAGCAGCATGTAGCGTCCCATGGCGAAATCCCCTAAGCGTTCGTTGTCGCGCAGAAAGGAACTCGCCGAGGGCGCGCCGGTTCCTTTAAAGCGCGAGGGAACGAAAGCGCTGGCCGCGCGTTTCCATAGCTCGGGGCGGGGAGCCAACGTTGGAAGGAAATAAAATGAGTCAGAATCCCGATCAGCGCCCCGGCCAGCAACAGCAAGGCGGACAACAGCCCGGACAACAGCAGGGCGGGCAGCAGAAGCCCGGCCAACAGCAACAGGGCGGCCAGCAGCGGCCCGGCCAAGGCGGCCAGCAAGGCGGTCAGCAGAACCGCTGACGCACTGCAGCAAAATCATCGGAAGCCCCGCTGCGGCGGGGCTTTTGATTCTGTTCATCGGCTTGCGATACCGTTGGCCCCGCGGGGCGGCTCGCAATATGCTTGGCCGTCATGGCCATGCCGGCGCTCCCACTCTTTCATCTTTACGGCGATCCGCCGGACGACGCCGCCTTCGATTTCATCCATATCGAGACCATCGCCTCGCGCTCCTCGATTCACGACTGGACCATCCGCGCGCATCGCCACCGCAACCTGTTCCAAGTGCTGCTGATCGAAAAAGGCGGCGGCGAGATGAGCTTCGAGACGGCAATCGTTCCGTTTTCCGCCCCGGCGGTGATCCTGGTGCCGGCGACCACCGCGCATGGATTCCGCTTCACGCCGCAAATCACCAATGGTTGGGTGGTGAGCTTCACCGAGGACGTGGCCGACGCGATCGGTCGCAATTCCGGCGAGGCGCTGGCGCGCCTCAAGGCGGTCGCGGCCAACCCGCTGGTGCCGCTCGCCACCGCGGCGGAAGCCAAGCACCTGTCGGCACTGTGCGTCGATCTCGACGAAGAGGCCTCGCTCGCGCGCGAAGGCTATCGCCTTGCCCTGCGCGGGCTGTTGGCGCTGATCGCGATCGAGGTAGTGCGGCTCGCGGTCAGCCGCGCGCGCAGCGGCGCGGTGACGCTTGCGCCGGCCGACGAACGGGTCGAGGAATTGCGCCGGCTTGTCGATGAGCATTTCCGCAAGGAGCGGCTGATCAATTTCTACGCCCGCAAGCTCGCGATGACGGCGGACCGTCTCAACGATCACGTCAAGCGCGCGACCGGCGTGACCGCCGGCCACTTGATCCGCCAGCGGGTGTTGACCGAGGCCAAGCGGCAATTGGTGTTCACCAACCAGCCGATCCACGAGATCGCCTACGATCTCGCCTTTTCCGATCCCTCGCACTTCACGCGATTTTTCCGCAAGCAGACCGGCACCACGCCGCAGGCCTTTCGCGAGGGGCGCGGCGGTTGAGCTCAGGTTTTCGGCTGCAGCGAATCGCGCCGGACAAAGACGACCGCTATCAGCGCGCCGAGCAATTCCGCCGCACCACTGCCGCGCAACGCCGCGCGCAAGCGCGCTTCCGCTCGCTCGTCGCGCTCAGCCAAGTGGACGTAAAGGTCATGGCGTCCCTTTCATTTCTTGATCAAGCGTGGTTAAGCGCGATCTAGGTGGCGAAGTTTCGGGAACCCACCCGAATTCCGCCTTCGATAGCCGGGGGAACCGCCGCCGCGCTTTTGGTTAAGCGGCTAACAAGTAAGGTAAAAACTCACTTTGCTTTGAAATCGGCATTTGAAGCGATTATGCAAATATTTCTAGTGAGGAGGATTTTATGCGCAAAAGCTCAGGTGCCGTCGCGATCATGATTTCGGCGATCGCGGCCTATTTCGTCCTGGTGTGGGGTTTCGACGGGCTGCGTGTCGTGACGTCTTCGACTTATGGATTGGAAGATGTCTGGCGTTCGCAGGTCGTCTTCGGCATCGGCAGCATGTTCGGCCTCGACCCCGACGCGCTGGTTCGCCTCGCCGTGTTCTTCGGCGTCATGAAGCTGACCGTTGCCGGCGTGTGCGCCGTGCACTTGATCGACCGCGCCCGCTCCGCGTTTTTCGGCAAAGCGGATACGGAAATCTTCCAGGCCGGTCTTATTGTCGTGGCGATCCTGAGCTTGGCCGGCGCTATCCCGGCGCTGTGGACGCACAATGTGGAGCTGGTGCGCGAGCAAACCGTTCAGCTGCTGCTCGTCGGGCTTGCCACGGCGCTCTGCGTGGTCGAGCGCACCGATCTCGTGACGGCGGCGGCCGAAGAGCCGGCCAAGCGCAAGATCGTCGTCTGGCACCCGGAGTGGTACACGCCCTGGCGGCGCTGACCGCACGGCATCACTTGGGCTGAGGCTCGCGTAAGCCGCGATCCGGACGCTGCAACTTGCCGCCGCGGCGATCTTTGACAGCTTGCACAAGCGCGTGCGCGGCAGTGCGCGCTGGGCATTCCCTTGCGCACATCCGGCATGATCGTTCTCCTGCAACGGCGATAACGCGCCGGCAGGTGAAAACGATTATGATGCTCGGATTATTTCTTCAATTCGGCGATGATTTCCGCGGCCTCCTTGAAGGCATGATTGGCGGCCGGCACCCCGCAATAGATCGCCTGCTGCAGAATAATCTCCTTGATGTCGTCCTCGGAAAAGCCGCCTTCGGCGAGCGCGGCCCGCACGTGCAGGCGAAATTCGTCCCACTGGGCGAGCGCGATCATGGTGCCGATCACCAGGACGCGACGGGTGCGCTCATCGTAGTGCGGGCGCGTCCAGATTTCGCCCCAGGCGGCGCGGGTTATGAAGTCCTGAAATTCCGCGTTGAAGGCCGTCTTGCGCGCTTCCGCACGATCAACCCAGGCGTTTCCCAGCACCTTGCGGCGCTTCGCCATGCCGCGCTCGTGGCGTTCCCTCTCGTCCATGATGCCCCTCAGCCGGCAAGGAAATTGAGCACGGTTTCGCTGTAGGCCTGCGGCTGCTCGGCATTTGAGATGTGCGCGGCATCAATCACCGCGAGCTTGGCGCCGGGAATGCGGTCGCGCATGCTTTCGCCCATGGCGAGCGTCGTCGCCGGATCGTGACGGCCGGCGATGATCAGCGTCGGCGCCTTGATTTTCGGCAGCAAGGCGCGATGGTCCATATCGCGGACGGCGGCGCCGCAGGCGATATAGCCGTCGAGCTTGGTGGCGAGAAACATATCGGTAAAGCGCGCGATAACCTCGGGATGGGAATCGCGGAAGCCTTTGGTGAACCAGCGCTCCATGTTGCCGCCGACGATGAAGGCGAGCCCTTTTTCGCTCACCGTTTTGATGCGGTCGTTCCAAGGGGTCTTGTCGGCGTAGTAGTCGGTGCAGTTCGACAAGATCAGCTTCTCGACGCGGTCCGGCGCGTTGGCGCCAAGCCATTGCCCGACCATGCCGCCCATCGATAGGCCGCACCAATTGGTCTTGGCGATCTTCAGCGCATCGAGAATGGCGAGCACGTCACGCCCCAGTTGCTCCATCGTGTAGGGTCCCTTCGGTACGCCGGACTGGCCGTGGCCGCGGCGATCGTAGCGGATCAGGCGGTAGTGCTTGGCGAATTCGCTCGCCTGGTCGTCCCACATATGCAGATTGGTGCCGAGCGAATTCGACAGCATCAGCGCCGGCGCGCGCTCGTTTCCCTCGACCTCGACATGAATCGGACAGCCGTGGGCATCGATCGTCGGCATGGCATCTCCCCCCGTTCTCGCGTTTTGTTTGGCGCCGTGGATGGTGCGGGCAACACTTAAAGCGCAGTAGCGCTGCTGCAAAGCTCTTTTCAGCCGGGGCCCGAAGGCTTAATGATCGAGGCGCCGCAAGCGCCAATTAGCGTGCCGCGTGGCGAAGGAGGTAACGCCGATGGCAATGACAATGACGGGCGAATACCAGATTCCGGCGAGCCGCGAGGAAGTCTGGGCCAAGCTCAACGATGCCGAAACGCTCAAAACCTGCATCCCCGGCTGCGAGGAACTCAACAAAACCTCCGATACCGAATTCTACGCGGTCGCCACCACCAAGATCGGCCCGGTCAAGGCGCGCTTCAAAGGCAAGGTGCATTTGACCGACCTCAACCCGCCCAACGGCTACAAGATTTCCGGGGAAGGCGATGGCGGGGTCGCCGGCTTCGCCAAAGGCGGCGCCACCGTCAACCTGGCGGAAAAAGACGGCGGCACGCTGCTCACGTACAATGTGGAGGCGCAGATCGGCGGCAAGCTCGCCCAACTCGGCCAACGGCTGGTCAACGGTGCCGCCAAAAAGATCGCCGACGAGTTTTTCAAGAATTTTGCCGCTGTTTTCAGCCCAACCCCGGCTTAATGTCACGCTGCAACAGGGTTTGAACGCGATTTGGCCTCGTTCTCCCTTGACCGGGCCCAGGCCGGAGGTTCAAAGTCCCACGGTTCTAAGATGCGTCCGGGCCGGAATCGTTGCGATTCGCGGTTTGCGCCGCCGCCCCCTGCGGCGGATGAGGCAAAAGAAGGGCTTTGGCCCCGAAATCGGGAGGAAGGTCATGCCATCCGTGTCCATGACGGTGAACGGCAAAGCCGTCGCCGGAGAGGTCGAAGCGCGCACCCTGCTGGTGCAGTTTCTGCGCGAAAATCTGCGACTGACCGGCACCCATGTCGGCTGCGACACCTCACAATGCGGCGCTTGCGTTGTCCATATCGGCGGCATCGCCGCCAAGTCCTGCACGACCCTCGCTTTGCAGTGCGAGGGCGCTAGCATCGTCACGATCGAGGGCTTGGCCGAGCCGAACGGTCCGCTGCATCCGATGCAGGAGGCGTTCCGCGAGCATCATGGCCTGCAATGCGGCTTTTGCACCCCCGGCATGATCATGGCCGCGCTCGATATCGTGCGCCGCAAAGGTAACGATCTCGACGAGCACACCATTCGCGAGCAGCTCGACGGCAATATCTGCCGCTGCACCGGCTACCATAACATCGTCAAGGCGATCGCCGCGGGAGCGAAGGCGATGGCCGGCGGCGCGTCGCCTCAGGCCGCCGAATAGCGTTAGAAAAAATTCTACGGGAGGAGACCGCCATGAGCGCGACCGGAATCGGCGCGGCGGTGCGCCGCAAGGAAGACTTCCGCTTCATCACCGGGACGGGACAATATACCGATGACGTGGTGCGGCCGGGCGAGACCCGCGCCGCCTTCGTGCGCTCGCCGCATGCCCACGCCAAGATCAAGAGCATCGACGTCAGCGCAGCCAAGACCATGCCGGGCGTGCTCGGCGTGTTCACCGGGGCCGAACTCGCCAATGACAAGATCGGCAACCTGATCTGCGGCTGGATGATCCATTCCAAGGACGGCTCGCCGATGAAGATGGCGCCGCATCCGCCGCTCGCCATCAGCAAGGTCTGCCATGTCGGCGATCCCGTCGCGGTGGTGATTGCCGAGACCAAGGCGCAAGCCCGCGACGCCGCCGAGAAAGTGCAGGTCGACTACGAAGTTCTGCCGGCGGTCAGCGATCCGGCCAAGGCGAAAACCGGACCGCAAATCCACGAGGTTGCGCCCAACAACACCATCTATGAATGGTCGCTCGGCGACGCCAAGGCGGTGGACGCCGCCTTTGCCTCCGCCAAGCACGTCACCAAGCTCGACATCATCAACAACCGCCTGGTGCCGAATGCGGTCGAGCCGCGCGCAGCGCTCGCCGAATATGACGCCGGCACCGATGTGCTGACGCTGTGGAACACCTCGCAGAATCCGCACGTCGCGCGGCTGGTCATCGCCGCCTTCGTCGGCATCGCGCCCGAGCACAAGCTGCGCGTGATCGCCCCCGATGTCGGAGGCGGCTTTGGCTCCAAGATTTTCATCTATCCGGAAGAGGTTGTCTGCCTGTGGGCCGCGCGCAAAGTGAAGCGGCCGGTGAAATGGACCGCGGAGCGCTCGGAGTCCTTCGTTACCGACGCGCATGGCCGCGACCATGTCACCCACGCCGAGCTGGCACTCGACGAAAACGGCAAGATCCTCGCGCTGCGCGCGAAGACGATTGCCAATCTCGGCGGCTACATGTCGACCTTCTCTTCTTCGGTACCAACCTACCTCTATGCCACTCTGCTGTCGGGCCAATACGACATCCCCCACATCTATTGCGAGGTCGACGCGGTCTACACCAATACGGTGTCGGTCGACGCTTATCGCGGCGCTGGGCGCCCGGAAGCGACATTCGTCGTCGAACGGCTGGTGGAAGTCGCGGCGCGGGAGATGGGCATCGATCCGGCGGATCTGCGCAAGCGCAATTTCGTCAAGTCGTTCCCGCACCAGACGCCGGTCATCATGGCCTACGACATCGGCGACTATGGCGCCTCGCTCAAGAAAGCGATGGAGCTTGCCGACGTGAAGGGCTTCAACAAGCGCAAGCGCGATTCCGCGCGCCACGGCAAGCTGCGCGGGCTCGGCTATTCAACTTACATCGAGGCCTGCGGCATCGCACCGTCGCAAGCGGTCGGCTCGCTCGGCTGCGGCGTCGGCCTATGGGAGTCCGCCGAAGTTCGCGTCAACCCGACCGGCTCGGTGGAAGTGCTCACCGGCACGCATGCGCACGGGCAGGGACATGAGACGACCTTCGCGCAACTGGTGTCCGAGCGGCTCGGCATTCCGTTCGAGAATGTCTCGATCGTGCATGGCGACACCGACAAGGTGCAGTTCGGCATGGGCACTTACGGCTCTCGCTCCGGTGCGGTCGGCATGTCCGCGATCGTCAAGGCGCTCGACAAAGTCGAGGCCAAGGCCAAGAAAGTGGCCGCCCATATGCTGGAGGCGGCGGAAGGCGACATCGAGTTCAAGGACGGCAAGTTCACCGTTGCCGGCACCGACAAGTCGGCGGCTTTCGGCGACGTGGCGCTCAACGCCTATATCGCCCACAAATTCGCCGGGCAGGAGCTCGAGCCGGGCTTGAAGGAGACAAGTTTCTACGACCCGACCAACTTTACCTTCCCGGCCGGCTGCCACATCTGCGAGGTCGAGGTCGACGTCGACACCGGCAAAACCACGATCGTCAACTGGACCGCGGTCGACGACTTCGGCACCGTGGTCAATCCGATGATCGTGGAAGGCCAGGTGCATGGCGGCATCGCGCAAGGCGTCGGGCAGGCGCTGCTGGAGAATGCGGTCTACGACAAGGAGGGCCAGCTCGTGAGCGGCTCGCTGATGGACTACAGCATGCCGCACGCTCACGATCTGCCCTCGTTCAATGTCGGCACCACCGAGACCAAGGCGCCGTCCAATCCGCTCGGCATCAAAGGCTGCGGCGAGGCCGGCGCTATCGCCGCGCCGGCGGCGGTGATCAACGCCATCACCGATGCCGTCGGCACCGAGAACCTGACCATGCCGGCCACCGCCCAGGTGGTTTGGTCGGCGCTGCAGCGCGCGCAGTCGCGCCAGGCCGCGGAATAACGGAGAGAGCGATGTACAACTTCACCTTCCACCGTCCCACCACGGTCCGCCAGGCGGCCGGCCTGCTGTCACGCAATCCGGAAGCCAAGCTGCTCGCCGGCGGCCACTCGCTGCTCCCGGTGATGAAGCAGCGGCTGGCGAGCCCGTCGGCGCTCGTCGATTTGTCGCTGGTCGAGGGCCTGTCCGGCGTCGAATTGAAAGGCCGTTCGGTGGTAATCGGCGCCATGACGCGGCACGCGGACGCCGCCAATTCCTCGGTGCTGCAACAGGCGATCCCCGGGCTTGCCATGGTGCCCAACTCGATCGGCGATCCGCAGGTGCGCAATCGCGGCACTATCGGCGGCTCGATTGCCAATAACGACCCCAACGCCGATTATCCGGCGGCCTGCCTGGGTCTCGGCGCCACCATCATCACCAACAAGCGGCGTATTGCGGCTGACGATTTCTTCACCGGTATGTTCTCAACCGCGCTCGAGGACGACGAAATCATCACCAAGGTGCAGTTCCCGATCCCGCGCAAGGCGGCCTACGAGAAGTTCAAGCACCCGGCCTCCGGCTTCGCGCTGGTCGGCGTGTTCGTGTCGAAACGCGGCTCGGAAATCCGCGTGGCGGTAACCGGCGCTGGCGCCAATGGTGTGTTCCGCGTGAAGTCGTTTGAGGAGGCGCTGAAGAAGCGCTTCGCGGCGAAGTCGCTGGAAGGCATGACCATTCCGGCGACCGGCATGAACAGCGACATCCACGCCAGCCCGGAATATCGCGCGCACCTTGTCGCCGTGCTGGCGCGGAGGGCCTTGGCGAAGGCGACGGCCTAAACTACCGCCTGCGAAATTCTGCGACACGCGGCTCACGGCCGCGTGTCGTTTGCCTTTTTAAGGAAGGCGGCGACCACCTCCAGCTCCTTGTCGCTGAATTGCGCGAGCAAGGAATTGGTGGTCTCGGCCATTTTGGCGTAGGCAGCCTGGGCGCGCCGCATGAATTTCGGCGAGACCGAGACGATCGAGCTGCGCCGGTCGTCCGGATTGGGCTCGCGCTTGACCACGCCGGCTTTTTCCAGGCGGTTGAGCACCACGGTGACGCCGCCGGTGGTGAGCCGGCTGAGTTCCGCCAGCCGGCCTGGCGTCAGCGGGCCATAAATCCCCAGCAGGTTGACGAACTGCAGGTCGGTCGGGTTGACGCCCAGCGTATCGGCCATACGCAAATTGAACAGCACCGAATTGGCGACCATGCGCCGCAGTTCGCGGAACATGGAACCGGTAAGCTGCTCGCGTTTTTTCGCGGTTGACATGGCGGCCCATTTACCTTAGCAAATAAGTCTCTTTGTATATAAGTTATCAGGTGACACCATGCCAGACAAGTTCCATGTGCTGATCATTGGCGGCGGCGTCGCGGGGCCGGCGCTCGCCCTGTTTCTGAACAAAGCCGGCATAACCAGCACGGTTTACGAGGCCTATGGCGCAAGCCACGGCGTCGGCGGCGGACTGGGGCTCGCGCCCAACGGCATGAACGTCATCGCCGCGCTCGGCCTTGCCGACAAGCTGAAGGCACGCGGCAGTCCGGCGCCCGAGAGCTTTATCCGCGACGAGCGGGGCCGGCTGCTGGCGCGTATTTCGAACGGTGGCGTCAAATACGGCGAGCCGCAGATGAGCATGATGCGCTCCGACGTCTACGCCGTGCTGGCGGACGAGATGCGCGCCCGGAAAATTCCGGTTCATTACGGTAAGCGGCTCGAGCGAATAGAATATGCCGTCGGCGGCGAGAAAATCATCGCCCGCTTCAGTGACGGCGGCCAGGCCGAAGGCGACCTGCTGGTGGGCGCCGACGGCGTCCATTCGCAAACGCGGCGAGAAATCATGCCGGACGCGCCGCAGCCGGAATTCGTCGGCATCACCGGCATCGGCGGCACGGTCTCGCTGTCGGACATGCCGGAACTGTCGATGCAAGACACGCGGAGCTTCACTTTCACGTTCGGGCCGGTGGGCTTTTTCGGCTATTGCGGCGGCAGCGTCGGCGAGGAGATGTGGTGGGCGAACCTGCCCCGGGAACAGCCGTACAGCGAGGCGGAGCTTGTCTCGCTGTCGTCAGAAGTCTTACGGCCCATGCTTCTCGAGCGCTTCACGGACTACTATGAGCCTATTCCAAGTTTGATCTCGCGTACGCGCGACATCATCGCGCTTAATATCTTCGACATCCAATCGTTGCCTTCCTGGCACGCGGGCCGCGTTATGCTGATCGGGGATGCCGCGCATGCCGTCAGCCCGAATTCCGGGCAGGGCGCTTCGCTCGCGCTCGAAGATGCAATGTATCTGGCGAAACTGCTGCGCGATTGTGGCAGTGATTATCGGGCCGCTTTCGTCCGCTTCGAACACGATCGCAAGCCGCGGGTCGAGCGCATCGTCGCCGCCGGCCGCCGCGCCGCCTCCGACAAGGAGATTGTCAGCCCGCTGAAGTCGAAGATCCGCAACTTCATGATCGCGATGATGTTGCGGTTCATCGGCATTCCCGGCATCGAGCAGGCGATCGCCTACCGCATCGACTGGGAGCGCGACGAATTCGCGCGCATCGCGGCTTAGGCCGGCTACCGGTCGAGCTCCGCCAATAGATCGTGCAGGTCGAGCGGGTTGGTGAACATGCGCAGGCCGCCGTCCGGGCGCTTCGGCCACAGCTCTTTCGGCCGGTCCCAGTAAAGCTCGACGCCGTTGTCGTCGGGGTCGCGCAGATAGAGCGCCTCGGAAACGCCGTGGTCGCTGGCGCCTTCCAGCGGAATCTTGGCGACGATCAGCCGCCGCAACGCGTCGGCCAAGAGCCGCCGGGTCGGGTAGAGAATAGCGGTATGGTAAAGGCCGGTTGTGCCGGGCGGCGGCGGCGAGCCGCCCAGAGTCTCCCAGGTGTTGAGTCCGATATGGTGGTGGTAGCCGCCGGCCGAGATGAAAGCCGCGCCCGGCCGGCTGGTGGTCAATTCGAAGCCCAGGACGCCGCAGTAGAAATCGAGCGCGCGCTTGAGGTCGGCCACCTTCAGATGCACATGGCCGATCTTTACGCCCGGGTCGATGGTGGGCAGGCGCAGCGCTTCCTTCTCGATCTGGACGGGCTTGGTCATGGGCGATCCTTTGGGTGCCGGCCCTGGCTGGCCAGGCGGCCTTTCGATAACCACATGTATGACACCGCCGCGATCGGTTAAAGTCCCCGAAAAGGACCCTCTGATGACCCTGACGCCGCTTCCCGCCTCCATCGACGCCACTCTCGATCTGCTGGCCAAGGCCGACTATATCGGCGACCGGTCGCTGGCGACGGTGCTCTACCTCGCGCTCAAGATGGGCCGGCCGCTCTTTCTCGAGGGGGAGGCCGGCGTCGGCAAGACCGAGATTGCCAAGGTGCTGAGCCAGACGCTTGGCCGCCGGCTGATCCGCCTGCAGTGCTACGAGGGGCTCGATATTTCGGCCGCCGTCTACGAATGGAATTACGGCGCGCAGATGATCGCCATTCGCCTTGCCGAAGCGGAAGGCGAGGGCGACCGCGAGCGCATCGAGCACGACGTGTTCTCCGAGCGCTTCCTGATCAAGCGGCCGCTGTTGCAGGCGCTAGAGCCCGATCCGGACGGCCCGCCGGTGCTGCTGATCGACGAGATCGACCGCACCGACGAGGCTTTCGAGGCGTTTCTTTTGGAAGTGCTCGCCGACTTCCAGGTCACGGTGCCCGAACTCGGCACCATCAAGGCGCCGTATCCGCCGATCGTGGTGATCACCTCCAACCGCACGCGCGAGGTGCACGATGCGCTTAAGCGGCGCTGCCTCTATCACTGGGTCGGCTACCCAAATGCCGAGCGCGAGCTGAGAATCCTGCGCGCCAAGGTGCCCGGCATCGGCAAGAAATTGTCCGAGCAGGTGGTGGCCTTCGTGCAGGCGCTGCGCAAGGAGGACCTGTTCAAGTCGCCCGGCGTCGCCGAAACGCTCGACTGGGCCAGCGCATTGACCGAACTTGACGTCGTCGCACTCGACCCGGCGACGGTGTCCGACACGCTCGGCGCGCTGCTCAAATATCAGGACGACATCGCCCGCCTCGACGGCAGCAAGGTCAAGGCGCTGCTCGATGAGGCCAAGGCGGAGCTCAGGGCAGCGGAGTGAATTCTTTGCTATGGGCACGCAATACACTCCGTTCGTTCCCGCGTAAGCGGGAACCCAGTCCTTGCCCCTGGGTCCCCGCTTTCGCGGGGACGAACGGCTGGATACGGCCATGACCGATCCGAGTGGCAAGCTGTCCGAGAACATCCTCTACTTCGCGCGCGCACTGCGCGCCGCCGGCATCCCGGTCGGGCCCGGCGCGGTGCTTGACGCCCTGGAAGCGCTTAGCGTCGCCCGCATCGGCGACCGCGAGGACTTCTACTGGACGCTGCACGCGGTGTTCGTGAAGCGCCATGAGCACTCGATCTTGTTCGACCAGGCCTTCCAGCTTTTTTTCCGCAAGCGCGGCTATATCGAGAAGCTGCTCGCCGCGATGCTGCCGGAGACGCCCACCACCGCGACGAAAGCGCCGCCGCCCGGCGCGCAGCGCATCCAGGAGGCGCTGTTCGCCGGGATGAAAGAGCGCGAAGAGAAATCCGAGGTCGAGGTCGACGCCCGGCTCACCGTCTCCGACCGCGAAGTGCTACAGAAGAAGGATTTCGCGCAGATGACGACGGCTGAGATCGCCGCCGCCAAGGAGGCGATCGCGCGGCTGGCGCTGCCGCTCGACCTGGTGCGCACGCGGCGCATGGCGGCAAGCCGGCACGGCCACCTGATCGATATCCGCCGCACCTTGCGCGCCAGTATGAAGGCGGGCGGTGCGCTGATCGATCTGAAATATCTCGGGCCGCGCGAAAAGGAGCCGCCGATCGTAGCGCTGCTCGATATTTCCGGCTCGATGAGCCAGTACACGCGGCTCTTCCTGCATTTCCTGCATTCGATCACCGACGCCAAGAAGCGCGTCACCACGTTTCTGTTCGGCACGCGGCTGACCAACGTCACCCGCGCCATCCGCCAGCGCGATCCCGACGAGGCGCTTGCCGCCTGTTCCGCGCATGTCGTCGACTGGTCGGGCGGCACGCGCATCGCCTCTTCGCTGCGCGCCTTCAACAAGCAGTGGGCGCGCCGCGTGCTCACGCAAGGCGCGGTAGTGCTGCTGATCACCGACGGGCTCGAACGCGACGCCGACGACACGTTGGAATTCGAGATCGACCGGCTGCACCGCTCCTGCCGGCGCCTGATCTGGCTCAATCCGCTGTTGCGCTTCGACGGCTTCGAGGCGCGCGCCAAAGGCGTCAAGACCATTCTAGGCCATGTCGATGAATTGCGGCCGATCCACAACCTCGATTCGATGACCGAATTGGTGCGCGCGCTCTCGGGCGAGCCGGCGAAAGATTACGATGCGAAGGCGATGCTGAAGAAGGCGGCGTAGGTTTTTTCCGTCATGGCCGGGCTTGTCCCGGCCATCCACGCCTCAAGACGTGGATGCCCGGCACAAGGCCGGGCATGACGAGTGATAGAACGGAGGTTTACGATGCTCTCGCGCGATGAAGACATACTCAAAGCCGCCGAGGACTGGAGCAAGTCCGGCCGCGGCGTGGCGCTGGCGACGGTGGTGGAAACGTGGGGCTCGGCGCCGCGACCGGTCGGCTCCAATCTGGTGATCGACGATGAGGGCAATTTCTTGGGCTCGGTGTCGGGCGGCTGCGTCGAAGGCGCGGTGGTGACGGAAGCCATGGATGTGATCGAAAGCGGCAAGCCGAAAATGCTCGAATTCGGCGTTGCCGACGAGACGGCCTGGAACGTCGGCCTTTCCTGCGGCGGTACCATCCGCGTTTATGTGGAGAAAGTCAGCTAGATCATGAGCACGAAGCAACCTCCGTGTGCCTCCCCCCTTGTGGGGGAGGCCGACCGCGAAGCGGTCGGGAGGGGGGTAAGCGGCAAAGCACCGAATTGGAGCCTGCCCCCCTCCCGACCCCTCCCCCACAAGGGGCGAGGGAACAGCTTCGCGTGCGCGGAGATGGCTTCATGAAAATCGACATTCTCCATACGCTCAATGCCGAGCGCGCCGCGCGGCGCGCGGTGGTCGTCGTCACCGATGTGGCGAGCGGGGAACAGCGGCTGGTCAAGGCCGCGGACGTGATGCGGGATCCGTTGCGCGAGGTGATCGAGAAGCGCATCCGCATGGCCAAGAGCGGCATGGAAGAGACCGCGCAGGGCCGCGTGTTCGTCACCGTGCACGTGCCCTCGCCGCAGCTCGTCATCACCGGCGCGGTGCATATCAGCCAGACTTTGGCGCCGATCGGCCAGATGCTCGGCTACGACGTGACCATCGTCGATCCGCGCACCGCCTTCGCCTCGATCGAGCGTTTCCCCGATGTGAAAGTGATTGCGGAGTGGCCCGACGTCGCGCTGCCGCCGCTCAATGTCGATCGTTACACTGCCTTCGTCGCGCTCACCCACGATCCGAAGATCGACGATCCGGCGCTTTTGCATGCGCTGAAGCGCGACTGCTTTTATATCGGCGCGCTCGGCTCCAAGAAAACGCACGCCAAGCGCGTCGCGCGGCTGAAGCAGGCGGGTCTCAACGATATCGACATCGCCCGCATCCACGCGCCGATCGGTCTGCCCATCGGCGCCGTGTCGCCGGCCGAGATCGCCGTCGCCATCATGGGCGAGATCACCGCATCACTGCGCCTGAAGGCGGAGAAGGCGGAGGCGGCATGAAACCGTTTCTCCATCATTGTCGGACACGCAGGCCCTCTTTCACGGACTTGATAACCCCCACCCGGCGAGGTTCGCTCTATAGCCGATGTTTCGCATCGGCGTTCTCTACATTAAGAACGGCGGCCGAAGGCCGCCTATGCCTGCCCCTTTCAGGGGAAGGTATTGAGAGTGCAGGACAATGAAATTCGGTCCCGTTTCCCCGGCCGACGCGCTCGGTGCCACCGCGGTGCATTCAATCCGCCAGGGCGACCTCGTGCTCAAGAAGGGCACGCTGATCGGCAAAAAAGAAATTGCCGCACTCAACGCCGCCGGCGTCAAAGAAATCGTGGTGGCGCGGCTCGAACCGGGCGACATCGGCGAGGATGAAGCAGCCGCCGAGATCGCCGCGGCGGTTGCGGGCCAGGGCGTGCACGCCGATCGCGCCTTCACCGGGCGCTGCAATTTGTTCGCACAAACGGCCGGCGTGCTGGTGGTCGACAGGGAAGCGATCGACCGGCTCAACCGCATCGACGAGGCGGTGACGCTGGCGACGCTGCCGGCATTCAAGCCGGTGGTCGAAGGCGAGATGATCGCCACGGTGAAAATCATCCCCTTTGCGATCGCCGGTTCCGCGCGCGACAAAGCTGTCGGCGAAGCGGAGAAAGCTGAGCCGGTGATCCACGTTGCGCCCTATACCGTGCGCAAGCTCGGCGTGGTGTCGACCGTGCAGCCCGGGCTTTCGCCCAAGGTGATCGAGAAAACCCTGAAGATCACGGCTGAGCGGATAGCGCCGGCCGGCGCCAGCATCATTGCGGAGCGCCGCGTGCCGCACGAGCAGAAGGCACTGGCGCGCGCCATTGATGAGGTGCTCAAGGCTGGCGCCGAGCTGGTGATCGTGTTCGGCGCCTCGGCCATCGCCGACCGCCGTGACGTGATCCCGGCGGCGGTGGAGGCGGTTGGCGGCGAGATCGAGCATTTCGGTATGCCGGTCGACCCCGGCAATCTGATGCTGATCGGTCGATTGCGCGGACAGGCGGTGATCGGCGCGCCCGGCTGTGCGCGCTCTCCCAAAGAGAACGGCTTCGATTGGGTGCTGATGCGGCTGCTCGCCGGCCTGCCGGTAAGCCGCGCGGATATCACCGGCATGGGCGTCGGCGGCCTGCTGATGGAGATCGTCACCCGGCCGCAGCCGCGCGAGGAGGCGGAGCCCGAGAAAGGCCGCCGCATCGCCGCGGTGGTGCTGGCAGCCGGGCGCTCCACCCGCATGGGCGCGATCAACAAGCTGATTGCCGAGATCGGCGGCAAGCCGCTCGTGCGCATCGCGGTCGAGCAGGCGCTGTCGTCCGTCGCCAAGCCGGTGATCGTCGTCACCGGTCACGAGCGCGAACGTGTCGAAGCGGCGCTCTCCGGTTTGCCGGTGCGTTTCGTGCAAAACCCGGATTACGCCGAAGGCCTCGGCACCTCGCTTAAGGCCGGCATCGCCGCCGTGCCGGACAATGCCGACGGCGCCATCGTCTGCCTCGGCGACATGCCGCAGGTCGATGCTGCGCTGATCGACCGGCTGATTGCCGCCTTCGATCCCGAACGCGGCGCGCTCGTGGTGGTACCAAGCATCGACGGCCGGCGCGGCAATCCGGTGGTGTGGTCACGGCGCTTTTTCCACGACCTCATGGCCATTCACGGCGACATCGGCGCCCGCCATCTGATCGGCAATTACGCCGAAGCGGTCGTCGAAGTGCCGGTCGCCGGCGAGGCGGCGCTGACCGATGTGGACACTCCCGAGTCGTTTTCCGCCGTCAAGGCGGAAATCGAACGCGCCTGAGACTCGAATCATTGATCGAATCCGCGACTCAGCCTTTATCTGACGAAGCGTTCGGGTAAGGGGAGTGGCGATGACGGACAGCTTCACGCCGGTCATGCGTGCGGTCGTCACGGCGACGTTACTTTTGGCGACGGCGATGCTGATGCTGGTCACGGTCAAGACCGCGCGCGCCGCGGGCGCGCTCGCTGTCGGTTCCTGCGCAGCCTACGGCGAGGCCTATGATTTTCGCAGCCTGGATGAGGCGAAGAAAAGCGCGCTCGCCAAATGTACCGGTCGTGCCTGCGAGGTGGTCACGACTGTGAGGCGCGGTTGCGCCGCCCTGGCGGTGGATTTCACCAACCCGTGCGGCGCGCACGGCTGGGGCAAGGGTCCGCGCCTCGGCCGCACCCAGAACGAGGCGCTCAAATCCTGCTATCGCGACGGCGGCAAAGAATGCGTGATCCGCACGTTCTTCTGCGACGACAAAGGCTGACGGGCGCCACTCCGCAGACGCATCCAAGCTACTGAAATAGCAAGCGTTTCCGTTCCCCTTGCGGACGCGCAGTTTTTCCCCTAAATACTGACTGACCAGTCAGTCAGTATTTAGCTATGAGCCGCGACCTGCGCCCACCTCGTCCGTTTCCGCGCCGTAAGCACCCGGCGAGGCCTTCGCCCGCGCGCAAGCCGGGCAGGGCGCGCGAAGCGGCCGGAGGCCGCAAAGAGCGCAGCGCCGCCCGCCGCGAGGCAATCCTTGCCGCCGCGCTCGATGAGTTTGCCGAGCGCGGCTTCGAGGCCGCGCGGCTCGAGGACGTCGCCAAGCGCGCCGGCGTCGCCAAGGGCACCATCTATCTCTACTTCCGCGACAAGCAGAGCCTGTTTCAGGAACTGGTGCGCGCCATGGTGACGCCGCTGATCGGCACGATCGAAGCGTTGGGGGAAACCGATATGCCGATGCGCGCACTCTGCGACCGCATCGTCGATCTGTTTGTGCGGGAAGTCTATGAGACCCGGCGCAAGGACGTGATCCGGTTGATCATCACCGAAGGCCGCCGCTTTCCCAAGCTTGCTGAGTTCTACTATCGCGAAGTGCTCTCCCGCATCATCGGGGCGGTGCGCACAATGCTGCGCCGGGCCGCCGCGCGCGGCGAGATTCCCGAAGGGCTGGTCGAGTTCCCGCAAATCATCGCCGCGCCGGGTCTCATCGCCATCATCTGGAGCGGATTATTCGACAAGTTCGAGCCGCTCGACGTGCGGGCGATGATGAAAACCCATGTCGAGCTGCTGTTCGCGCCGAGGACAGAGTGATGTGGGCGCGCAAGCTTGCCATGCCTTCCGTTGCCTTGCTCGTGGCGCTCGTGCTCGGCAGCTGCGCCAAGCGTGACGATCATGCGCTGCAGGGCTGGGTGGAGGCTGATCTGATCTTCATCAGTCCCGACGAGCAGGGCCGCGTGGAAATCGAGAAAGTGCGCGAGGGCGACCACGTCAAGAAAGGGGAATTGTTGTTCACCGTCGACGACGATCTGCAGCAGGCCGATGTCACCGTCAAACAGGCCGCCGTGACAAACGCGCAGCAGGCGTTCGATCGCGCCAAGCAATTGCTCAAGACCGCCGCCGGCACGCAAAAAACCTATGATGATGCCGAAGCGGCCTTGCGCCAGGCCAAGGCCAATCTCGCTGCCTCGGAAACTCGGCTTGCCCGCCGCACAATGTACAGTCCGGCGGACGGCACTATCGAAGAGGTTTATTTCCGGCCGGGCGAAACCGTGCCGGCCGGCCGGCCGGTGATGGCGCTGTTGCCGCCGGGAAATCTCAAAATTCGCTTTTACGTGCCGGAAGGATTGCTGCCCAAGATCAATTACGGCGAAACCGTCGATGTCTCCTGCGACGGCTGCGCGAACCGGCTGACCGCCAAGGTGAGCTTCATCGCCCGCAGCGCGGAATATACGCCGCCGGTCATCTATAGCTTGGAGGAGCGGACCAAGCTCGTTTACCTGATCGAGGCGCGTCCCGCCGAGCCCGACAAATTCCGCGTCGGCCAGCCGGTGACGGTGACACTGCCGGAGGCGCCGCCGTGACTACGCCCGATGTCGTCATCGATGTGCATCACCTGACCAAGAAGTTCGATGGTCGCCCGGTGGTACGCGATTTATCCATGCAGGTGAACCGCGGCACCATCTACGGCTTTCTCGGTCCCAACGGCTCCGGCAAGACCACCACCATCCGCATGCTCTGCGGTCTGCTGACGCCCGATGAAGGCACCGGCACCTGCCTCGGCTACGACATCCGCACCGAGACCGACCAGATCAAACGCGAGGTCGGCTACATGACGCAGCATTTCAGCCTCTACGAGGACCTTTCGGTGCGCGAGAACCTGGAATTCATCGGGCGTATCTACGGCATCGCGAGGCCCGTTGCCGCGGCGCGCGCGGCAATCGCGCGGCTTGGCCTTACCGGCCGTGAGAATCAGATTGCCGGCGAATTGTCCGGCGGCTGGAAGCAGCGGCTGGCGCTCGGCGCCTGCACGCTGCCGAGCCCCCAGCTGCTGTTGCTCGATGAGCCGACTGCCGGCGTCGACCCCAAGGCGCGACGCGATTTCTGGAACGAGATTCATGCGCTCGCCGCCGGCGGGCTGACCGTGCTTGTGTCCACGCATTACATGGACGAGGCCGAGCGCTGTCACGAGATCGCCTATATCGCCTACGGCGAATTGCTGGTGCGCGGCACCGTCGAGCACGTGATCGAGGCCTCGCACCTGACCACCTACGTCGTCAGCGCGGCGGACGCCGACGTCCTCAACAAGCTCAACGACGCACTCACCGGCAAACCCGGCATCGACATGGTGGCGCCGTTCGGCACCAGCCTGCACGTGTCGGCGCGCGACGCGCGCGCGCTCGAAGCGGCGATCGCGCCCTATCGGGCGCGCGGGGAGCTCGACTGGCGGCGCGCCGAGCCTTCGCTCGAGGACGTGTTCATCGACTTGATGGGCCGGGCGCGGGACAATTACCGATGACCCATCTGCTTCCGACCACGGCTCAGCGGCGCCTGCCTGGCGGCGGGTTCTGGCGCAAGACCTGGGCGGTGCTGATCAAGGAGTTCATCCAGCTCAAGCGCGACCGCGTCTCGTTTGCGATGATCATTATGATTCCGCTAATTCAGCTGATCCTGTTCGGCTACGCCATCAATACCAATCCGCGCCATTTGCCGACCGCCGTGCTGCTGCAGGAACACAGCGATCTCTCCCGCTCGATCCTGGCGGCGCTCAAGAACACCGACTATTTCGACGTGACCGAGCGCCCGCGCAACGAGGCCGAGCTCAACGACCTGATCATGGCGGGCAAGGTGCTGTTCGCGGTCGAGATCCCGGCGAATTTCGAGCGCGCGGTGCGGCGTGGCGATGACCCGGCCATGCTGATCATCGCCGACGCCACCGATCCGGTAGCCGCCAGCTCGGCGATCGGCACGCTCGGCCAGGTGGTGCAGACGGCGCTCGTGCACGACCGTGATATTCCGGTCAGCCCAGCCATGCCGTTCGAGATTCGCATCCACGCACGTTACAATCCGGCCGCCGTCACTCAACTCAATGTCGTGCCCGGGCTGGTCGGCACAATCCTCACCATGACCATGCTCATCTTCACCGCTTTGTCGGTCACGCGCGAGATCGAGCGCGGCACCATGGAAACCCTGCTGTCGATGCCGATCAAGCCGGTCGAGATCATGCTCGGTAAGATCGTGCCTTACGTGTTCGTCGGCTTCGTGCAGGCCGCGCTCATCATCGGCTTCGGCATTTTGCTGTTCGGCGTGCCGGTGGTCGGCAGTCTGCTGCTGCTGGCGTTGCTGTCGACGCTGTTCATCACCACCAATCTGTCGATCGGCTACACCTTTTCGACCGTCGCGCAGAACCAACTGCAGGCGGTGCAGATGTCGATCATGTTTTTCCTGCCGAACATCTTATTATCGGGATTCCTGTTTCCTTTCGCTGGCATGCCGGGTTGGGCGCGCTGGGTCGGCGAAACGCTGCCGCTTACCCACTATCTACGGATTGTACGCGCAATCATGCTGAAAGGCTCGGACCTCTCCCAGCTGCAATATGACGCCGTCGCCCTGTTCGTACTGATGCTGGTCGCGATGACCATTGCGGTGACGCGCTTCCGGCGCACCTTGGATTGATGCCGCTGCGAGTTCAGAAGCGGGCCAATATGCCGAGACGCAGATAGGGGCTCGAGCGATGGTCGGAATCTTCCGACCAGCCGGCTGCCGCCGACCATTCGATCGGTCCGATCTTGAGCGCGGTCAGATGCAGGCCCACGCGCAACTGGCGATAGCCCACGCAGTCGAAGGTCTGTGCCTCCGGACCGAGATAGAAAGAATTAAACAATCGCCAGCCATAGGCGGCGCGGACCGAGTAATCAGTATTGATCGACGACACAAAAGCATTGAAGGCCAGCATCGTGGCGCCTGTTGGCTCGTACCAGAGATCGACAGCGCCGCGCGCGCCGATCGACCATCCATTCAAGCGGTTGGCGGGATCGAAAGGCGAGGTGACGTCATGCTGGAAATCGAGTCCGCCATAGACCGTGATTTCCAACTGGTCGCGCTTGAACCGCCAGCCGGGCATCACTTGGCCCGACTCCTCGGCGCCGACGACCGTTACGTCACCGAGCGCACCCGCGCGGTAGCGATAAAAGCCGCCCGCCGCCATAACCTTGAGCGTGAAACCCTCGCGCTCGAGCCCATAAGGCGACCACAGCGCGCCAGCATGCGTGAAGGCGCCGTCATACCAGACGTCGATCCCGGAAAATAACAGCACCCTCTCGTCTGCGGCCCAACTCGGGCTCGGCGACAGGTACAGACAGCAGACAAAGAAGGCCGCGGCGAAGGCGATCGCCGCGCTAACGCGCCCCCCGCAACTCATGGAGGCCCCCCAAGCCTCACGACAAAGCGTCCGGCGGATACTTACCGCCTTACCGCTGCAACTAAAGCGCTATAGGCGGCGATTGTCCAATGCAAATGCGCTAATATCGCAATAGTTGTAATAGCTTAACTCTACACCGCAGATTTGGCGAGTCGACGCGGCGGCTGGCCCAAGGTGCGGTGGATCATGGCTGAGAAGGCGCTCGGACTGGCATAGCCGACCGAGGCCGCCGTTTCCGCGACCGATGCGCCGTCGGACAGCCGCGCGAGTCCATCGATCGCGCGCAGGCGCGCGCGCCATTCGGCAAAGCCGAGGCCGGTGTCGTTGCGGAATATGCGCGCCAGCGTACGGCGGCTGGCGCCTGCCTGCTCGGCCCAGTGGTCGAGCCCGAAACCGATGCTGGAATTATCCAGCAACGCCCGGGCAACCCTAAGCGCGCGCGGATCGCGCGGCATCGGCACTTCCAGGCGCCGCTCCTGCAGCCGGGCGAGCTCGGTGAGGATCAGCCGCGCGACGATGCCGCCGCGCCCGTTTTCGTCGTAATCGACCGGCTCTTCCAATAGCGCCAGGATCAGCTCGCGCAACAGGCCGGAAATCTCCGCCAGGACCGGCTGCTGTGGCAGCGACTGGCACCCGACCGCATCGATATAAATGGTGCGCATCTCGATGTGGCTGCGCATGGTGACGCTGTGCGGCCATTGCGGCGGCAGCCACAGCGCGCGCGCCGGCGGTACGATCCAGACCGCCTCGGCGGTTTCCACCCGCATGATGCCGCTGACCGCGTGCAGCAATTGCCCGCGCCGATGGATATGCAGCGGAATGCGGTGGCCGACCTCAAGGGTGCGCGCCATGACCGCGACCTGGCGCGGCGCATCGTCCATATTGCGGCGATAGGCTATCGTTTCAGGCATGGCACGCTCGCGACGAAAATCGACCGAACATCGCCAAATGGCAAGGATTAAATTACCCTCTGAAGCGAGAATCCAATGCCATGAATCAATCCGCCAGCCTCTCCTCAGCAGCCGAAGACGCCGCGCGCCGGCGCTCGATCGCGTTCCTTAACCTCGCGCATTCGCTCGATCATTTCGTGTTGCTGATTTATCCGACGGTGGTGATCGGGCTCGAGGTGATCTACCAGCGGCCCTATAGCGAGTTGATTGCTCTGTCGAGTGCCGCCTTCGTCGCCTTTGGCGTGTTCTCGCTGCCGGCCGGCTGGCTCGCCGACCGCTGGAGCCGGCGCAACATGATGGCGGCCTTCTATATCGGCTGCGGCGTTTCGCTAATCGGCGTCTCCTTGTCACCAAATTTGCTGATGCTGGCGGTCGCCATGTTCGCGCTTGGCATGTTCGCGGCGATTTATCATCCGGTCGGCATGGCGATGCTGATCGAGGTATCGAACGCGCGCGGTCGCACGCTTGCGTTCAACGGAGTCTGCGGCAATCTCGGCGTGTCGCTTGCCGCCGGAGTGAGCGCGCTGCTTGCCACCTGGCTCGGCTGGCGCTCGGCTTTTCTGCTTCCCGCCCTGGTAGCGATCGCTACCGGTGTTGTTTATCTGTGGCTCACGCCGGACGATCGCCATCATGCCAAGAGCCGCAAGTCCGTGCCGGCGATACGCCTGACCCCGCGACTGGCGGTCATGCTGTTCGGCCTGTTCATTGTGATCGCGCTGTCCGCCGGCACCGTGTTCAACGTGCTGACGATTGCGCTGCCTAAAATCGTCGACGAGCGATTGGCGCAGCATGTGCCGCTTCTGCTTGCCGGCAGCATTGCCACGGCGGTGCTGATTTGCGGCGGACTGACCCAACTCTGCGTCGGGCGGCTGGTCGAGCGGTTTCCGCCGCACATCATGTTCGCCGCTATTACCGCGCTCGGCTTTCTCGGCAATTGGTGGGCGGCCTATGCGGACGGCGTTGCGCTGATGGTTGCCCTCGCTGTTGCCGTCTCGGCGATCTACGGCCAGGTCACTGTCAACGACATCGTGCTCGCCCGCTATACCGCGGACGCGTGGCGCGGCCGCGTCTATGCCGTGCGCTATTTCCTGCTGTTCATCAGCGCCGGCATCGCCATCGGCATGATCTCGCTGCTGCACGAGCGCGGCGGCTTTGCGCTGGTGCTGGCGGTCAACGCGATCTTTGCGCTGTTGATGTTCATCGGCACCGCTGCGCTCGCGATGCTCGTCAACAGCGTCGAGGCCGAGAACGCGGCGGCGCAGCCGGCCGAGTAAGAAGGCTCGGGCGATACGGGGCGTTACTCCCGCTCTTTCGGCTCGTCGGCGCCCTTTGCATCGCCGCCTTGTGGAGAGTGAAGAGCCTACCGCGTCACCGCGGCGATCGCCCGAAACCGGTCTAAAACAACGGCGGAATCAGATCCTCCACTTTGACACGCGTTCGCTTCTTGAGGTTAGCCACGATGCGGCTGCGGTGGCAGGCTTTTGGGTCGCGGCAATAGCAGAGCAGGGCGATCCGCTTGCCCGATTTGACCAGCGTCACCAGCTCGTCGAGGGCAGCTTGTGCCTCCGGCGTCTTGATGTGCTTGTCATAGATGCGCCAGAGCATATCGGTGTCGCCGGCGCGCGCCGCTTGGCGTCCTTCCGCCGGCGTGCCCAGCTTTTGCAGGTGCAGATAGCCGATGCCGGCCCCGTCGAGAGCGGCGGCGAGCTGGCGCTTGGAAAAGCCGGGGCGGCGCGAGGCCGCGACCGCGCGGGTATCGACCAACAGATCGACCTTGGCGCGTTTGAGTTCGCCGAGAACCGCGGCGGGCTTGGCCTGCTCGTAGCCAATCGTAAACAAAAGGTGCATGGCGCCGTCACAGGATTGACACGTGCCATCCGTATATAGGCGGCAAGTGGTGAGCGGGGAAGCGTTGCGTAGCCCCGTCGCCTTGACGGCCACGATGAGAATAAGGCGACGCCGGACGTAAGCGCGCCTTCTCGTTCGTGGTCGTTTTCATTTTTGCTTTGCCGCAAGCCGCTCGATCAAGCCCATCGCCGCCGCAGGCGCGCGCAGCTTCGCCTCGTGAATGAAATAGATGAACACGTCGCGTGCTTGGCGTTTGGCGCGCGTCTTGGCGATGTGCGGCAGATCGCGTGGCTCGCGGCCGCGCGCCCAAGTCTTCGCGCGCGCCGCCCATGTATCGAGCGCCTTGGGCGGATAGCCGCTCTTGAGCTTTTCATTTCCTTTCTGCAGGCGCGCATAAATGAAATCGCCAGTTACGTCGGCGATGGCCGGATAACCGGCGTGCTCGGCGAGAATCACTGGGATTGAGAATTCGCGCAACAACGCAATGAAGGCCGGAGTTTTGAAGCTGTCGTGCCGTACTTCGACGACATGACGCAGCGCGTGTCCATCGAATTTCTTCGGCAGCAATTCGAGAAAGGCGCCGAAATCGGCTTCGTCGAATTTCTTGGTGGGCGCGAATTGCCAGAGCAGGGGACCGAGATGCGCTCCGAGCTCGGTCACGCCGGAATCAAGAAACCGCTTGATCGAATCGCCGGCCCCTTTGAGTTCGCGCCGATTGACCGCGTAGCGCGGCCCTTTCAGCGCGAACATGAAGCCATCCGGGACTTGCGATGCCCATTGGCGGAAAGTCGCCGGTTTTTGCAGGCGATAGAATGTGCCGTTGACCTCGATCGAAGTGAGGTGTTCAGCGGCATAGGAAAGCTCGCGCGCATGCGGCAGGCCTTTCGGGTAAAACACGCCGCGCCACGGCGCAAAGGTCCAGCCGCCGATGCCTACGCGAATTGTTCCGGCCAGGTCTCGAACGAGATCAGTTCGCTGGAAGACCGGCATACACGGCCGAAAGCGGCAAATCGACGCCGAGCGCCTCGACGTGAATGGCATTGTCCAGTCCGGCAATGATTTGCGGTCCCGGCGCAAAGCCTTGTGCTCCGCGCGGCCATACCCAGGCCTTGGGCTCATCCTGGCTGGAGACGAGATAAGCCATGACGCTCGGCAGTTTGAGATATTCGGCGGCCTTGTCGCCGAGATCGATCTCGGCCGTGGAGGGGGAAAGCACTTCAACGAGCAGCGCCGGCGAGATCGCTGTGTAGTCCTTTCCGCCGCCGCCGATGGCATCGACCACGATGTCGGGATAGCGCAGAGTTTCCGGTTCGGCGTCGAGCCCGAATTCCGAAATGACTTGCCAGCGTTGCGGGTCTAGTTGGGTGCGCAACGCAAAATAAATATTGCCGACAATGATGCCGTGCCGACGTGAGACGCCCGGCATCATGACGACGCGCCCTTTGACCAGCTCAAAGCGTCCCTCCCGCCCGTCGGCCCAGGCGAGGAAGGCGGCCTTGTCCATGCGCGTCGGCAGTTGGACATTCATCATGAGCCTCTGCAGGCAATTCTAGCGACATCGGGCCAATAGCAAAAGGGCGCAGCTTGCGCCGCGCCCTCAGCCGGTTCCGTGCAAACGCCGCTTAGAAGTCCATGCCGCCGCCCGGGGGCATGGCCGGCATCGGCTCCTTCTTCTTCGGCACCTCGGCGACCATGGCTTCGGTGGTGATCAGGAGCCCGGCGATCGAGGAGGCATCCTGCAGCGCGCAGCGCACGACCTTGGTCGGGTCGATGATACCCTTGCTCACCAGGTTGCCGTAATCGCCAGTCTGCGCGTCGTAGCCGAAGGCATATTGATCCTTCTCGAGGATCTTGCCGACCACCAGCGAGCCGTCATCGCCGGCATTGATGGCGATCTGGCGCGCCGGCCACTGCAGCGCCTTGCGCACGATGTCGACGCCGTGCTTCTGGTCCTCATTCTCGGTCTTGACCCGCTTGAGCGCCTCGACCGAGCGCAGAAGCGCAACGCCGCCGCCGGGCAGGATGCCTTCCTCGACCGCGGCGCGGGTCGCATGCATCGCATCGTCGACGCGATCCTTGCGTTCTTTCACCTCGACTTCGGTGGCGCCGCCGACGCGGATCACCGCCACGCCGCCGGCGAGCTTGGCGAGCCGCTCCTGCAGCTTTTCGCGGTCGTAGTCGGAGGTGGTTTCCTCGATCTGCGCTTTGATCTGCGCCACGCGCGCCTCGATGTCGGCCTTCTTGCCGGCGCCGTTGACGATGGTCGTGTTCTCTTTGTCGATCATCACCTTCTTGGCGCGGCCGAGCATGTTGATCGTGACGTTTTCGAGCTTGATGCCGAGATCTTCACTGATCGCCTGCCCGCCGGTCAGAATGGCGATGTCCTGCAGCATGGCCTTGCGGCGATCGCCGAAGCCCGGCGCCTTCACCGCCGCAACCTTGAGGCCGCCGCGCAGCTTGTTGACGACAAGCGTGGCGAGCGCTTCGCCTTCGACGTCTTCCGCTACGATCAGCAGCGGCTTGCCGGTCTGCACCACCGACTCAAGCAGCGGCAGCAGTTCCTGCAGGCCCGACAGCTTCTTCTCGTAGATGAGAACATAGGGATCTTCCATCTCGACCCGCATCTTGTCGGCATTGGTGATGAAGTAGGGCGAGATGTAGCCGCGGTCGAACTGCATGCCCTCGACCACGTCGAGCTCGGTCTCCAAGCTCTTGGCCTCCTCGACAGTGATGACGCCCTCGTTGCCGACCTTCTGCATGGCCTTGGCGAGGAAATCACCGATCTCCTTGTCGCCGTTGGCCGAGATAGTGCCGACCTGGGCGATCTCCTCGTTGGAGGTGACCTTCTTGGAGTTCTTCTTGAGGTCTTCGACGATGGTGTCGACGGCGAGATCGATGCCGCGCTTCAAGTCCATCGGGTTCATGCCGGCGGCCACCGCCTTGGAGCCTTCCTTGACGATCGCCTGAGCGAGCACGGTCGCCGTGGTGGTGCCGTCGCCGGCGAGGTCGGAGGTCTTCGACGCGACTTCGCGCACCATCTGTGCGCCCATGTTCTCGAATTTGTCCTCGAGCTCGATTTCCTTCGCCACCGTCACGCCGTCCTTGGTGATGCGCGGGGCGCCGAAAGATTTATCGAGCACGACATTGCGGCCCTTGGGGCCGAGGGTGACCCTCACCGCATTGGCGAGGATGTCGACGCCGCGCAACATGCGGTCGCGGGCGTCTGCAGAAAATTTGACGTCTTTAGCAGCCATGTGAGTTTGCTCCGATGACGACCCACATCCTGAGGAGACGCGAAGCGCCCTCTTGAAGGATGAGGCCAATGAGTTTGCGAATTTCCAGGGCTCATCCTTCTCGAAGCGCCTTGCGGGCGCTCCTCAGGATGAGGGTTGCTCGCGTTGCGCTTAGGCGGCCTTTTTCTTGGCGGCGGCGCCGCCTTCGATCACGCCCATGACGTCGGACTCCTTCATGATCAGGAGATCCTCGCCGTCGAGCTTGACCTCGGTGCCGGACCATTTGCCGAACAGCACGACATCGCCGACCTTGAGATCGATGGGGATGAGCTTGCCGCTCTCGTCACGGCCGCCGGGGCCGACCGCGATGATCTCGCCTTGCGAGGGCTTCTCTTTCGCGGTGTCGGGAATGATGATGCCGCCGGCGGTTTTTTCCTCGGCATCGATGCGCTTGACGACGACGCGGTCGTGAAGCGGACGGAACTTCATGACAGTCCTCCTAGATTATTGAACCACAAGGCTTTTTGGCAGTCGGCAGGTCCCCCGGCCGACTCCTGGCCCGCAGATGGGTGAGCGACTTTTGAGACGCAAGGGGCCTCGGAAAATTTTTAGCACTCGGATTGGCTGAGTGCCAAGGCCGCTCACAAGGCCTTGAGCCTGAATGGTTAACGGCGATCGCCCGGAACCGGCCGGAGCGGGCAGGGTTGACGACCGCGGGCTTGGCCGCCCGTGCCTGGTCGGGGCTGTTAGCAAGCCGCGATAGTTGCTGCTAACGCCTTGATTTTAAACATTTTGTTTACGATTTCGGCTTGCAATGCCTATTGCCGGAATTGGAAACTCGTGTCCCGTGAAGGAGGGCGCCATGGTTTCTGAAGATTTCCGTAAACAAGTTGCCGGGTATGGGCTGACGACCGCGCATATTCTTTATCGGCGGCCCGATCATCATTGGCTGCTGCAGTCCTATGTCTGGCAGGCCTATGATTTGTTCCCGGATTTTCCCGCGCTGCAAAAGTTCCTCGCGTTCTGGCAGGAGAAACTGGAAGGGCCGCTGCATTCGGTGCAAGTCGCGCATTGCAAGCTCATCAAGCCAGCCGAGTTAAAGGCGATCAATGGCGAGTTCCGCTTGCACTGAACTCGCATCACTTGCCTGTTTTGCGGGAAATCAGCGTCTCGACCTGCGGCAGCATGCGCGCGACCACGATGGCATAACCTTGCGCGTTGTAATGGGCGTGGTCGCGCGCGCGATACTTGCCCGGCGGTAGATTCCATTGCGCGTAGGCGACGCCTTGCGCGCGGGCGACATCGGCGAGGTCCAAGCGGCCGAGGCCGATGACCAGCACCTCGATCTTGCGCCCGCGCAGCGAGCGGACGATCTCGGCGAGACGCTTGCGCACGGTCTGCATTGAGGCGCCGCGGCGCAAATCGTTGGTGCCGAATTCCACGATGGCGATATCGGTATCGGGCGCGATCGCCTCATCGAAGACAAGCAGCGCGTCGCGCAGCATGCCGCCATTGATGCCCTTGTTGTCGACGACGACATCGTAGCCTTCCTTGCGCAGCAGCGCTTGCAGCTGCGCAGGGTACGCATCCTTGCGTGCCACCAGCCAGCCGGCGGTGGCGCTGTCGCCGAAGGCGACGATGTGGATGGGGCGGGCGAGGGTGCTGGCGCTGAATGCGAGCGAGATAGCAAGCGCAGTCAAACCCGTTAGCGGTCGAAACAGCCGCATTGTGCATTCTCTCAATTGTCGTCCCCGCGAAGGCGGGGACCCATACGCCGCAGCGTCTCGATTGGCTGCGGAGTATGGGTCCCGGCCCTTGCTTCGCTCGGCCGGGACGACAACCAAATAGTCAATTCAACACTCCCACAATCGCGCCCATGAGGCAGGTGGTCAGCGTGCCCGACACGATCGACTTGCCGCCGAGCGAGATGATATCGGCGCGCCGGTCGGGCGCCATCACGCTCAAGCCGGCGATCATGATGCCGAGCGAGCCGAAATTGGCGAAGCCGCACATGGCATAGAGCATGATCAGCCGCGAGCGCGCATCGAGCGCGTCGGCCGGCAGCTTGGCGAGCTCGAGATAGGCGATCAATTCGTTGAGCACGGTCTTGATGCCCATCAGCGAGCCGGCGGTGAACGCCTCGCTCCACGGCACGCCCATGAGCCAGCACACCGGCGCCATGACGAGGCCGAGCAGGCGCTGCAGCGTGATCGGTGCGCCGGCGATATCCGGCAACAGGCTCAGAATGGCATTGGCGAGATGCACCAGCGCCACCAGCACGATCAGCATGGCGACGATGTTGAGGAGAAGCTCAAGCCCGGCCGCAGTGCCGCGCACGGTGGCGTCCATAGTTGAATCGGCGACGCGTCCGACCTCGATATGGCCGATGTCGGCACGCTCTTCCGGCTTATCCGGCACCATCAATTGGCTGATCAGCAGCGCGGCCGGCGCGCCCAGGACTGAGGCGATGAGAATGTGCCCGGCGACGTCCGGAATGACGTTGCGCAGAATTGTCGCGTAGAGCACGAACACGGTGCCGGCGATGCCCGCCATGCCGCCGGTCATCACCATGAACAATTCGCCGCGCGCGAGCCGGGAGAGATAGGGGCGGATGAACAGCGGCGACTCTACCATGCCGAGAAAGATATTGGCCGCGGTCGACAGGCCGACCGCACCGCCGACGCCCATACTGCGCTCCAATACATAGGAGAAGCCGCGCACGATCGGCGGCAAGATGCGCCAGTAGAACAGCAGCGTGGTCAAGACGCTCATCACCAGCACGATCGGCAGCGCCTGGAAGGCGAGCACGAATTCGGCGCCCGGCGTGGTGAGCGCGAAAGGGAGCGCGCCGCCGCCGACATAGCCGAATACGAAGGAGGTGCCGGCCTGCGTTGCCGCCGCGATGGCGTCGACCGCGCGGTTGACCAGTGCGAAGGCGGTCTTAATCTGCGGCACTTCCAGCAGCAAGAGCGCGGTCGCCAGCGTGACCAGCAGCGCGGCGCCGACGCTGCGCCAATTCACGGCGCGGCGGTTCTCGCTGATCGCCCAGGCAAAGCCCAGCAGTGCGACCACGCCGAGCGCCGATTGCAGGTGTTGCATGGCTTTCTCTGTCATCGCCGGGCTTGTCCCGGTGATCCCGCTTAGTAAAGCACCGTGCCACTCTAAGCGAGATGGCCGGGACAAGTCCGGCCACGACAAGCTAGACTTTCCCACATCTAACGGAGATGCCATGCCCCGCATCCGCTTCGATTTCGGCACGCTCACGCTCGACGCCGAACTCATGGATACGCCGACCGCCAAGGCAATCGCCGCGGCGCTGCCGATCACCTCCTCGGTGCTGACCTGGGGCGAGGAGGCCTATTTCGACGTACCGGTCAAGGTTGCGCGCGAGGCCGATGCGCGCGCGGTGGTCACGCCGGGCGAGATCGCCTACTGGCCGCAAGGCGCGGCCATCGCCATCGGCTTCGGCCGCACGCCGATTTCCAAGGGTGACGAGACGCGGCTGGCGAGCCCCTGCAACGTGTTCGCCAAGGCGGTCTCCAGCGTGAAGGTGCTGGGCAAGGTGAAGACCGGGACGCGGGTGAAGGTGACGGCGCTGGGTTAATCCTCCGCCTTGTGCCGGCGCACCATCGTGAGCATGAGGTCCCAGGCGTTACGGATATTGACGATGGTCAACAGCAGCAAAGCGCCGGCGAGCACGTCGAGACCAACGGCTTTTTCAAGATCAATCAATACGGCAGAGACCATAAGCGCGACATAGCCGAGGGCCGGCAGCAAGCCATAGGCCAAGTAGTCCTGCACATATTGGGTCAAGTCGGTGCGCAGAACCTGCATGGTGATGTAGCTCGAAACCGCGGCGCCGATCACTGCTGTGGCGCCGATTAGCACACCGAAGAATGTTGCTTGGTGCGAGGGCGCAAGGGCGACTGCGGAGAGGAAGAACACGCTGGTGAAATGGATCACCACGGGGCTCATGAAGGTGCGCGTTGCCGCCTGCCGCTCCTGCGTCAAATAGCCGGCGCCGAGCGAGACGGCGACGAAAAGGAGGCCGAGCAAAGTCGCGCCCGCCGTGCCGACCAGCAGATAGAAGTCACGCCATTCCTTCAGCGCCTCGGCCGGCCACATCGCTAGCCGCGGCCCACAAAGGGCATCGTGTTCGCCATCACCGTCATGAACAGCACGTTGGTGTCGAGCGGTAGGCCGGCCATGTAGACCACAGCGTCGCCGACCGCCTCGGCGCTCATGCGCGGCTCGATCTTCTTGGTGCCGTCCGGCTGCAGGATGCCTTCGCCCTTCACCATGCGCTCGGTGAGCGGCGTCGCCGCGTTGCCGATGTCGATCTGTCCGCAACAGATGTCGTATTGCCGGGTGTCGAGCGAAGTCGATTTGGTGAGGCCGGTGATTGCGTGCTTGGTCGAAGTATAGGCGACGGAATATGGGCGCGGGGTGTGTGCGGAAATCGAGCCGTTGTTGATGATGCGGCCGCCGCGCGGGTTCTGCGCCTTCATGATCTTGATGGCTTCTTGGGTGCACAGGAACATGCCGGTCAAGTTGGTAGCCACCACATTCTGCCAGCTCTCGAAGGGCAGATCTTCGAGCGGCACCGGCGGCGCGCCGATGCCGGCATTGTTGAACAAGAGGTCGAGCCGGCCGAAGCTCGACCTGACGGCTGCGAACAGCGTCAAAACCGAATCGCGATTGGAGACGTCGCTTGGCGCGACCAGTGCCTGCGCGCCGACGGCATTGATCTCGCCGGCAACCTGGTCGAGCGGATCCTTGCGGCGGCCGGCGAGCACTAGGCTGTAGCCGGCTTTCGCCAAAGCGATGGCGACCGCGCGGCCGACACCGGTCCCGGCGCCGGTGACAAGGGCGATTTTTGCGCTCGCAGGCATGGGCTGATCCTTCTTTCAACGGCGATGGAACGATCGCCATAACATAAAAGCAGGCCGCCGCCATGCGGGAAACCGAACGGCGCCTTCAATGGAATTCCATTGTCCGGCTGCGTCTTAGGCGCGCCGGGCCCGGCCGGAAGAATTTCGGCCATAATCCTGTTGTTGGTTATTTGCCGCGAGGAGAAACCACCATGGGCATGAATTCCAAGGCGCTTGGCAAGGCGCTCGCAGCGATAGCCATTGCGGCAATGACAACGGCGATGCCGGCTTTCGCGCAAGAGGGAAGCGAGCCCGTTGCCAAGACCCCGGCACCGAGCGAGGCGCCGCCCGATGCGCAGCCGCCGCAGGCGCCGCTGCCGCATGCTGCGCCAGTATACCGCGGCCCGGCACGCTTTGCGCTAGCCGTTGCCAATGTCAATTTGCGCAGCGGACCGGACACGAACACGGAGATCGTGACGACCATCCCGGGCGGCAGCACGGTTCGCGTCACCGCTTGCAACGGCGAGTGGTGCGCGGCGAGCTGGAACGGACGCAGCGGCTTTGTGATCGCCCGGGCGCTCGACACCGGCGAGCGGCGACAGGTGAGACGTTATCGCGCGCCGCCGCGATATGGTGACGAAGACATCGTCGAAGCCGGTCCGCCGGTTGTTTACGGGCCGCCCGTCTATCCGCCGCCGGTCGTCGTCTATGGGCCTCCTTATTACGACTACTATGGCCCGCGCTTTTATTACCGCTGGGGATGGGGCCACCGTTGGTGATGATTTCGGCGCTGAGCTAATTCAACGCCGCAACGGCGCGCGGCCGATCGGCCATGCGCGCTTGCCGATACTTTGCATGTTGATTTCTGCGTCAGCTCGCCAGTGCGGCCGGCTGATCGGGCTTGAACTTGCCGGGCGATAGCAGGCGGGTGGCGACCTCGGGCGCCGGGACCGGGCGGCCGAAGCGGAAGCCTTGCATGCAATGCACGCCCGCGGCGCGCAGGAATAATTGCTGATCGGCCGTCTCCACGCCTTCCGCCGTCACCTTCATGCCGAGGCCGCGGCCGAGGCTGACGATCGCGTGCACGATGGCGGCGGCGTCGGCGGCCTTTTCGATCGAGCGCACGAAACTGCGGTCGATCTTGAGTTTGTCGAAGGGGAAGCGGCGCAGATAGAGCAGAGAGGAATAACCGGTGCCGAAATCGTCAAGCGCCACCCGCACGCCCAGCGCCTTCAGGCGCAACATGGCGGCCTCGGCACTGTCGACATTGCCGAGCAGCACGCTTTCGGTGAGCTCGAGCTCAAGCCGCGACGGATCGAACCGCGTTTCCTCCAGGATGCGCTCGACCACGTCGACGAAATCGGCGCGGCGGAATTGCAGCGGCGAGACGTTGACGGCGACGCTCACGCCCGGCCAGGCCTTGCCGTCGAGGCAGGCACGGCGCAGCACCCAGGTGCCGAGTTCGATGATGAGGCCGCTGTGCTCGGCGGCGGCGATGAATTCGGTCGGCGGAATCTCGCCGCGCTGCGGATGGGTCCAGCGGCAGAGCGCTTCGACGGCGACGACGCTTTCGCCGCTGTTATTGACGATCGGCTGGTACACAAGACGCAGCCGGTCGTGCTCGATCGCCTCACGCAGATCGCCTTCCAAGAGCTTGCGGTTGCACAATTCGGCATCCATCGCCGCGTCATAGATGCAGGCACGGTTGCGGCCCTCGCTCTTGGCGCGGTAGAGCGCCATGTCGGCGTAGCGCATGATGTCGGCGGCGCCGGCGCAAGTGCGGTCGATCACCGCGATGCCGATTGAAGCGCCGATGATGATGTTCTGCCCGTTGATGACGTAAGGCGCACACAGCGCGGCGATGATGCGCTGCGCCACGCCCATGATCCGGTCGCTGTCGTCGCCGACCGAGGAAATCACCGCGAACTCGTCGCCGCCAAGCCGCGCCACCAGGTCGCCGCCGCGCAATGTGTGCGAGAGCCGCAGCGTCACGTTGCGGATCAGCTCGTCGCCGACCGGGTGACCGAGCGTGTCGTTGACGTCCTTGAAGTGATCGAGGTCGATGTAGAAGACGGCGGCCGGCGAGGAACCGGCGCGCACCTGCTCGATCATCGCCTCCAGGCGCTCGCCGAAGAAGATGCGGTTGGGCAGTCCGCAAAGCGGATCGTGCATGGCGAGATGCCGCAGCCGCGTCTCGCCGGCGGCGATTGCCATCGCGGTGCGCCGCATGTAGCGCAGCACGAAGGCGGCCAAAAGAGCAAATCCGGCGAGCGCCACAGCGACGAACGGTACTACGCTGCTGACGATCTCGGCGCCCGGCCGCTTCGGCGTCCAGGCATAGCGTGCGAGCGTGCCACCGTGCGGATCGATGAGCGCGTATATGGAGTCGCCCTTCGGCGCGGCGCCACCGATCTGACGCAAATGCGTGAGCTGCAGGCGGGAAGCAATGCTGGCGAGCATGTCGTCGTCGATGAATGTCACCGACAAAACGATCGGCGCGGCATTGTCGAGCGAGGCCGGGATGCCGGCGATGGGACCGACCGCGGCGGCGACCACGATCGCCGGCCGGTGCCTGAATTCGCGGATGACCGCCGCCTGCGGATGCGCGCCACCATTGGGTGAGACAATATCGTCCTTGTGAATTGCGCCGGCGAGGTTGGGAGCGCGACCGCGCATATAATCGATCAGCTCGCGGAGATCGCTGCGGACGCCGTCGAACCAGGATTTATCGATCGCGTGATCGTCGGCCAACGCCAACAGCGCGTGGTCATTGCCATCGAGAATCGCCACATAGTCGTGGTCGAAGCTGCGCTCGAGCAGAAAACCGACGCGGCGCTCGGCCCATTCGCGGTCGAATGCCTTGCGAACATGCTCGATCGCCGCCTCCGCGTTCGCGACGCTTTCCACTTCGCGCAGGGCGCGTTCGCCTTCATTGGTAAGCGCGCGCGCGAGCAGCGACTTTTCATGCTCCGCCGCCGCCCGGTCGGCATGCTCGGCCGAGGAGAGCACCGCCACCACCAGGCAAAGGATGGCGACGGTCACAATAAGTCCTATCGGGACCACGACGCTCAGCCGCGCGCGATCCCAAGTCGTGTGCTGCCGTTCCTCGTATGAACGCGGACGCATCCCAGCCTGAAACGTTCTGTCCCTTAACCGGTATTCCCGGTTATGTTTTTCGGCTTGGAGGCTAGTGCAGAAAACTTGCTTTTCGCTTTCGTTATGCCCACCTGCCCACGTCCAACGCCGGGTTGGAAGCAATTCGCGCGAATGCCGTTAACCGGTGGTAAAAGCGCGCTGGTGCGTCGCTAACCCCCCGAGATCGCGCTCGTTTTCCCGATCGCCGGCAGCTGGTCCCGAGGTGCACTAGCCGACATTATGGTAGGGCGGACGAGGGATGGCGATATGCGCGGCCCGCAGCGCCGCCGACCAGCGCTCGCGCAAGTCCTGGAAATAGGTTTCACCGGGCTCGATGCGGTAATTCAGCTCGGCATCGCAGGAATCCCGGCGGACAACCAGGATATCGATCGGCAGTCCGACCCCGAGATTGGAGCGCATGGTCGAGTCCATGGAGATCAGCCCGATCTTGAGCGCATCGTAAAGGTCGGTGTCGTAGCTGATCGCGCGGTCGAGCACCGGCTTGCCGTATTTGTGCTCGCCGATCTGCAGATAGGGCGTGTCGGTGGTGCATTCGATGAAGTTGCCGGCCGAATAGATCATGAACAGCCGCAGGCGGCCGCCCTTGATCTGGCCGCCGAACAGGAAAGACACCTCGCTGTCGATATCGGCGGAGGCGAGCGCCTTGCCTTCGAGCGTCTGAATGTTGCGCACCGCGTGCCCGATGCGCTGGGCGGCCTTGAACATGGTGGGCGCATTCATCAGCGTTTCGATTTCGCCGGTTTGCGGATTCTCCATGCCCTCGGTCAGTGTCGAGCGCACCGACTGGCTGAGCGACAGATTTCCGGCGGAGGCGATCGCCATCACGCGCTCGCCCGGCTCGGTGAAGACGTGCAGCTTGCGGAAGGTGGAAATATTGTCGACGCCGGCATTGGTGCGCGTGTCGGCGATCATGACGAGACCCTCGCGCACCAGAATTCCGCAGCAATATGTCATGGGGTTGTTCTTTTTGGCTCGGATGTCCGGTACGTTATAGCGATGCCGGGTCGGGTCCGGCAACGTCAGAGCCGGCGCTCGGCTGTATGCCCGATTGGGCGAGCATTAGTTCTGCGCCTGTTGGCGCGCCTGGTCGACATGCACGGTCACCGTGAGCGTTTCGCCGCCGCCGCCGAAGCGTGTGCCGCGCACCGGCGCCGCGCCGAGATAGTCGAGCCCGACCGCGACCCGCACATGAGCGTCGGTCGTGCTGATGCCGTTGGCCGGGTCGAAGCCGACCCAGCCGAGATGCTCGACAAAGGCCTCGGCCCAGGCGTGCCCGGCCTCCTGCTCGGTAACGCCGTCGTTGCGGTAGAAGTGCCCGCTGATGTAACGCGCCGGCAGGCCGAGCTGACGCACTGCCGCAATAAAGATATGGGTCAGATCCTGGCAGACGCCGCGGCGCAGCGCGAAGGCTTCCGCCGCGGTGGTGGCGGTGTGGGTCGGATCGGTGTCAAACTTGATTTCGCGATTGAGGTCGGACAGCAGGATATGCAGCATTCCGAGCGCGTCGGCTTCGCCGGCCTCGGCCCGCGCCGTCTCGGCGAAATCGACGATGGCCGCGTCGGGTTGGGTGAGCGCGCTCTCGCGCAGAAACAGGCTTGGCGGGAAGCGCTCGACGGTGCCGGTCACCACGCCGTGGGTGTCGGTGGTATCGACTTCGCCCTCGACGGCGACCGACAATTCGTTGAACGGCCCGTCGGCGGTGAAGGAATGGGTGATGTTGCCGAAGGCGTCCTCGTGCTGGTGCAGGCGGCAATCGGCGGAAACGTCGATGCGCCAATCGCACACATATTGGCTGTCGTGATTGCGCGGCGTAAGGCGCAGGATCTGCGTCACGCCGGCGGGCGGGGTCTGGTAATGATAGGTCGTGATATGGGAAACGTGAATCCGCATGGCCTTGCGCTGACGGCTCGCCGCCCGCGTTTCTAGCACAACCCGGCGTCGCCGGGCGCGCGGGCGCTCATACCAGGAACTGCTGCGTGATGGCGGCCCCCAGCCGGTTGTTCTCGGTGATGAACTCGCCGATAAACTCATGCAGGCCACGCTGGAAGATGCCGTCCATGCGGCTGTTCTGCAACCGCGTGCGGACGCCGCGGGCCTGCCGCTGTGCCGGACCCTGCCGGCCGTAGGCACCGGCGATCTGGTCGAGATTGCGCACCGCCGCCTCGTAGCAGGAGGCAAGCGAGCGCGGCATTTCCTCGCGCAGGATCAGCAGATCGGCGACCAGCCAGGGTTTGAGGCTCTCGCGGTACACCCAGTGATAGGCAGTGAGCGCCGATACCGAACGCAGTATCGCCGCCCATTGAAAATAATCGAGCGGGCCGCCGATGCGCTCGTTTTCCGGCAGCAGCAGATGATATTTGACGTCGAGGATGCGCGCGGTGTTGTCGGCGCGCTCGATATAAACGCCGAGGCGGGAGAACCAGTAGGCATCGTTGCGCAGCATGGTGCGGTAGGCGGAGCCGTCATAGCGCAGCGACGACTCTTGCACCCAGCGCAGGAAGCGGGAGAACTCCTCGCGCGAGGTCGGGCCGTTACCGTAGCGCTTGAGCTCGAGCCAGGTGCCGTTGATGGCGTCCCACATTTCCATGGTGAGCGCGGTCCGCACCGCACGCGCATTGCTGCGCGCGTTCTCGAAGCAGGAGCGAATCGAGGAGGCGTTGACGGTGGAGAAGGCAAGGAAGTCGGTGACGTTTTCCTCGTTGGCTTCGTCGTAGAGCTTGAAGAAAGCGGAAGCGCAGCCGGCCGTGGCGACAGCCGATTCCCATTCATTGCTGGTGCCGACATAGGCAAGCGGCAGGGCCGACAGCCGCTGGGTGGCGTCGAGAATGCGCGCGAGATATTCCGCGCGCTCGACATAGCGCGACAGCCAATAGAGATTGTCGGCGGTGCGCGAGAGCATGGCGCTATGACCTCTCCGCGTGCACGGCTTTTTCCCCTTCCCCCGCGAAGCGGTGGGGAGGGGTTAGGGGTGGGGGGCTCTTCGAATGTTCGTGAGGCTGCTCCCCCCACCCCCGACCCCTCCCCACCACTCGCTTCGCTCGCAGGGGGAGGGGAGCGCGAATGCTGTATCCGTTCATTGTGCTCATCCGGCCAACACCCAGGTATCTTTCGTCCCGCCGCCTTGGCTCGAATTGACCACCAGCGAGCCTTCCTTGAGGGCGACGCGCGTCAAGCCGCCGGGCACGATGCGTGTGCCGTCGCGGCCGCTCAGCACGAACGGCCGCAAGTCGACATGGCGCGGCGCCACTCCTTGCTCGACGCAGGTCGGCGAAGTGGACAAGGCCAATGTCGGCTGCGCGATGAAGTTTTTCGGCGCGGTTTTGAGCTTGGCGCGGAACTGCTCGATCGCCACCTTGCTCGCCATCGGCCCGATCAGCATGCCGTAGCCGCCGGAGCCGTGCACCTCCTTGATCACCAGCTCGGGCAGATGGTCGAGCACATAGGCAAGATGCTCGGGCTCGCGGCAGCGCCAGGTCGGGACGGTTTTCAGCAGCGGCTCCTCGCCGAGATAGAACTTCACGATCGCCGGCATGAAGCTGTACACCGCCTTGTCGTCGGCAATCCCGGTGCCGACCGCATTGGCCAGCGTCACATTGCCGGCCTGGTAGGCCGACATCAGCCCGGCCACGCCCAATACGGAGTCCGGACGGAAGGTGAGCGGGTCGATAAAATCGTCATCGATGCGCCGGTAGATCACGTCCACCCGGCGCGGCCCCTGCGTGGTGCGCATGTAGACGACCTCGTTCTTTACGAACAGGTCACGGCCCTCGACCAATTCGATGCCGAGTTTGTCGGCCAGGAACGAATGCTCGAAATAGGCCGAATTGTATACGCCGGGGGTGAGCAGCACCACGGTTGGATCGCGCGAGGCGGACTGCGGCGCGACGGATTTGAGGGTGGCCAGCAATTCGTCCGGATAATTCTCAACCGGTGCGATGCGGTGCCGCGCGAACAACTCCGGGAACAACCGCATCATGATCTCTCGGTTCTCCAGCATATAGGAGACGCCGGAGGGCGTGCGCGCATTGTCCTCAAGCACGTAAAATGTCTCGGCATCGACCCGAACGATGTCGATGCCGGCGATGTGTATGTAGATATCGTACGGCACGCGCTGCCCGCTCATCTCGGGCCGAAAGGCGGGATTGCGGAACACCAGGTCGTCCGGCACCACGCCGGCGCGCAAAATTTCCCGCGCGCCGTAGACGTCCTTGATGAACAGATTGAGCGCTTTGACGCGCTGGGTAAGGCCCTTCTCCAGGAGCCGCCATTCGGCGGCCGCGATAATGCGCGGGATGACGTCAAAGGGGATCAGGCGCTCCTGCGCCTCCGCCTCGCCGTAGACCGCAAAAGTGATGCCGGTACGGCGGAAAATGAGCTCGGCCTCGCGCCGCCGATAGTCGAGCACGTCGGACGGCACCTCATCGAGCCAGAGCGATAGCTCGCGATAGGCCGGCCGCACTCCGCCGTTTAGTCCCTTCATCTCGTCGAAGGCGGCAGCCATTTCCCCCGTAGACCTCCCGCGTCCAGCGCCATGCCGCGCGTTCGCACCGCGGCTTCAAAGTCTTGCTGCAAGCTTCAGGCCAAAGAAAATATGCGGAAAACGGGGTCTTGCCGCGCCTATCCATGGCCGTCGCATGCCTATTATTTAGGCGTGAACCGATGGGAACAATAGGCACCGGGCCGGGCCGCGCTTGACGTGCCGGGGACATTCGATCATCGACTAGGCACACGCCCGACCGAGGAAGGACATATGAAAATCTGCATTTTCGGCGCCGGCGCCATCGGCGGCTACCTCGGCCTGCTCCTGAAACTGGGCGGCGCCGATGTGTCGCTGATCGCCCGAGGTGCACACCTCACAGCCATCAAGCAGAACGGCCTCAAGCTCCTGATCGGCGGCGAGGAGAAGGTCGCGCGCATGCCCGCGACACATGACCCGGCCGAGCTCGGACCGCAGGATTATGTCATCATCGCGCTGAAGTCGCACCAAGCCTGGGAAGTGGCCGAACAGATGCAGCCGCTGTTCGGACCGGAAACCGCTGTCGTTACCGCCCAGAACGGCATTCCCTGGTGGTATTTCTACGGCTTCGAAGGCCAATACGCCAGTATGCAATTGCAGAGCGTCGATCCCGACGGCCGGCAATGGAAGGCGATCGGGCCGGAGCGGGCGATCGGCTGCACGGTCTATCCGGCGACTGAAATCGTGGCGCCCGGCGTCATCCAGCACGTCTACGGCGACCGCTTCGGTCTCGGCGAGCCGACCCGCACCGAGACTGAACGCGTGCGCCGCCTGGCGCAGGCCTTCAATGCCGGCGGCTTGAAATCGAAGATCAATCCTGAGATCCGCAACGACATCTGGCTGAAGCTATGGGGCAATCTCTGCTTCAATCCGATCTCCGCGCTGACCCACGCCACCCTCGATGTGGTTGCAACGGATCCCGGCACCCGCATGGTCGCGCGCAAGATGATGGAAGAAGCGGAACGGGTCGCGCGCCGCATCGGCGTGCATTTCCGCGTCGATATTGAGCGGCGCATCAACGGCGCCGCCTCAGTCGGCGCGCACCGCACCTCCATGCTGCAGGACTTTGAGAAAGGGCGGCCGATCGAGCTCGATGCGCTCCTGACCGTGGTGCGCGAGATCGGTCAGTTGGTCGATGTCGAGACGCCGAGCATCGACATTGTGCTCGCGCTCGCGCAGCAGATGGGCCGCGTGCACAAGGTCTATCCGACCTTCCCCGAGGCGACGACGGAGGAGGAGATCGTGCTCTCTTCCATGGAGTCCTGACTGATGAGCGCGGAGCCTGCCTCTTCGAGCGCGCCGATCGTGACGGCAGCCGTGTTGGTGATCGGCGACGAGATTCTGTCGGGGCGCACCAAGGACAAGAACATCGGCTACATCGCCGATTATCTGACCGCGCTCGGCATCGATCTGCGCGAGGTGCGGGTCGTGCCCGATGTCGAGGAGGAGATCGTCGCGGCGGTCAACGCGCTGCGCGCACGTTACAACTACCTCTTCACCACCGGCGGCATCGGGCCGACCCACGACGACATCACCGCCGAATGCGTTGCCAAGGCGTTCGCCGCGCCGATCGACTACGACCCCCGCGCGGTGGCAATCCTCAAGGAGCGGCTGGCCAAAACCGGAGGTGAATTGAACGAGGCGCGCATGCGCATGACGCGCATTCCCAAGGGCGCCGAGCTGGTGCTCAACAAGATATCGGGCGCGCCCGGCTTCTGGATCGGCAACGTCATTGTGATGGCGGGAATTCCCGCGGTGATGCAAAGCATGCTCGACGAGGTGGCGCCCAAGCTCAAAACCGGCGCCAAGCTATTGTCGGAAACAATCCGCGCCGATGCCAAGGAAGGCGATGTCGGCACCCCGCTGGGCATGATCGCCAAGGCCAATCCGGACACCATCATCGGCAGCTATCCGTTTTTCGACGAGAAGCTCGGCCCCAACACCAATATCGTGGTGCGCTCGCGCGATCCGCAGAAGCTCGCTGCGGTCAAGGCCGCCGTCGAGGCGATGCTGATTGAGGTGAGGGCGCAGGTGGATGGCGCGCGCCCGTAACCTCCGCCGCTTAATTTTCAGAGTTCACGCGATGGCAAAAACGACTTCCGCTCCGCAGCCGAAAATCCCGCCGCAGCCGGAAAAAATCTTCCCGGTGTCATGGGACCAGTTTCACCGCGACTCGCGGGCGCTTGCCTGGCGGCTGCATGCGGCGGGTCCGTTCGAGGCGATCGTCGCCATCACCCGCGGCGGCCTGGTGCCGGCGGCGATCGTGGCGCGCGAGCTCAACGTGCGCGTCATCGAAACCATCTGCATCGCCAGCTATCACGACTACAAGAACCAGGGCGAGTTGAAGGTGATGAAGGGCGTGGCGCCCGAGGTGACCTCGATGCGCGGCGAGGGCAAGGGCGTGCTGATCGTCGACGACCTCGTCGACACCGGCAAGACTGCGCGTGTGGTGCGCGATTTGTTGCCGGCGGCGCATTTCGCCACCGTCTATGCCAAGCCGATGGGCCGGCCGCTCGTCGACACTTTCATCACCGAAGTGTCGCAGGACACTTGGATCTATTTCCCTTGGGATACCGGGCTTGCCTATCTGCCGCCGATCCGCGAAGGCGGGGATTGACAGCCCCGAACAACTCCTTTCCGTTCGCGCCGGTTCGTTCTAGAATCCGCCCACGAACCGGAGGACACGCCATGACCGCCGCTGCCGCGAAGCAAGCCGATGCCGCCGACCTGCGCTCGCATCATCTGCGCCCGCAAGACATGCCGTGGCAGAAGCTGCGCTTTCCCGGCTGCGAGGTGAAGTCGCTGCTGTTCGATGCCAAGAGCGGGCTCGCCACCTTGCTGTTCAAGATGGAGCCCGGCGCGGTGCTGCCCGAGCATGAGCATGTGCTGATCGAACAGACTTACGTGCTCGAAGGCTCGCTGGTCGACAAGGAAGGGCCGGATGCCGGCCTCGAAGTCGGCCCCGGCGAATTCGTCTGGCGGCCCGCCGGCAGCCGGCACACGGCCTGGAGCCCGAGAGGCGGCACCTTCCTCGCCATTTTCCAGATCGCCAACAAGTTTTTTGAGAAGGACGGCCGGGTGACCGATTCGACCGGCAAGGACTGGGATCAGGCCTGGGGCGCCTTATTAGCGGAATAATTTGACGCGCCGCCGCGTGGTGCTTATCCGCGCGCCGGCGCGGACAAGAGCCACGCGGACGTGGCGGAATGGTAGACGCAAGGGACTTAAAATCCCTTGGGAGTAATCCCGTGAGGGTTCGAGTCCCTCCGTCCGCACCAAGTTCTTTTCAGCAGCGCACAAGAATGAAAACGGAGCTCAGACGCGCGACCACTTCGGTCGGCAAGAGACTCTTGCCGCTCGCCATTTCCGCCACAATGCGCAAGGAATATCACCCAATGTCGACCGCAAATATGCGTGACAGATCATTTAAAAGCATAATGGCGGCCGCTTGCATCGCGGTGACGGCTTTGCTGTCGGACTGTGCGTCCGATGAAACCATGTCGCGCCTTCTGGTGGCGCCTGACCAATACGTGCTTTACAGCTGTCCCGAGCTTGCCGCAGAAACGCGCAAACTCGCCGCGCGCAAGCAGCAGCTCGAATCGCTGATGGCGCGGGCCGAGCAGGCGAGCGCCGGCGGTGTGGTCAATGCGATCGCCTACCGACCTGAGTACATCAACATACAAGGCGAATTGCGCGAGTTGCACCGCTCGTTCGTAGACAAGAAGTGCCCGGATCTGCCGGCGCCGCCCGAACGCGCAAGCCGGCGCGTAAGAGCTAAACGGCCGCGCTAGAGTGCCTGCCGGATCAACACCAGCGCGCCGTCGGCTAGGCCGAGCGCGATCGCCGGCGGCGCCGATCCGCTATGCAGCACGCCGATATTGGTGGCCGCCTTGGCCGGCAGCGGCATGCGCATGATCTCGCGCGGTTGCGGCGCAAAGGCAACGATGCGAAGCGTATTGCGATCGAGCGACGGCACCGCGATGTCGGCGATATGGTCACCGTCGAAATCGGCGACCGCGTGCATGTCGATGGCGCGCGTGCCGGCGACGTGATTGGCGGCATCATCAAGCTCGGCGCTTTTGCGCAAGGTTCCCCCGCTCCACGTCCATAGCTCGAGGGCGCCAACCACGTGCGGCTGGCGAACCAGCGCGATGTCGGTCTTGCCGTCGCCGTTGAAGTCGGCGATGCCGACCGGATCGAGCCAGCGGCGCGGGGCGCCGAGCGGCGGCGTCTCGGCGGTGATTTGGTATTTGCCGTTGCGCTGGCCGATTACCGCCAGCGCCGAGCCGCGGTTGAGATAGGACTTCACCACCACGATCTCATCATGGCCGTCGCCGTCGAGATCGGCGATACGGGGTTCAAGGTCCTCGAACACGGCGTCGTCTTTGAGCCGCACAACGTGGCTCTTGCTATCCCGGGTCTCGATCACCAGGCTCGCGGCTTCGATTGGGTCGCCGAGGATACCGTGGTCGTAGCGGTTGGTCGGCTCGGCGAGCCAAGCGCGCGTGATGTCTCCTTTGCCGGTGGCGATGCGGCCGTCGGGCAAGGCGCCATCGGGAAGCTTCGGCTTGGCCGGCAAATCGAGAAAGACGAGCGAAGCGTGCGCGCCGTCGAGCACGACGCGATACCATAGGCCGCCGGCGTCGACGCGCACCTGGCCGTCAACCGTGTCCAGTGCCATGACGCGGGCGGGGGCGTAAACCCGTTGCATGCGCCATTCGGCGCCTTGGGCAACCGAGGCGGCGGCCGCTGTCAGCAAGGCGAGGCCGGTGAGCAGAGCAAGACGCATGCGGCGGTTCCTACCGTTCGATAGTGCGGTCATGCCTCGCCAATAACGTTGACGGAATCAAGGTGTTCGACGCCGCCAACAAAAAGCCGGGCTCGTCGAGGAGCCCGGCTCAAGTTGCAATCGGAACAGCTCGCTAATGCAGCAGCAGCGGCCCATTCAGCTCGATTTTTGACACAGTGTATCGTTTGACCTTTGCCGTCCATTGCGAGTCGGGCGTCTGCTTCAGACCGAACAGCCGCAGGTCGAGCGCGAGGTTGGTGACATAGAGCTCGCGGTGGAAAAAATTGTTGACGCCGAAAACGAGGCTGGCCGGAAAGAGCAGCCCTTGCGGAACTCCCTTCAGGTCGATGCCTTGGAAACTGCCGAGCTTGGTGATCAGTTTGCCGGTGCGATCGAGCACAACGATCTGGTCGGATTGATTGGCTGCGACCCAGAGATTGTCCTGGCCGTCGAGGATCAAACCATCCGCTCCATTGATGCTGTTGACGAACACCGTGGGTGTGCCGGGATTTCCGCCGCTCACCGGAATTTTGACGATGGTGTCGTTGCCGGTGTTGGCGACGAACAGCGCGTTTTCCGCCTTATTGAACGCAAGGCCGTTGGCGCCGAACGGCGGCACGCCGACCGTGGTCAAGAGCGGGTCGGTCACCCACGCAGTGGCAGCGCCGCCGCCTGACCCGGTTTTCCAAATCTTGCCCTGGAACGAGTCGGATATGTAGACATTGCCCTGAGAATCGAATGTCAGCGCATTGAGGCCGGAGCCGCTACCAACATCGGTAAAGACGCTGGCACTTCCCGTCATCGGGTCTACGTTGAAAACCTTGCCTCCGGTGCTGTCGATGACCAGCAGCGCATGCGTCGTCGGATGAAATGCCAGACCGAGGAGATTGGCCGTCGATCCGATAACGCTGAGCTGGCGTAGCAACTTGCCGTTACGATTATAGACATAGATCTTGCCCAGGCCGCCGACTCCGCCGCTGGCGTTATAGCCATAGGTTGTCACATAGATGTTGTTGTCGGGGCCAATGGTGATGCCTTCGGGTCCGGTCGCGCCCGCCGGCAGGATTGCAAACAGGCTGACATCGTCTTGGCCGGCGTGCGCCGGCGCCGCGTTCAGCGCAAACGTCACGGCACAAGCAAGCGCCAACAGCCGCAAGGACGGCTTGGTATTGTTCATCGTCCGTCTCCCCCAATTGGATCGGTCCACCCTGAATTCCAGGCGCAAATCTAGACCCCCTGCATGGGAAATCAATCGCATCCTATCGCTAAAACAACCGGGTATGGGGCCTATTCGCCGCGGTATGAGCGGCGGCGGCGCTGAAAAATGGTGCCTTTGGCTTCGCGCGATTGATTTAAAACGCAGGTTCGATCGCTAGCCGCGCGCGCTCACAGATGCACCGAGCGCAGCCGCAAGGCATTGCCGACGACGCTGACTGACGACATCGCCATGGCCGCAGCGGCGATGATCGGCGAAAGCAGGATGCCGAAGGCCGGATAGAGGATGCCGGCCGCGATCGGCACGCCGGCCGAATTGTAGATGAAAGCGAAAAACAGGTTCTGCCGGATATTGTGCATCACGGCCTTCGACAAAGTGCGCGCCTTGACGATGCCGGTGAGGTCGCCCTTGAGCAGCGTAATACCGGCGCTTTCGATCGCTACATCCGAGCCGGTGCCCATGGCAATCCCGATCTCGGCCGCGGCGAGCGCGGGTGCGTCATTGACGCCATCGCCGGCCATGGCCACGACGCGGCCTTCGCGCCGCAGCTTCTCGACCACCGTACTCTTCTGCTCGGGCAGCACCTCGGCTTCCACCTTGCTGATACCGAGACGCTTGGCGACCGATTGCGCGGTGGTGCGATTGTCGCCGGTGAGCATCACGACGCGGATACCGTCGGCGGACAGTGCCTTGAGCGCCGCCGGCGTGGTTGACTTGATCGGATCGGCGATAGCGATGCAGCCGGCGAGTTTGCCGTTCAGACTGAGGAAAATCACGGTGGCGCTTTCGCCGCGCAATCGCTCGGCTTCCTGCGCGAGCGGCGCGCTATCGATATTGAGCTCCTGCAAGAATTTTGCATTGCCGAGCGCGAGCCGCTTGCCCTCGACCATGCCGATGACGCCCTTGCCGGCGGGCGCGTCGAAGCCGCGCACCGGCGAGAGCGCGACGCTGCGCTCTTGCGCGGCGGCAACCACTGCCGCGGCGAGCGGATGCTCGCTGCCGCGCTCGAGGCTGGCGGCGAAATGCAGTACTTGCGTTTCATCAAAGCCGGGCAGGGCGACGACCGCCACCACCTTCGGCTTGCCTTCGGTGAGCGTGCCGGTCTTGTCGACCACCAGCGTGTCCACCTTTTCCATGCGCTCGAGCGCCTCGGCGTTTTTGATCAGCACGCCGGCATACGCGCCGCGCCCGACGCCGACCATGATCGACATTGGCGTGGCGAGCCCGAGCGCGCAGGGGCAGGCGATGATCAGCACGCTCACCGCGGCGACCAAACCGAAGGCAAAGCGCGGGTCCGGCCCGAACGTCGCCCAGGCGGCGAAAGCGATGAGCGCGACCGCAATTACCGTCGGCACGAACCAGGCGGCAACCTGATCGGCGAGCCGCTGGATCGGCGCGCGGCTGCGCTGCGCGGTCGCGACCATCTGCACGATCTGCGCCAGCAGCGTGTCGCGGCCGATCCTGTCGGCGCGCATGACGAAACTGCCGCTCTTGTTGATAGTGCCGCCGATCACGCGCGAGTCTTTCTCCTTGCTCACCGGCATGGATTCGCCGGTCACCATCGATTCATCGAGCGAGGAACGGCCTTCGAGCAGCACGCCGTCGACCGGCACCTTGTCGCCGGGGCGCACGCGCAAGCGGTCGCCGACATGAATGGCATCGAGCGAAATTTCCTCGTCGCTGCCGTCGTCTTTGACGCGCCGCGCAGTCTTGGGCGCGAGGTCGAGCAGGGCGCGGATGGCGCCGGAGGTCGCCGCGCGCGCCCGCAATTCGAGCACCTGGCCGATCAGCACCAGTACGGTGATCATGCTGGCGGCTTCGAAGTAGACCGCCGTTGCGCCGTGGCCGCGGAAGGCTGGCGGGAAAATGCCCGGCGCGAACGTAGCAATGACGCTGTAGACATAGGCGACGCCGGTGCCCATGGCGATCAGCGTGAACATGTTGAGGTTGCGCGTGACGAGCGACTGATAGCCGCGCACGAAGAACGGCCAGCCCGCCCACAGTACGACCGGCGTGGCGAAAGCAAATTGGATGTAATTGGAAACAGCCGGCGTAAACCACTGAGCGCCGAAATGGCCGCTCATTTCCAACACCATCAACGGTAGCGCCAGCACGAGACCGATCCAGAACCGGCGCGTCATGTCGGCGAGCTCGGGATTGGGGCCGATGTCGGCCGTGCCGAGTTCCGGCTCGAGCGCCATGCCGCAGATCGGGCAGGCGCCGGGTCCCACTTGCCGGATCTCGGGATGCATCGGGCACGTGTAGATCGCGCCTTCGATTACGGGCTCGGGCACGCGCGGCTTGAGGTATTTTTGCGGATCGGCGGTGAACTTGGTTTTGCAGCCGGCGCAGCAAAAATAATAGGTCTCGCCTTGATAGTCGACGCGCTGCTGCGCGCTCGCCGGATCGACCGTCATGCCGCACACCGGATCGACCGCCCCGCCCGCGACCGCAGCGTGGTGATGGCCGTGGCCCGCATGCGCCGCGTGATCGTGTTCGGCGGTCGCGCTCATATTGGCTTCCGTTTTCGGCCACGCTTGCCTTCGATACCCCCTAGGGGTATATAGCGGCTATGCGCAAGGACAGCAAGACGGCAACCCTCAAGCGGCTCGGGCGGATCGAAGGCCAGGTGCGCGGGCTCGCCCGCATGGTCGAAACCGACCGCTACTGCATCGACATCGTTACCCAGATCGGCGCGGTGCGCGCGGCGCTGCGCCGGGTCGAAGAAGAAATCCTGCGCGACCACGTCGCCCATTGCGTCGAGCATGCCATCTCTTCCGGCGACAAGGCCGACCAGCGGCGCAAAGTCGCCGAATTGATGGACGTTATGGGCCGTGCCGGGCGCTAGCCTTAGCGCGTCGACAAGCCGAGCAGGCTATAGGCCGGGCAAGTGCCGATGAGCGCCGTCAAAATCGGCACGACGCCAATCCAGCCGACCCAGTTCCAACCGGTGCCGGGCGCGATATAGCCAAGCGCGAAAGCAATCAGCGCGAGGCCGACAATGACGCGCGCGATGCGGTCGAACATTCCGACATTGAGCGACATGAAAGCAGCTCCCTTGCGATGGTTCGCAAGAAAGCCTAGCGGCGCGGGCACTCGCCGCGTTGATCGAGATCAACAGTTGCCCCTGTCATCCCCTGCGAAGGCCGTGACCCAGACGCCGTAGCCGATCGAGCCTGCAGAACTTACCCGAATTTCTCCCGCGCCAGCTTCGCCCCGGCGCCGAGCGCCATCAGCTTGGCTTCGGCGATATCGCGCCGCATCGGCGCCATGCCGCAATTGGTGCAGGCGATGATGCGCTCTTTGGGCACAAATTGCATGACCTCGCCGATCACTTGCGCCACCCGCTCGGGCGTCTCGACCTCGTCGGTGGCAACGTCGATGAGGCCGACCAGCACGTCCTTGTCGTCAAGCAGCGACAACAGCCGCAAAGGCACGCGCGAATTGATGCACTCGACCGACACCTGGCCGATGCGGCTCCTGGCCAGAGCCGGAAAAATCCGCTCGTATTGCCGCCACTCGGCGCCGAGCGTGCCTTTCCAGTCGATATTGGCCTTGATGCCGTAGCCGTAACAGATGTGCACGCAGGTGGCGCAGGAAAGGCCGTCAATGGCGCGGTGCAGCGCCTCGATGCCCCAGCCGGCGACCTCGTCCATGAATACGTTGAAGGCCGGCTCATCGAACTGGATGACATCGACGCCGTCGGCTTCGAGCGCGCGCGCTTCCTGATTCAGCAGATCGGCGAAGGCGAAAGCCATCTTCACCTTGTCACCGTAATGGGCATCGGCGACGGTGTCGGAGATGGTCATCGGCCCGGGCAGGGTGATCTTCAATTGCCGCTCGGTGTGGGCGCGGGCATGGCGCGCCTCCGTTTGATGCACGCGGCCTTTGAGCGTGAGCGCGCCGCGCACCACCGGCACCATGGCTTTATAACGGTCGGCGCGGATGCCCATCTCGACTTTGTGGGCAAAGTCGATGCCGTCGACGAATTCCAAAAAGCCGTGCACGAAATGCTGGCGCGACATCTCGCCGTCGCAGACGATGTCGATGCCGGCGTCTTCCTGCAACTTGATCGCCAGCAGGGTGGCGTCGAGCTTGCCTTGCGCGAGGTCATCGCCGGCGAGGCGCCACTGCGGCCACAGCTTGTTCGGCTCGGCGAGCCAGGAAGGTTTCGGCAGGCTGCCGGCGACGGTTGCAGGAAACATCATGATGGACTGCTCGCTTTCGGGATATCGGGCGGGCGCCAACTATAGAGCCAGTTGTAGCGGCTGAGCAGCCTTTCTCCGCCCATTACCCGCATGACCATGTTGCGCACCAGCACTTCCGGCCCGCTTAGTCCATAGATGTGGGCTTGGCGGCGCGATGCACGTTGGGCATGCAAAGTGCGGCGACGGCGGGCGCCCTCATAGCCGCGCAGCGCGTCGGTGACATCGTCGCCGTATGTCGCCAGCATATCGGCAAGGACCGCGGCATCCTCGATCGCCATGCCGGCGCCCTGCGCGAGGAACGGCAGCATCGGATGGGCGGCGTCCCCGATCAGCGTCACCGGGCCGCTGCCGCCGCGAAACGGATGGCGGCGCGCATAGAGCGCCCATTTCACCCAGCGCTCGGGCGTCGCGATCAAGTCGCGCGCGCTGTCGTCCCAGGCCCAGCGCGCGAAATGACGCAGAATATCGGCACGCTGGCCGACCGCGTTCCAGCCCGTGTCTTTCCAATCGTCGCGCACGATGCCGACGATATTGATCAGCCGGCCGTTCTTCACCGGATAGTGCACGAGATGGGCGTCGGGCCCGAGCCAGAGATGCACCAGCGGCTCGCGGAAATCAGGCGGCACCGCCTCCGGCGGCAGCAACGCGCGCCAGGCGGTGCGATGGGCAAAACGCGCCGGCCGCTGCCGGCCGAGCCGCTTGCGCAGGGCCGACCACACGCCGTCGGCGCCGATCAGCGCCATGCCGCGCTCATCGATCACCTGCCCGCCGCCGTGGCCTTGCACGGTGACGCCGCTTGCATGGATGGCGAAATCCTCAACCCGGCTGCGCAGCCTGAGCGTGATGTCCGGATGCGCCAGCGCAGCGTTGGCGAGCACAGCTTGCAGGTCGCCGCGATGGATCACCCAATAGGGCGCGCCATAGCGGCGTTCGACATGCTCGCCGAGCGGAATCCGCACGATCTCGCGGCCGGAGCCGCCCGCCATTACCCGGATGGCCCGGGGCGCCATCGCCGCCGCGGCGAGCGGTTCGCGTAAGCCGAGCGCGATCAACACGCGGGTCGCATTGGGGCCGAGCTGGATGCCGGCGCCGACCTCTTTCAGCTTCTCGGCCTGTTCAAAAAGAGTGATGCGAAACCCGGCGCGGGCGAGCGCCAGCGACGCGGTCAGGCCCGCGATCCCGGCGCCGGCGACGATGACATGACGCGCGGTCGCCACGGCTCCGTCGCGGCGCTAGGCGGTTGCGGCGAGCGGCAGCGCGCAGTCGGGCGGACGGGCCGCATGCGGATCGAGCGCCGGATCGAAGCGATAGAGCGTCGAGCAATAGGGGCAGACGATCTCGTTGTCATCGCCCATGTCGAGGAACACGTGCGGATGATCGTAAGGCGGCGTCGCGCCGACGCACATGAATTCCTTGGCGCCGATCTCGATCACCGGCAGGCCCGGATCGTTATGGAAATGGGGGACGACGTGCTCCGCCATCGATGTGTCCTCGAAGCGCGAAAGGTTCCGCGCACCATAGCGAGGCCGCTGCGCCGTGTCACCGTCCGGCGCAACGCGCGCTGCCGCGCCGCTGAATCGCCGCAGTTATCCGCGACTGAGAGCGCCTTTGGGATCGAGCTACAGGCGCAGGGCGTGCTGAGATTCGCAAGCGAGATTGCCACGCGCCGGGTCTTGCCGGCGATGCTTGCACTTGCTGCGATGGCGGCGCTCGCGGCCTACGCGGTGCCGCGCGGGTTTGAAGCGGGCGCGCTCATTGCCATCAGGAACGATCCGGCGGCAATCGCCGAGCGGGCGCTCAGCCAAAAGTTCGACACTGCGTTGGCGCAGCGCGAGATCGCGGCCGCGCTTGCCGCCAACGACGTCGATCTCGCGCAAAGCTTCATCGATCTTGCCGCGGCGCGCGAGGTCAAGATCGATCCGGTGCTTGCCGATAAGGTCAGGACTGCAACAGCAGAAACGGAGTCGGCGCATTTCCAAGCCGTGAGCTTCGCGCGTGGCCTCATCACCGGCGTGCCCAACGATCTGTCTGGACTCGCCGGCACCGCGCTTGGCGACCTGTTCGCGTTCGGCGACATCCGCGATGCGGCGCGCGAGGGCACGCATTGGGCGCTGGGTGAGCCGGCCGACAAGCTGGTGCTTGGTCTATCTTGCGTCGGCATCGCGATCACCGCCGGCACCTATGCCACGCTTGGCGCAGCCGCGCCGGTGCGCGCAGGCCTCACGGTCCCGAAAGTCGCCAGCCGGACCGGGCGGGTCAGCGCCGATCTCGCCTTAAGCATGGGCCGGCTATTGCGCCAGACGGTCGATTGGAGCCGGCTGCGGCGGGCGATCGTCGGCGGCTCGCTGGCAAAGCCGGCATTGGCGGTGCACACTGCGCGTGAAGCTGTGAAGGTCGAGAGCGCCGGCGGCATCATGCATTTTGTGCGCGATGTCGGACGCGTGGAGAGCAATGCCGGCGCGCAAGCCGCGTTCGACAGCTTGAAAGTTGCGCAGAGCCCGGCCGAATTGTCGCGGGTGGCCAAGCTTGCCGAAAAAGAGGGCAGCAAGACCCGCGCCATTATCACGCTGCTCGGGCGCGGCGCCATTGCTCTCTCGGTTGCCAGCTTCGACCTGGCAATGTGGATCCTCGGCGCATTGCTGACGGTGTTCGGCTTCGTGTCGTCGCTCAAGCGCACGACCGAACGTATCACCTTGCGCGTTCTGCGCCACCGCAAGGAACGGCGTCTCGCTGCGCTAGGCCCGCAAGGTCAGCAGGTGATTTCGGTAATGTGAAAAACGCTTGTGAGTTTGCTGACACTGGGTCAGCATCGTCGCGCCGGATTGCCCTTGATCGACCCAGGCGATAGGCTGCCCACCAAGAAGAACAGTGGATAGCGTGGGGCGTCGCATACCGGCCCGTGTGTGCCGCCGGTCTTGGGAGGAACGCGTGAACAGCCCGGTTTGCCGCCCATGAAAGCGCCGGCGGATGCGCGGCTCGTAGTCGAGAACGCATGCCTGCGTTACGGCGATTTGGCCGTGCTCGACGATTTGAGCCTCAGCGTCGGAAACACGGAAATCGTCAGCATTGTCGGGCCGTCCGGCTGCGGCAAGACCACCTTGCTGCGCTGTGTCGGCGGGTTGAACCAGCTCAATGCCGGCGAAATCCGCATCGACGGCCAGACGGTCGAGAAGCCGCTGCCGATCGTGTCGATGGTGTTCCAGCACTTTGGCTTGTTTCCCTGGAAGAATCTCTGGAACAATATCGCCTATGGGCTGAAGCTCAGGCGCACGCCCAAGGAAGAGATCGAGCGCCGTGTCGCCGCCGCGATCGAACTGGTCGGGCTGAAGGATTTCGAGAAATCCTTTCCCCACCAGTTGTCCGGCGGCATGCAACAGCGCGCCGGGCTTGCGCGCGCGCTGGTGATGGAGCCCAAGTTATTGTTGATGGACGAGCCGTTCTCGGCCATCGACGCGCAGACGCGCGAGCAACTGCAATTCGAATTGCTGCGCATTTGGGACCGCCGCCCGACCGCCATGATGTTCGTCACCCATTCGATTGACGAGGCAGTGCTGGTCGGGGACCGCGTTGTAGTGCTCGCCGGTCGCCCGGCACATGTGCGGGCCGTGCGCACCGTCAACCTGCCGCGGCCGCGCGAGCGCAGCGTGGTGTCGAGCCCTAATTTCATCAGGCTGCGCGATCAGGTCTGGCAGGACCTGTTCGGCCAGCCGGGGGCCAGTGCAGCATGAGTTCAGTAGCCGTTGAATAAGAAACGATCCAAAAAAAGATGTCAGAAGCGAACAGACAGGGAGGAGATAAAACTATGACAAGCGTGACCGACTTCGGCCTTGCGCCGAAGAAGCCATTGCTGGGCGCGATGCTGGCACTTGCGGCGGTAACGTTCTGCATACCCGCAGGTGCGAGCGCCGACGAGATGAAGCTTGCTTCGTCGGCGATCGGGCGGCCCCCGATCTTCTCAAATACCTTCGCCGATGTCGGCGAGGCCATGGGCTACTGGAAGAAGGCGGGACTCGACGTGACCTTCCGCTGGTTCCAGCGCGGCACCGACACCGCCAAGTCGGTGGTCACGGGCGACGTTCAGGTCGGCTATACCGCGACGCCGGTCGCGGTCAATCTGATCGCCGCGGGCGCGCCGATCGTCATCGTCGCCGGCATGCCCAATCAAGACTGGATCATCGCCTCCGATCTGCCGAACGTGAAGGAGTGCAAGGATCTCAAGGGGCAGACCGTCGCCGCCGACGGCATCAACAATTCGCGCTGGCTGTTCCTGAAAGGGGAGGGGGAAACCTGCGGTCTCAAGCTGACCGATCTGACGCCGATCGATCTCGCCAACGCGCCGCTGGTAAAGGCAGGCATTGCCGGCCAGGTGCACAACGCCGTGTTCCACGTCGACGAGCTCGCGCAGGTCGAGTTCAAGACCAAAAAGAAGTGGCATCTGATCGCGATTCCGGATTCGCTCAAGAAAGGCCTGCACTACGGCTCGGTTCTAGCCAGCAAGAAGGCGCTCGCCGACAACCATGAAGCGGTCGTTCGCTTCATTGAGGGTTGGATTGAGACGCAGAAGCTGATGAGCAGCACCAAACCGGCCGATCTAGACGAGTTCGCCAAGATCGCGGCGAAGGCCGGCAGCTTCGACGTCGAAATCGCCAAGAGCGCTATCAAGGAGTTCCAGGCGATTCCGTACTGGGTCAACGATGACGGTCTCGATGAGAAACAATTGATGGCCCAGGTGGACCAGATGGCGAAAGATGGCCTCATCAAGGGCGCCAAGCCGACCTACGACAAGCTCGTCGACAAGACGGTTTACGCCGAGGCGCAGAAGCGTTTGGCGACCATGAAATAGGCTGCTCGACGATTATCCGCTCGTCCGCGCGAAAGCGGGACCCAGGGTCGAGAAGCAGGCTGCGTGTTGACCGGACTGGATTCCCGCTCGCGCGGGAATGAGCGGAGTTCGGTCGACACGTCACGCAAACGGAGCCGGACTGAAGACCGATCGATGGCAGCGCGCAAAGAATCCTTCGAAAGCCGCCTCGCGCGCTTTCGTACCGTCAACGCCTGGTGGATCCGGTTCGGCTGCTACGTGCTGAGCCTCTTGCTTTTGTTCGGCGCGTGGCAGGCTTTCGGCAACAGCTTCGGTGTGCTGTTCGTACCCTTTACCACCACGATGGGGCGGCTGTGGGACATGCTGCAAAACGGGCCGCTGCTGCCCGGCCTGCTGGTATCGGCAAAGCTTTATGGCGTAACCCTCGCGATCAATATCATCGCCGGTGTGGCAATCGGACTTGCGCTCGCCCGCATCAAGCTGTTTTCAGCCGCCTTTGAGCGCTACATCTACATCATCTACGCAACGCCGACGATTTCGCTGGTGCCGTTTGTCTCGGTGATATTCGGCTTCGAGTTCGGCTCGCGGGTGCTTGTCGCGGTGTTGATCTCGATATTCCCGGTTCTGCTGGGCACGATGGAGGGCGCGCGCAGCATCCCGCGTCAACACCTCGACGTCGCGGCGATCTTCGGATCGACCGAGGCGCAGCTCTGGCGGGACGTGATCGTGCCCTATGTCACGCCCTTCGCGATGTCCGGCATCAAGCAGTCGATCGCGCTGTCGATGGTCGGTACGCTGGTCGCCGAGTTCTTTCTTAATCCTGACGGCGTGGCCGCGGTGCTGTTGCAAGGCACGACGGTCGTGGACTCCGGCTGGGTGCTCGCCGTGACGATTTTCATCGCCGCGATCTCGGTGGTGCTGGTCGGCATCGGCGAACTAGTCGAGCGGTATCTGGTGCGATGGCGACATACAGCAGTCGGATAGAGGCGCCCGCCGCGCGCTGGGCCTTAAGCACCCGCTGGCTCACGCGCGAGCGTGCCGCGCCGGTGTTCGCTGGCCTTGGTTTCCTCGCGGTGTGGGAGTTCTATGTCCGCGCTTTTCTGCCGGACTTTGTCGCGACGCCGCTGGGCATCATCCAAGCAATCCCGACCACCGTCGCCAGCGCAGAATTCTGGAGCGACGTGTCCATCACGCTGCGCGCGATCGTTGAGGGTGTCGTCATCGGCTCAGCGGCTGGCGTTCTTGTCGGGGTCGCTATGGGCCGGGTGCGGGAGATCAATTGGTTCCTTTCCCCTTATATCCGAACGCTCTATGCGCTGCCGCTTGTGGCGCTGGTGCCGATCGTCATCCTCTGGGTCGGTTACCAGCCGGCCGCCCGTTTGGTGATCGTCGTCATTTCGGTCTTTCTGCCGGTCGCCGTCACCACGGCGGACGGCACGCGCGCGATCAACAAGGATTATCTCGACGTCGGCAAGATGTTCGGCGCGCGTACCCGCGATGTCTGGTTCGGCATCGCGCTGCCGGCGGCGCTGCCATTCATCGTGACCGGCATCGAGCTCGGCTTTGCGCGCGGCATCACCAATGCGATTGCGGTCGAGGTCCTCGCCAGCGTGACCGGCATGGGCATGTCGGTGTTCACCAAATCGAACGAGCTCAACGAGAACGCGTCGCTGGTCTATGTGCTGTGCTTGGCGGTCTTCGCGGTTACCGTGCGCTCGCTGATGGTCCGCTTCCGCCAGTGGCTCGCGCCTTGGTATCACCGATAGCGGAGCCTTGCCTGGGCAACGAATCATGCCGAGCTTCCGCCAGGGCGAGGTCGAGATTGCTTATCTCGATTCGGGTGAGGGCGCGCCGGTCGTGCTGGTGCACGGCTTTGCTTCGACCAAGGAGATCAACTGGGTCAATCCCGGCTGGGTGGCGACGCTCACGCAAGCGGGTTACCGGGTGATCGCGCTCGACAATCGCGGCCATGGCGCTTCCAGCAAGCTCTACGACCCGGCCGCCTATCACAGCGCGATCATGTCCGAAGATGTGCGCGCTTTGCTCGATCATCTCGGGCTGGAAGTGGTAGAGGTTATGGGATATTCGATGGGCGCGCGCATCGCCGCGTTCCTCACGGTCAATCATCCGGAGCGGATACGCTCGCTGATCATCGGCGGCCTCGGCATCAGGCTGGTGCGCGGCGTCGGATTGCCGGAGAGCATTGTCGAAGCATTGGAAGCGCCTTCGCTCGCCGATGTCACCGATCCGACCGGGCGCGCCTTCCGCAGCTTCGCCGAACAGACCAAATCCAATCTGCGGGCGCTGGCCGCCTGTATTCGCGGTTCGCGCCAGACGCTTAGCCGCGAGCAGGTTGGCGCGATCGCCGCGCCGGTGTTGGTTGCGGTCGGAACCAAAGACGAGGTTGCCGGTTCTGCCGAAGAATTGGCCGCGCTTATTCCGCGGGCACGGGCGCTCGCCATCCCCGGGCGCGATCACATGCTGGCGGTCGGCGACAAGGTATTCAAAGCCGCGGTTCTGGAGTTCCTCGAGCAGCGGTAAGGCACCGCTCCTTAACCAATGCACATGAGCCATGCGCGGGCCGCCTTGGCGGCCCTCTTGGTCCCTTTGGTTATGTGCTAAAAGGACTATGTAGGGGACGATTAGGCCCCGGGGAAAACATCCATGGCCCAACAGCAGCGACGGCCGAGCCAAGGGCTCGATAAGGTCGATCCGGTCTGGGCGCGCCTGCGCCACGAAGCCGAGGAAGTGGCGCGCGGCGAGCCCGAGCTCGCAAGCTTCATCTATGCCACCGTCCTTCACCACGCGACCCTGGAAGCGGCAGTCGTGCACCGCATTTCCGAGCGGCTCGATCATGCCGATGTCGGCGGCGAACTGATCCGTCAGGCCTTCGCCGATGCGCTCGACGATGAGCCGGGTATCGGAGAAGCCTTCCGCGCCGATATCGTCGCCACGGTCGACCGCGATCCGGCGACCAGCCGGTTCCTCGAGCCGGTGCTCTATTACAAGGGCTTCCACGCCATCCAAACTCACCGTTTGGCGCATTGGCTCTGCGGCAAGGGCCGAAAGGATTTCGCGCTCTATCTGCAAAGCCGATCCTCGTCGGTATTCCAGTGCGACATCAATCCGGCCGCGCGCATCGGCCGCGGCATCTTCCTGGATCACGCCACCGGGCTGGTAGTAGGCGAAACCGCGGTGATCGAGGACGACGTCTCGATCCTGCATGACGTCACCCTCGGCGGCACAGGCAAGGAGCATGAGGATCGCCATCCCAAGATTCGCCGCGGCGTGATGATCGGCGCCGGCGCCAAAATTCTCGGCAATATCGAGGTCGGCCATTGCGCCCGCATTGCCGCGGGCTCCGTGGTGATCAAGCCGGTGCCGAACAATGTCACCGTCGCCGGCGTGCCGGCCAAGGTGGTCGGTGAGGCCGGCTGCCCCGAGCCCTCGCGCGTCATGGACCAGATGCTCTACGGCATTATGCTCGACGGCTAAGCGCTTGCGCCGGGCCGCCCGATGAGGCAACTAAGCCTCGTCTCAAGCCAAAGGAGCGGCCCGGTGAACGTCGAAGAAGTCAGGAAACTCGACGCCTATTTCAAGAAGCTGTTCGGCAACCAGAAAATTCGCGTGGTGCCGAAGAAAGGCGATATTGCCGAGCTCTTCGCCGGCGAAGACGATCTCGGCGAATTGACGGTGGACGACGAGGAAGGAGAGCGCTCGTACAATTTCCGGATGGTGATTCAAGTCGGCAGCGATCCCAGCATTCAGCCGGTACCGACGCTCAACGCCTATCTGCGCAGCAAATTCGGCAATCAGAATATTCGCGTGGTGACGCGGCCGAAAAAAATGGATTCGCTCGAAGCCTATATCGGCGAGGAATTTCTCGGCGTGCTGTTCGTGGAAAACGAGAGGGGCAGACGTTCGTATATTTTCGAATTGCCGATTTTGGATGTCGATTTGGTGGATTGAGAAGCCACACCAATAAGGCTTTTGCATTGGGGATGAGCGGATAATTGCTTAACCTGGGTGCAATCTCGCCAGCAATTGGTCGACGTTCTTGGCGACCTTGTGCCATTTTGGCAGCCAATCGCGCGGAAAGCGGACAGTAATGTCGGCTTCGCCAATACGCCGCTCCAGCAAACAGGCGCCGGAATTGCCGACGCCGGAGAGCGAGCAGCGGGCGAGGAAATGCGCGGGCATCTGGGTCTCGATTATCAGTTCCTCGCCCTGATATGGCGTGCCATCGCGGAAGCGGCGCAGCGTCAATCCATCTGATACGGCCTCGGGCGCAGCGGCCAAATAGCGCGAATATATCTTCTGCAGACGCTCGATCGGCGCCAACGTGCCGTCGGCGGCTTGGATGGTGACGAACAGCCGCTCATTGGGATCGATCGGAGCACCGGCGCTCGACCCGGTGGCCGGCTCGGGCGGCTTGAGCGAAGGCCAGAGATATTGCAGGTCGACGCGCTCCTGGTTGCCGGTCCTGCGTTGAACCGGAACGCGGATCGCCGCCGGCTCGATGTTGAAGGTAACCCCGGCGACCATGATCGGCAGCGATGGCGCATCGGGCGCAACCAGCGTGTCGGGCCAGCGCGGCCACAACACATAGGCGACGTAAACGCCGGCGGCGATGACCACCGCTGCGAGCAGCGCAAGCGGCGCCAGTAGCGGATTATGGCCGGCGCGGCGCCGGCGGCGCTGGGGAACGGCGTGGGCGGGTTTTTCTGCGCGCGTCGTCATGCGAATCAAAGGCAATTATGTCACGCCGCGAGGCGTATCCGCGGCCGGGATGCATTAACCTTCCGTTAAGGATCTGCTGGCGCCGGCGGGCTCCATTTGCGATGGTCGCGTGTTGGGTAAGGCGTGCGAGGCCGGGATGACGGCCGAATCCGTGCAAATGCTGTTGGCGGTGGCGATCGGCTTTTCCTTCGCCGGACTATGCGCCTCGGCCTACCAATTATTGACCAGCCGCTTGCCGGACTTCAGTCTGCTCTCGACCGGGCCGAGCGCGACGGCGTTCGCCGCCGTGCCGCTGCTGATCATGACCGCCCCGTTCCTGATCATGCGCAATACGCTGCTCGGCCGCCGGCAGGAAGGCCGCCGCTTTGAATTCGTGTTCCTGGCAACCATCATTGCCGGCTTTTGGAGCCTCATGTCGGGCCTCGCGCTCGTGATGACGCTGCAGGCCTGCGGTTTGCTGCTGGTCTAAAGCGCTTCCATTTCTGTGCTTTCGTTGCGATTGTTGGTCCTGTCAGGAGGCGGGAATGCCGATTTATGAGCTAGACGGACAGGCGCCGGAATTGCCCGGCGAAGGAGAATATTGGGTCGCCGAGACCGCGACGCTGATCGGGCGCGTGCGTCTGAAAAAGGACGCCAGCGTCTGGTTCGGCTCGGTGCTGCGCGGCGACAACGAATGGATCGAGCTCGGCGAGCGCTCGCAGATCCAGGACAATGCCAGTCTGCACACCGATCCCGGCTATCCGCTCGTCATCGGCACGAATTGCGTGATCGGCCACAGCGTCATCCTGCACGGCTGCATTGTCGGCGATGAAAGCCTGATCGGCATGGGCGCGATCGTGCTCAATGGCGCAAAAATCGGAAAACATTCGCTGGTCGGCGCCGGCGCCGTCGTCACCGAAGGAAAGACATTTCCGGAGAATTCTTTGATCGTCGGCGCGCCGGCGCGCGTCATGCGCACGCTCAACGAAGAGGCCATTGCAATGATCCGCAAAGGCGCCGACCATTATGTGCGGCGCTTCAAGCAGTACGCCAAGGGCCTGAAACGGATCGGCTGAGCAAATCTCACGTCCGCTCGCGCCGATAAAGATAATCGTCCGGCAATCCCATTCTTCGGCAGGCCTGCACCGCCGGGCTTACCTCCAGCAGCAGACGATCGGCAAAGCGCGCGGCAAGTTTGACGAGCGTCTCTTCTCCCATGCGCAGGCCGGCGTGGGTGAGGCCGAGCTTGCGCTTGATCGCTAGCGGGGTCAGCTCGACGGCCGCGCGCACCAGCATGCGCTGTGCCGGCCGCAGGGGCGCCGGAAAGACCGCGGCGCGCCGCATGATGGAAAGAAACTCGAAGATCACATCGGAGCGCGTAAGCCGCGGCGACATGCCGCGAAAGAACGCAGCGATCTCCGCTTCGCTGTGCGGCGCGCCGGTCGCGCCATAGAGCGCGGCGGCGTCGAGACCCTCGCCGTAATAGCGGTCGCGTTCGGCTGGCGCGAGCGGGTGCGCATAGCGGTGATAGGCGTTCAAAAAGCCGAAAGCAGCGGTCGCCTGCACCCAATCGAGCAATTGCGGATCGGTGGCGCGGTAGGCTTGCCCGTTATCGGCGACGCCGGAAATTTTCTCATGCATGCGGCGCACGCCGGCGATCATCGCTTCGGCCTCGCCGCGCGCGCCATAGACGGTGATCATGGCGGCGAGGCCGGTGTGGCGCAGCCGCGTGAGCGGATCGCTGCGGAAGCTGGTGAAATTCCAGACGCCGGCGCGCACCCGCGGTTCGGCCAGTTCGAGGATCACGGCGGCGACGCCGCCGATGAAAAGCGTCAGTGGATTTTTGAACACGCGCCAGGAGACGGAGGACGGCGGCACGAGAGCGGGCTCGCCTGCCGGCCGAGTGAAGTCGATCGCCGGCCCGCCCTTGAACAAGTCGTGCAAGCTCGCGCGCGCCAGCGCCTGCACGGCCGCAGGCGGCAAGATTGGCGCGGTGTCCAGCAGGCTCATGCCGGCTAGATAGGCGCGCTGGTGTGCGTTGACGAGCGGGCACCCGCGATCGTTCAGGCGGCGATTTTTTGACTGCTGACCTGCGGCGGCGTCCTGAACGCGATGGCAATCCGATTCCAGGCGTTGATCGCGACCACCGTAGCGGTGAGATCGACAATCTCCGGCTCGGTGAATTGCTCGCGCACGAACTCGTAAACCTTGTCGGGCACTTGACCATCCGCGACAAGCGTCACGGCCTCAGTCCAGGCCAGCGCCGCCTGTTCGCGCAGCGTATAGATCGGCGCCTCGCGCCAGGCGTTGAGCAGGTGCATGCGCTCGTCGCTCTCGCCCAGCTTGCGGGCGTCGCGCGTATGCATGGCGATGCAGTAAGCGCAGCCGTTGATTTGCGAGGCGCGAACTTTGATCAGCGCGCGCAACTTTGCTTCGATACTGGATTGATCGACATATGCCTGAAGCGCGGCCACGGCTTTGTAGGCGGCGGGACTAACCTTGGTGACGTCAATTCGCTGTTGCATGGGGCACCCTGCATAATTTTCGGCATCGTCGCCCTGGCCACACGCAACGCGCAGAAAGAGTCGGCAGTCAGGCCGCACGGTGACAATCGCGTGAAAGCGGGGCGTGGAACCCGTGTCGAAAAAAGGTGCGGCCGGCCCTGGGGGAGGCCGGCCGCTCGCGAACCCGGTCTGGGGACGGGGAGGGGTGGGGACGTGACCGGGAGCGCGAATTCCCCTTTTCGAAAAACCTGATCAGCTCAGACGCATTCGGTCCCTACCCAAGATTTGCATGTAAGGTGTTCGCGATCCTTTGCTAGCGCGCCGAAACAACAGCCGGCGCAGGTGGCGGTTCGCCGAGCATCACCCAGAAATTGGGATCAGCCTGCGATTGGCGCTTCACGAAGTGGTAGCCGGTCTCGTTCCAGGGCAGGACCTCGTCCGACTGGTTGTCGAGAATAAACTCGCCGCGATTGGTCTTCACCGTGAGGACGGCGTGACCGTCCCCCTTCTTGTCGCGCACCACGGTGATCAGCAGTGCCTCGCGCGGCCAGCCCGCCTTCATCAGCATGCGGCGCTTGAGCAGGACATAGTCCTCGCAGTCGCCATAGCCGTCGTCGGGGTAATTCCAACGCTCGACCACGCCCCAATGATCCATATCGGTGAGCGGCTTGATGTTGTGATTGACCCAGAGATCGACCTTGAGCATGTCGGCCCACACCTTTGGCGTCAGCACCACATCGCGCGGCGTCGAGGGTTTGACGTCGCATTCCGGCTCGTACTCGACGCAGAACTCGACCCAGCCGATCGGCGCGCGGGTCACCCCGCGCACGGCGATATAGGTGACCTGATGATGGGCGACCGAACCAGTATAGGCCGGGTAGCGATCGCCGGCGTGGCTCGCTGTCGATGCCGTCAGAACTGCGCCGGCGATGCCGGCAGCCGCGCAAATGTAGACAAGTTGTTCGATACGCCTTCGCATTTGTGACCCCTTCCCCCGTCTTCTTGGGGCCACAATTGCCAGAAAGCTTTTGCAGTGGCGCTAAGTATAGAAAGTCATTTTGACGAAAATTGAAGTAAATAGCGCCGATAATGAAGAATAATATCGAATATAACTTGCCTAAAATCTTATTGAATACAATTTAGGTAAAATTTTCTGCATTAAACGACTGAAACCAAGTTTGCTGCACGCACACGCGCTGAATCGCATGCAGCGTTTACCATGCCTATTTTTGCAGAATAGCCACGCCAATACCGGCAAGCGGCTGCCGCCGGACGCACCGGTCGGCGGGCTGCGTTTACCGGGCGGTGACGCTAATCACCGGTGACGTTTTCTTCGATGAAATCGGGATGCTGCAGACGGGTGAATTCGACGGCAAAGCCCTCGTCGATATGGCGCACGACCCGGCCGGGTGTTTTGCCGATGGTGACTGCGGCTCCGACCGGAGGCCGCAGATCCGGCGCAATGGCGATACCGGCCCCCGATTGCGACAAGTCGATCACGCGACACGCAACATTAATGCCGTTCGGCAGAATTAGCCGCGCCAGAGGGTTGCGTGGGATGAAGCGGCCGTGCCGGCGGTCTTCCGGCAGATTGAGAATCTGCCGGTTGGCGAGCCAAGTGAGTTGGGCGGCGAGCTTGTCGCGCTTGCGCAAAGTCGCCGAAATAGTCATGGCAAAACCATTGTCGAGCTTGCGCGCGACCGTGCCTTCCAGCCGGCCAAGATGGTCGACATAGGCGATCACTCGCTCGCCCGGCGCGCCCGGCACCGGTGCGATGAGCGCCATTCCACCCGGCGACATATCGATCACTTGGCAGGGAAATTCGCGTCGGTCAGCAAGCATGTAGCGGCCGAGCAGATTGACCTTGACGCGCTGATGCCGCCGGCGTTCCTCGGCCAGCGGCAGGAATTTCGGCTTGGTCAGTGGCATGGCCATGGCGTGGCAGCCTGGTTGGGCGCTTATCCGGTGCCTACCAGCCTATTGAGGTATCGTTAACGGCCCGTTATCTGGCGGGCTCGTTCGGCGCCCGGCCGCCGGTATAGACAACAAATCCATGCCGCACGTGACTGCCCGCTGGCGCCGCCGCAAAGCGCGGTGCGGGAAAACCGTCCACCTCGGGCCCGAGGTGGCGCAAGGTGCCAAGCTCGAGCCTGGTGACGGGTTTGGCCCCGATCCAATAAGGCGACGCGAGCGCGGCCAGCACGCCAAGAACGCGCATGCGGGCCGGATCGGAAAGCGGTAGCAGCAGCATCTCGAGCTCGACGGCGTCGGCCTCTGCGGTATGGCCGCGAACGCCGGCGACCGCGCCGATAGTCTCGGCCGTGACGATGCTCAACAGCTCACTGATCGGCTTGCGACTCGTCTCGCTCCATAGCACCGTGAAACTCTCGCTCTTGACCTCTCGGGCAAACAGCGCGCACACGCGGGTCCCGGCGAGGCGGAAACGAAGCTGGTCAAAGAAATCGGCCGTCAACAAAAATGTATCGCCGAGCGCGTGGCGGATCGCCGCGGGATCGATGTCGCTGCGTGCCGGTGCGGCGCGGTCGCCGCGCACCGCATCCCAATAAGCGAACACCGCGCGTGTGGATGTATGTTTCAAGGCGCGCCACCTGTTTCATAGCAAGACGGCAGCGGCGCTGTGATGTCCGAATTCGGTACATCCGCGCCGACGCTTCGCCGCCCCACGAATGGTGGAGCAGGGGGCGTGCCGGTGACGGTTGATTCGATAGATGCCGGCGCTCGAAATGCGAGTTAGCGTTAAAATCGAGATTCGTTTGGAGATGCCTGCATTTTTGCGTAGGGTCTTTGTCGATCCACACCGGCGATCCGCTCGACAGGCACCGACGCCGGCACTTGAGCTACGGGGAGGCGCGGGACTGTGACCGGCGCCGCGAGGCGTCAAAAGCCCCAAGCAACGCGGCTCGAAGGAGGGCGAAAGCCCTCCTTTTTCTTATTTGCGCTATAGGCAAAGGCGCTTGCCGGAGGCGGTCCAAGTCGACTAAGTGGGCGCGCACCGGAACCCGCTCGTGAATCGCGAACCTCTGTTCAACGTCCCAACTGTCGTCGTCGCGATCCTGGCATTGCTGGCGCTCATCCATTTCGTGCGCGTGACGCTACTGAGCGATCAAGGGCAACTCGAGTTTCTTTACACCTTCGGTTTTGTACCCGCGCGATATGGCGAATCGCCACTTGTCGGCGCGCTGCCCGGCGGGACCGGTGCGGACATCTGGAGCTTCGTTACCTACTCACTGATCCATGCCGACTGGGTGCATTTCGGCGTCAATGCCATATGGCTTTTGCCTTTCGGCAGCGCAGTCGCACGCCGATTCGGCGCTTGGCGCTTTCTTGCCTTCTATGCGGTGACAGCGGCTACCGGGGCGGCGATGCATCTCGCTACACACGTTGGCGAGGACGTTCCCATGATCGGTGCCTCGGCCGCGATTTCCGGGACCATGGCGGCAGCAATGCGGTTTGCCTTCCAGCGCGGCGGTCCGCTCGGTCTATGGCGCAACACCGATGAGGATGCCTATCGAGTTCCCGCGATCCCCCTGCGCCGCGTATTCACCGATATGCGCGTGTTGGTGTTTCTGGCCGTATGGTTCGGCATCAATATACTGTTCGGGCGCGGGACCTTGCCGATTACGAGCGGAAGCGATCAGGCAATCGCGTGGCAGGCGCACATCGGCGGCTTTCTTGCCGGGTTGTTGCTGTTTTCTTGGTTCGATCCGGTGCCACGCGAGCGACCCGCCGCCGATTCTGATGCACCGCCACAATGATGTGGCGTCGCGGAATTAACCATCTTTTCTGTTGACGGAACCAGGCAAGCGGCGGGAACGTTCCCACTGGCCCGGATTCGCGGGGCCCTCCTGCAGTCGGGCGAGGGAGGCTGCCATGAATGTCAAAGCAATCCTGGCCGCCAAGGGCGGCGACGTCATTAGCATCGAGCCGACTGCGACGCTTGAAGCAGCGGCAAAATTACTCTCCGCGCACGGCATCGGCGCGGTGGTGATCCGCGGCGCGGGAGGGCGCCTCGCCGGGATATTGTCCGAGCGCGACATTGTGCGCGCAATTTCCGAGCATGGCGCAGCCGCGCTGAACACGCCGGTCGGCCAGACCATGACCCGCAACGTCAAAACCTGTGGCGAGGATGAGAGCATTGCCGGCATCATGGAGCTCATGACGCAGGGGAAATTCCGTCACATGCCGGTGGTGGAAAAAGATCGGCTGATCGGCCTCATCTCGATCGGAGATGTTGTCAAACAGCGCGTTGAGGAGATCGAAAGCGAGTCGGAAGCGATGCGCGACTATATCCGCACCGCCTGATTACCTCGCGCCGCCATTGCTGGCTACCGCCTGCGAAAGCCCGTTGACGGCTTCGGTCACCGCATCGGTGGATTTTTCCGCCGCCTCGGTGCCGATGTCGATCGCCTCCTTGGCGCGGTGAAAATCGAACCAGCCGATGCCGCCGAGACGCGGGCTGATCAAGACGTCTGGCGGATCGCCGGCGAGGCGCGCGCGCGTAATGCGATCTTGCATCACGTTGAAGGCTTCTACCATTACGGTCGGAATGCCTGGCCGGCCGCGCGAGCCGAGCACTTGCCGGCGCAGCGAACGGTTGCCGGCGAACATGCCGCGCAATCCATTCGCCTTTTCCGGCTCGATCTCGTCGCTGTCGTCGGAGCCGTGATCGGCGATGATGGTGCCGCGGCCGAACAGATCGGAATTGAGATTGACCGCAATCACGAGCCGGGCGCCGAGCGCACGCGCCGCGGATACCGGCACGGGGTTGACCAGCGCGCCATCCACCAGCCAACGCCCGCCGATGCGTACGGGCGGAAAAATTCCCGGCAGCGCGTAGGAGGCGCGCAATGCGTCGGCCAGCCGACCGCGGGTGAGCCAGATTTCGTGGCCTGTGTTGAATTCAGTGGCGATGGCTGCGAAGCGGATCGGCAGGTCGTCGATGCGGCAGTCGCTCATCGCGGCTTCCAGACGGGTGGCGAGATGGCCGCCGCGGATGAGACCCGAGCCGGACAGGCTGATGTCGAGATAGCTCAAGACGCCGCGCACAGTTAAGCCGCGTGCCCATTCCTCCAGACCGTCGAGATGATTGGCGGCGTAACTGCCGCCAACTACGGCGCCGATCGAGGTGCCGACGATGACATCGGGCACGATGCCGTGCGCCACCAAGGTGCGGATGACGCCGATATGGGCAAAGCCGCGCGCTGCCCCGCCACCTAGCGCGAGGCCGATCGTGGGCCGCGCCATGATCTGTTGGGGAGGAGGTGCAGCGGTCGCATCGGCGGAGCGATCGCCGTTGCGCCCTCGCGCGAATAGACCCTCGAATACCACTGCCGCTAACTCCCCAACACCCAATGATCGAACCGGGACAGCCGCTGGACAAGCCTTGCACACCAATATGGTAAAGTCGCTGCTGGAGTCATGTGACCGAAAAGTGACAGAAAAGCCTGCGCGCGGGCAATTACTTAAAGGTTAAGCGAAGAAGGGCGCATAGTATAAACGCCGTGCGGCCTCAAGCGTTCGGCCGCCGCATCGAAAAGACCTTCTCGACCACGGCATATTGGTCGTAGCCGCAGCGCGCGATCGGCTTCATCGCGGCAGTATCGAGCAGGCCGTCGACGATGAAGCGGTCTTCGATATGCACACCGATTGGCCGAAGACGACATGACGGTCGAGCGGAACCCCGTTGATGTCGTCGATCGCAACGATCTTGATGAGTTTGCACTCAAGAGCGCAGGGCGACGCCTTGACCCGCGGCGGCTTGACCAGCCGTGACGGCGCCGGCGCAAGGCCGGCGCGGATCATCTCGTTGATGCCGCGCGGCAGCGGCGCCGAAGTCTCGTTCATCGCCTCGCGCAAGTCCCAGGTGGCGAGATTGCAGACGAACTCGCCCGTCTCGGCGACGAAGCTCGCCGAATCCTTGAAGCCTTCGCTTGCAAACATCACCACTGCGGGCCGGCTGCAGACGCCGTTGAAATAGAAATAGGGCGCGAGATTGATCTCGCCCTTGGCGCTGATCGAGGTGATCCAGCCGATTGGGCGCGGCGCGACGATGGCTTTGAAGGGATCGTGGGGCAGCCCGTGATCGTTTCTGACCGCGTTGTAAAACATGGCTAACCGCTGTAGCGGGTGACGATGTCGGCAAGCCTCGGCCGATCGCGGTCCTCCGGCGGTTTTGCCGGCCGGCCGATGTGCACAAAGCCGGCAATGCGTTCGTTGGGCGCAAGCCCGAGCGCGTCAAGAAATCGGCGGTCATACGCGTACCACTCGGTGATCCAGCTCGCGGCGAGGCCCATGGCGTGCGCGCCAAACACCAGACTCATGGCGGAAGCGCCGGCGGAGAGCTGCTGCTCCCATTCTGGAATTTTCACATGCGGCGCCGCACGACTGACCACTGCAATCACCAGCGGCGCGCGTGCCAGCCGCTTGCGTTCAAACTCGATCTGTTCGGCAGTTGCATCGGGGCGGTCAGCGCTAAAAAGGGCGGCGATTTTCTCCCCCGCCGCGAGCCGGGCCTCGCCCTCAAATACGATGAAACGCCAAGGAGTAAGCTTGCCGTGGTCGGGCACCCGCGAGGCGATGGCCAAAAGCGTTTCAAGCTCGGCCGCGCTGGGGGCAGGGCCGGTCAATTCCATCGGTTTAACCGAGCGGCGGGTCTTGAGCAGTTGGAGGGCGTCGGGCATGGCTTTCTTGGTCAGGCGATTGCAATAAGCGGCTGCGCCTAGCATAGCGCCGATAAGGTGACAAACCGCGCGCCGGCTTGAAATCGCCGCGATTTGGGCCGAAAACGGCCTTTCCATGAGCTGGGAGCATCCAAAAATCTTCGCGCCGGCCTGGATTTGGGCGCTTTGCGCGCTTTCCTTGCTCGCAACTTTGCCGCCGGCAGCGCAATCGGCAGAGCCGAACGCGTTGCTCTTCGATGGCGCGGCAACCGGGATGGCCGCACCGGAGCCGGGCCGGCCGGGCACGCCGTTCCCGCCGGGCGCGGTACTGGCGCCGCAAGCCCAATCGCCGCTGGTACTGCCGAATGGTACGGCGCCGACGTCGCCAATGTCCTCAATTCCTGCCGGCAAGGTGGCGCTGTCACTCGGCGCCCGCTTCGGCAAGGATTCTCCAGTCATCACCGGTGGCCTCACTTGGCGAGTCTATGCAGCCGCCCCGGATGCGAATGGCAAATTCCGGCTGGTCAAAGAGGACAAATTGCCGGCACCCACCTTGGTGCTGCCGGCCGGTGCTTACATCGTGCATGTCGGCTTTGGACTTGCCAACGCGGTCAAGCCGGTGACGCTGCGCGGGCAGGCAATGCACGAGGAATTCGAATTGCCGGCGGGCGGCTTGCGGCTCGAAGGCAAGGTCGGCGACGCCCGCATTCCTCCGGGGCAGATTTCATTCGAGGTCTACAAGGGCAGTCAGTTCGAGCCAGGCGACCGGCGGCCGATTGCCGACCATCTGGTGACCGGCGCCGTGGTCGTGGTGCCGGAAGGCACCTATCACATCGTCTCGCATTACGGCGATGCCAATTCGGTGGTGCGGTCCGACATTCGCGTGCAGGCGGGCAAGCTGGCCGATATCACGGTCACCCATCGCGCCGCTGCGATCACGCTCAAGCTGGTGACCGAGAAGGGCGGCGAGGCGATTGCCAACACCGCCTGGTCGGTGCTCACACCCGGCGGCGACGTGATCAAGGAGGCGCTCGGCGCTTTTCCCCGCGTGATCCTGGCCGAAGGCGAGTATCGCGCCATCGCACGCAACGAAGGCAAGATCTACGAGCGTGAGTTCAAGGTTGTTACCGGCGTCGACGGCGACGTCGAGGTGCTGGCCCGCTAGGCTCGGGGCGATACTCGAAACCGATACTCTTCGGACTGACCATGGTGACCCTGGCACCTGCAAACAGAGCGGCCATGGATTCTTTCGCCAACCTCGATCCGCGAGCGATTGCCTTATTGCTCGACGTCGACGGCACGCTGATCGACATTGCGCCCTCGCCGAACGAGGTGCACGTTTCCGACGATCTGGTGCAATCGCTCACGCGGTTGCTGGCCTTGATGGATGGGGCGCTGGCGCTGGTAAGCGGGCGCCCGCTTGCCGATCTTGACCGTTTGTTTGCGCGGCTCAAGCTGCCCGCGATCGGCGGCCACGGCGCCGAGATGCGTGTTGCGCGAGGCGAGCCCATTTCACGCATCGAAGACTTGCCGGATTCTCTGCGCCGGCATCTGATTGACGCGGTTACGCCGGGCTCGGGCCTGGAATACGAGGACAAAGGCTATTCGGTGGCGCTGCATTACCGGAACGCTCCGCACGAGGCCGAACGCTTGCGCCGACACATCGCCGCCGGCCGCTCGGCGTGTCCGAACGAGACGGAGCTGCTGCTGGGCAAAGCTATGTTCGAGGTCAAGCGCCCCGGCATCAACAAGGGCAAGGCCGTGCGCGAATTGATGACGCGACCGCCTTTTGCCGGGCGCACGCCGGTCTTTCTTGGCGACGACATCACCGACGAGTCGGTTTTCGCGCTGCTGCCGGAATTGGGCGGCATTGGGTTTTCGGTCGACCGACATTTTCCGGGACTCGCAGGCATATTCGAGTCGCCGGTTGAGGTACGCCGCGCCTTGCGGCGGCTCGCGGTGAAGGGAGAAACCATCTCTCCGTGACCGACTAGCGTGAGCGCGGCGTGCACTGCCATCCGGCGGCAATGAGTCCCACTGCCAGCTGATGCTCGCGCCTACTCGGCCACCACTGCCGGACGGATTGGCAAAAGCCGTCTCGGCGGGCCTGGAAAACCCGAATTCAATGATTTTCCCATTCATTTAGCAGCGAAAAACGCGCCGGGGCGCACGGTCGATGGCCGCGATTGGGCCAATCCCGCCCAACATTCGGTTTCTTCAGCGCCGTCGACATGGCCGCGCGTGAACTTCGACAGGTTTTCCACGTTATGTGTTACAGCGTGGCGATTTCCAGTCGGAGGCGGCTTTTTTTGATTGCCGATTTTGGCTGATCGATGCAAGGTGAAAGAGCGCGCATGGTGACCAGGCCAGGATGTGTTCGTAGCATTTGCCTCACGGCTGCGAACTATTACCGGAGGGCATTCACGTTGTGACAAGAAAATTTTGGGGCAATTTTCTGCAGATCTATTCGATGTCGGGATTGAATTTTACCGCGATCATGTTGTCGCAGAGCTGGGGAGGCCAGTATTGGCGCGGCTCGTCGTAGTGTCCAATCGCGTGGGCATCCCGGATCGCGGCGCGCGAGCGGGCGGCCTCGAAGTGGCGATTCGGCCGGCGCTGCGCAGGCGGGGCGGAGTCTGGTTCGGTTGGAGCGGACGCGTGGCCGAGCAAGGCCCGGGAGCGCCGAAGACCGTCGTGCACGAGAATATCGCTTACGTCACCGTCGATCTGCACGAGGACGACTACCAGGAATTCTACAACGGCTTTGCCAATCGCGTGTTGTGGCCGATCCTGCATTATCGGCTGGACCTCGCCGAATTCTCGCGCCGCGATCTTGGCGGTTATTTCCGGGTCAACGAATATTTCGCCAACAATCTAGCCTCCCTGCTCAAGCCTGACGATGTGGTCTGGGTGCACGACTATCACCTGATCCCGCTTGCCAAGGCGTTACGTGAGCGCGGCCACAAGAACAAAATCGGCTTCTTCATCCACGTGCCGTTTCCGCCGCCGGAAGTGCTCACCGCGCTACCTAACCACGAGCAACTCATACCGGCGCTCGGCCAATACGACCTGGTCGGCTTCCAAACCGAGATCGACGCCGCCAATTTCTCGCGTTATCTGGAGAATGAAAGTAATCTGACAAGCGTCAACGGCGACAGCTTTGCCGTCGGCAACCGTGTGGTGCGTATCGGCGTGTTTCCGGTCGGCGTCGAAACCGAGGCGTTCGCGCGCCTGGCGCGGCGGGCGATAGAAACGCAATTCGTGCGCGAGGTGCTCGACAGCCTATCCGGCCGCGCCATGATTATCGGCGTCGACCGGCTCGACTATTCCAAGGGCATTCCCGAGCGCCTGGCGGCGTTCGAGCGCTTCCTGATGAATTATCCCGACTGGCGCGGCAAGGTGACCTATCTGCAGATCGCTCCGCGCAGCCGGACCGGCATTCCGGAATATGCCGACATGGGGCGCGCGGTCGGCGAGGCAGTCGGGCGCATCAACGGCACGTTCGGCGAAGCCTCTTGGACGCCGCTGCGCTACATCAACAAGGCGCACAGCCGTACCGCGCTCGCCGGGCTCTACCGCGCCGCTCGTGCCGCGCTGGTGACGCCGTTGCGCGACGGCATGAACCTGGTGGCCAAGGAATTTGTCGCGGCGCAGAACCCGGAGGATCCCGGCGTACTGATCCTGTCGCGATTTGCCGGTGCCGCACGAGAATGCGGCGCCGCCTTACTGGTCAATCCCTACGACCACGAAGGCGTTGCCATTGCCATCAACCGGGCGCTGTCGATGCCGCTGACCGAACGGCGCCAGCGCCAGGAGCACATATTCCGGGTGCTGGTGGCAAATGACCTCACCCATTGGGCAGAACGCTTCCTGACGACGCTGGAGCACCCACCATCCGGCGCCGAAGCGCGGGCGCCCATGCGCGCTGCCGCCGGGCGTTGAAAACCCGCTACTATTGTATGTAATGCGGACACGCGTCGTCCCGCCGTATAAGATCAATCTCCATCAACCATCCGAGGCCGACCATGACTCGAAATATCGCCGCGCTGCTTTCGTTGACCCTTTTTGTGGCGCTGGCGAATGCCGCCTCAGCGGCTGACGCCTATCAGGGCGGGGTGCTGGCCAAACGCTGGTGCGCGTCTTGTCATGTGGTGGCGAACGATCAGCAAAGCGCGAACACGCAGGCGCCGCCATTCTCGGAGATCGCCAAAAAGCCGGATCTCGATGCCGCCAAGATCGCGCTGTTCCTCTTGCTGCCGCATCCGAAGATGCCGGACATGAACCTGTCGCGCAATGAGGCGGCGGATCTGGCGGCCTATATCAAGAGCCAGAAGTAACGGCTACGCTGCGGCCTTCATCCTTCGCACATCCGGCGCCACCGCTTCCTCGGCGAGGGCTTTGAGCGCGGCGTCGAGCGGCATCACTTCCTGCTTCTCCTGGCCGAGCCGGCGCACCGAGACCGTCCGCTCGGCGGCTTCCTTTTTGCCGACCACCAGCAAAGCAGGAACCTTGGCGAGCGAGTGCTCGCGCACCTTGTAATTGATCTTCTCGTTGCGCAGGTCGCTTTCGACGCGCAAACCCAGCTCGTGGGCGGCATTGATTGCCTCACGCGCGTAACTGTCGGCGTCCGAGGTAATGGTGGCGACGATTGCCTGCACCGGCGACAGCCAGAGCGGCAGATGGCCGGCGTAATGCTCGATCAAGATGCCGGTGAAGCGCTCGAGCGAGCCGAACATGGCGCGGTGGAGCATCACCGGCGTTACCTTGTTGGAATGCTCGTCGATGTAGAAGGCGCCGAGGCGCCCGGGCATGTTGAGGTCGACCTGCACGGTGCCGCACTGCCAGTCGCGGCCGATGGCATCGCGTAAGACATATTCGAGCTTCGGCCCATAGAAAGCGCCTTCGCCCTTGTTCAGCGTCCACGGCCGGCCGGATGCTTCAAGCGCCGCTTTCAAAGCCGCCTCGGCCTTGTCCCACACCGCATCGTCACCGATGCGCTTCTCCGGCCGATCTGAGAACTTGATGGTCACGTCGGAAAATCCGAAATCCTCGTAGATCGACAGGATCTGGTTGTTGACCTTGAGCGATTCCTCGGCGATCTGTTCCTCGGTGATGAAGATATGCGCGTCGTCCTGCGTAAAGGCACGTACGCGCATCAATCCGTGCAGCGCGCCGGACGGCTCGAAGCGATGCACCTTGCCGAATTCGGCGAGCTTGAAGGGAAGATCGCGGTAGGATTTCAGCCCATTCTTGAAGATCTGAATGTGGCCGGGGCAGTTCATCGGCTTGATCACGAAGGTGCGCTCATCCTCCTCACGCGGCTGGGTCAGGAACATGCTATCGCGGAAAGTGGCCATGTGACCGGACGCGACCCACAGTGATGAATCCATCAGTTGCGGCGCGTTCACTTCGGCAAAGCCGAACTCGGCCTGCCGCCGGCGGATGTAGCCTTCGAGCTGCTGGAACAAGGTCCAGCCTTTCGGATGCCAGAACACCGAGCCGGGCGCTTCTTCCTGGAAATGGAACAGGTCCATCTCGCGGCCGAGTCGGCGGTGGTCGCGCTTCTCGGCTTCCTCGATCTGCTTGAGGTAGGCGTCGAGCGCCTCCTGGCTGGCGAAGGCGGTGCCATAGATGCGGGTAAGCATCGGATTGCGTGAATCGCCCCGCCAGTAGGCGCCCGCCACCTTCATCAGCTTGAAGGCGTTGCCGACCTTGCCGGTCGAGGTCATGTGCGGGCCGCGGCAGAGATCGAACCAGTCGCCCTGCTTGTAGATTTTGATCTGCTGGTCTGCCGGGATGGCGTCGACCAATTCGACCTTGAAGGTCTCGCCCATGTCGCGGAAAGTCTTCTTGGCCTGATCGCGCGACCACACTTCCTTGGTGAAGGGTTTGTCGCGAGCGACGATCTCCTTCATTTTCTTTTCGATCACAGGCAAATCTTCCAGCGTGAACGGCTGGTTGCGGAAGAAGTCGTAATAGAAGCCGTTGTCGATCACCGGGCCGATGGTAACCTGCGTGCCCGGCCAGAGCGACTGCACGGCTTCCGCGAGCACGTGGGCGGCGTCGTGCCGGATCAATTCAAGCGCGCGCGGATCCTCGCGTGAGATGAATTCGATCTTAGCGTCGCGCTCGATCGGGTCGGAAAGATCGGCGAGCGCCCCGTCGAGCGCCATCGCCACCGTGCGCTTGGCGAGCGAGGGCGAAATGCCCCTGGCGACATCGAGCCCGCTTGTGCCGGCGGGATACTCGCGGCGCCCGCCGTCGGGGAAGGTGAGGGCGAAGTTTTTCGCGGATTTCGGCGCGGGCGCGGCGCCCGCAAGGCCGGGTTCGGCCATATCGGTCTCCTTGCTCACTCGCTGCCTACGAATGCAGGTAAGCGTTGTTCGTCCGGCATTTAATCGAGCCGGCGGCAAAGCGCAATCGTCCCCCGACGTCACACGCCGCGCGGGAAACGGGGCGCGCGCCGTCAGGTTTCCTTTGCCGCTGGCCGGCGGCGCAGCCACGTGAAGATGCGCCCGTCAATGACTAGAAGCGCGCTGCCGATCACAAGGGCGCCGAGGATCTCCCAGGCGGTCAAGGGTTCGCCCAACACCAGCCAGCCGAGCAAGATGGCGGTGACCGGAATGAGCAGCGTCACCAGCATGACATTTGTGGCGCCCGATCGGGTCAGGATGCGAAAGAAGACAATGTAGGCAAGCGCCGTGGCGAGCGCCGCAAGGCCGATCAGGGAAAGCCAGGTGGCGAGACCCGGCATCAGCAAGCGCCAAGGCCGGTCGACGACGCCGGCGATTACCGCCATCATTGCGCTCGAGCAGACGAGCTGTGCGGTCGCCGAGGTGATCGGCGCCACGCCGGTGAGTTTGCGCCGCCCCCATAGGCCGGAAAATCCGTAGCTCAGCGCGGCCCCGAGACAAAGCAGGATGCCGATGGCCTGGTCCGACGAGGCGGCCCCGGGCTGGCGCAGGATGATCACGCCGATCAGGCCGATGGTTACGCCGAAGATGCGGCGCGCGATCAGCCGTTCGTCGCCGAAACCCGCCAGCACTAGGACGGTGAACAACGGCGTGGTGGCGTTGAGCACCGAGGCCATACCGCTGGTGATATACATCTGTCCGGCCGCCGAGAGCGAAAATGGAATAACGTTGTTGAGCAGGCCCATGATGGCATAGGCCTGCCAGTCCGCCGGGCGCTTGGGCAGGGCGCTGCCGAACAGGCGCAAGAGTGCGAGCAGCATCGCGGCGCCCAGCGCGACCCGCACCAGCACGATGGTTGCCGGCGGCAGTTCGCGTACCGCCACGCCGACGAAGAAGAACGAGCCGCCCCAGAGCGTGGAGAGCAGAACCAGCAGCAACCAGTCCTGCGGATGCATGTCGGGGCCGGCACTTGGTGAATTTGCCATGGCAGCAGGCCCGATCGAATCGTGGCGCGGAACGCGCGGGGCTTTAGTTCACGCGGTCGCGAAAGCGCTGTCCACCCGATTTGTGGATAGAGCGAGCAGCGCTCAATTTCTGGGCGTGACGTGCATGATCAAATTATCGCGCGGTGCCAGCGTGATGCGGCTGCGCGGCACGATCTCGGCGCCTTCGGGCAAGGTGAAACGAAAGCGCTGCACAATGATCGACAGCACAATGAGGATTTCCTGCATGGCAAAGCCCATGCCGATGCAGATGCGCGGACCGAGCCCGAAGGGAATAAAGGCGCCGCGCGCGATATTGGCGCGCCGGGCCGGCAAAAACCGCTCCGGATCGAATAGGTCGGGATCGTCCCACAGTAGCCGGTGACGGTGCACGATCCAGGGTGCGATCAGGATCGCCGTATTGGCCGCCACCGTCTCGCCGGCGAGAACATCGGGCTGGATGGCTTCGCGGCCAAGAAAAGCGCCCGGCGGGTAAAGCCGCAACGCCTCCTCGACCACCGCTCGCGTAAAGGACAATCGTTCGAGGCTGCCGGCCGCGGCTGGGCGCCCCGCCAGCTCCCGCTGCAATTCGTCGATCATCTGCGCAGCCGCTTCCGGGAACATCGCCAGCAGATAAGAGATCCAGGTGAGCGCGTTGGCTGTCGTCTCATGGCCGGCGGCAAGAAAGGTGAGCACGTTGTCGGTGACGGTCGCCTCCGGCATGGCTTGCCCGGTCTGCGGATCGCGCGCGAGCGAGAGGCGGTCGAGCAGGTCGCCGAACGAGGCCCCGTTGGCGCGGGCGGCGAGGCGCTCCGCAGTAACGCGGCGGACGACTTTGCGGAAAGCGGCAATGCTGAAGGCAGCGCGCAAATGCGCGAGCGTCGGAATCCATTGCGGCAAGTCAAGCAGCGTCGCCAAATCAACACGGCCGATGGTGTCGAAATAGCGCGCCATCTCTTTGTGCATGGTGACGCGTTCGTCATCGAGCGCGCCGGAAAAGACCGTGCGTGAAACGATGTCGTAAGTGAGGCGCTGATATTCGGCCGTGAGGTCGAGCGGCCCGGCGGGGACCTGCGCCTGCCAGCGAATGCTCATGGCGGCGGCCGCGTCCGCCATGTCATTGAACATCGCTGCGATTGCTTTCGGCGAGAACAGTGGGGCGGCGATGCGGCGGCCCGATCGCCAGGTTTCGCCTTCGGCGGTTACCAGGCCGTCGCCGAGCGCCGGCTGCAGGCGCCGCTGCTGCTGGTCGCTCTTGCGGTAGTTGGCGACGTTGTCGACCAGCACGCGCTCGATGGCCGAAGGTTCGCTCAGCACCAACAGCGGCCGCCACCAGCGGCCGAGCCACACCGTCGGCTTTTCGTAGCAGGCCTGCGGAATGGTCGCGATCGGGTTCTCGCGCACGACCCGCCACAGCTCGCGGAATTTAAGGCGGCGCGTTGGAGGGATCGGCGCGGCCGGCCGCTTGGGAATTCGAACTGCATCGGAGGGGGCAAGCATTGCTGTTACGGCTGCTACGGCTGTTACGGCTTGGCCGGGCACGGGCCGGAACGACAGCTCATGATACTCCGATACGGCGTCGCTGGGACGGAAGGATCGGTCGTCACTACTTCGCACTTTCGATAGTGCGCGCTGGCGGCTTCTCATTCGTGCCGCGCCAGCGCCCAAAGCGCCACGGGGTCCACCAACGCGCGCCGGGCGGCAATTCCGCCGGCACAAAATCGAGCCCCGCCGTGCCCCAAGGGTGGCAGCGCAGAAAGCGTGCGAGCGCCATCCATACGCCCGCCCACAAACCGAAGCGCGCAATTGCTTCGTCAGCGTATTCCGAACAGCTCGGCAAGTGCCGGCAGCGCGGGCCGAGCAAAGGTGCCAAGGTGTAACGATAAAGGGCCACCAGGCCGCGGCCGAACAATCGCGGCGCACCCGGGAGCCCGCTCCTTGTCGCCACCTGTTCATTCATGGCCGGCGAAGTCGCGTCACCGGGTTCCATCCTGAAAGTTCCATAAAAAAGTTCCAAGGCGGTCGAACCGCACACGATTTAGTCACAGTAGTCGTCGGATAGCGACTTTTTACACTAGACCAGAATCTGGACGCTTATTAAAAAGACACAAGTGGGGGATATTGCGCCGCAAAAGCCCGGCACGAAGCTTGCCGAGAACGCGGATAACCGCGCCGAAACAGGGCTGCGTGGTGAGAAGGGGGAAGGATGATTCGATCCCTGTCGATGATTTTCGCGCTCGCGGTTGCGGCGCCGGCCCTCTTGTCGCCGGTGCAAACCGACGCCTCCGATCGCACGATGGCGATGCGCTTCCACTTGTATAAGCAAGGTCCCTCGGAATGCGGCAGCCATTGCCGCAGTTGGATCGCGGCTTCCGGCGCCATCAAAGCCGAGAGCGCGCGCGATTTCGAGCGCTTCGCTCAAGGGCGCAACCTGCGTGGCATGACCATGGCGCTCGATTCCGACGGCGGCTCGGTGCTTGGCGCCATCGCGCTCGGGCGCGAAATTCACCGGCTCGGGCTCGACACGACAGTCGGGCGGGCCGTCGCATTGCCGGCAGACGATGAGAGCGACCCGCGCGCGCGGCTTTCACCCGACGCCGACTGTGAATCTATGTGCGCCTTCGTGCTGCTCGCCGGTGTTCATCGCACGGTGCCGACGCAAGCGCGGGTGATGGTGCATCAGATCTGGCTCGGCGACCGCCGCGACGACCCAACCGCGGCAAATTATTCAGCCGAGGACCTAGTGCTTGTGCAACGTGACATTGGCCGGCTGGCGCGGTTCACTGCCGACATGGGCGGCTCGATGGATTTGCTCGATCTCGCGTTGCGCATTCCGCCCTGGGAGCCGATGCATCTGCTCACCGCCGATGAATTGCAGCGCATGCGGGTCGCCACCGAGGAGCCGGATAAGGCGGCGCCGGCAACTGTCGCATCCTCGCGCGCGGCGAAAGCTATGCCAATTGCGCCGGTGAGCAACAATTTGCGCACGACCGCCATCAGTGAGAACCGCTGGGCCATGGTCGATCGCGCCGGCGAAGCCGCGCTGGCGCGGCGGCAGCCGCTCACCATCGAAGCCGACGAGATCGGCAGCTTCGATTTGTTCGTCGCCTGCGGCGCTGCCGACAGCTATGACATGAGCTACGTCGAACGGCGGCAGGAGAGCGATCAGCATACGCTACCCAAGGCGCTCACGGAGGTGACCGTGACGGTCGGCGACCAATCGGCGCCGCTCAAAGTCGTGTCCTCGAAGCGGCATAGCGATCCCGCCGAACTTGTTACCTATGCTACGGGCTCGGTCCCGGCCTCGCTGATCGATGACTTCGCAGCGAGCGGCAATCATTCGATGATGGTGCAGACCAAGAGCGCCATCACCGATACCGGCATTCGCCTTGGCAATACCGGTGCGTTGCAGGGCCTGCCGCGGCTGGGCATAAGCTGCCGCAAGGGTATCGGCGACCGCGCCGCTCTTATGCCGGCCAAAACCGGCGGTCTCGCTGCGGCGAAATGACGCCACATAGATCGCAGATGCCTCTGTCAGCCCGATCAGGATGAAGGACACAAAGCGCGGCTGTTATTCCGCGGCCTGCGCCTGTTTTTCGCGGCCGGCTTCGATCTTGTCGATCGCCTGCACTACCGCGTCAAAGGTGAGCATGGTTGAGGCGTGGCGCGCCTTGTAGTCGCGCACCGGCTCCAGCACCGCGAAGTCCGCCCATTTGCCCGAGGGCGGCGGACCGTGCTCTTTTAGCATCTTGCGCATGGTCTCGCGCAGCTCGCGCAACTCGTCCGCCTTGGCGCCGATCACATGGCGCGCCATGAGCGAGGATGAGGCTTGGCCGAGCGCGCAGGCTTTTACGTCATGCGCGAAATCGGTGATCACCGGGCCGTCCATCTTGAGGTCAACCGTCACGGTCGAGCCGCACAATTTCGATACAACCGAAGCGCTGGCGTCGGGCGCGGGCAGGCGGCCGAGCCGCGGTATATTGCCGGCCAATTCCAGGACTCGGCTGTTGTAAACGTCGTTGAGCATTGCAGATTTGCCGATTTAGCCGGTTCCGCACATTGCCTCGGCCGCCCGATGCAATATATAGGGACTGGCCCGGAGGCGCGAGAAGGGTTCTCGCGTCGCGCATGGCTGAAAAGCCACGCCAAAGGGCAAGCGGCGTCCCTGGCGCCCTGAAAAGGGCACCGACGGACCCCGGTGACACATCCGGCGCTGCTCCCCACGGAGCGAGGGCCGGTCGAACGGAGTGACCCGTCATGGACGTCAAGAATAGCAACGTCACGCTTTGGCCGAAGCAGGGTTTGTCCGAGCATGTGCGGGCGGCGCCCGCCCTCGCCGTTCCGCGCCCCTCGCGCGAGGAGGCGGAAGCGGCAGTCCGCACCTTAATCGCGTATGTCGGCGATGACCCGAACCGCGAAGGCTTGCGGGAGACGCCGAAGCGGGTCGTGGGCGCCTATGACGAGATCTACCAGGGCTACCGCGAGTCGCCGGTCGAGGTGCTCGACCGTACCTTCAGCGAGATCGCCGGCTACGACGATTTCGTGCTGGTCAAGGACATCACCTTCAACTCGCACTGCGAGCACCACATGATGCCCTTCTACGGCAAGGCGCATGTCGCCTATATGCCGGTGGATCGCGTGGTCGGACTATCGAAGCTCGCGCGGCTGGTCGACGTCTACGCCAAGCGCCTGCAGACGCAGGAGCATCTCACCTCGCAGGTGGCGACCGCGATTGACGAGATACTGAAACCCCGCGGCGTCGCGGTGATGATCGAGGCCGAGCACACTTGCATGTCGCTGCGCGGGGTGGAGAAGCCCGGCGCGCTGACGGTGACGACGCACTTCACCGGCGCCTTCCGCGACGATTCCAGCGAGCAGGTCCGCTTCATGACCATGCTGCGCGGCCAGCGCTAAGGTGGTCAAGCGCGGGCTTGACCCGCGCATCCATTCTGCGTTCCAACGTGGAAATTCCAACGATGGATTGCTGGGTCAAGCCCGGCAATGACGGTTTCGGCAATGTCCACGCAGCCCCAAACCGAGGTCGAAGAGGGTTTCAGCTTTACGCCCAAATTCGACTCCGATGGATTGATCACGGCGGTCGCCACGGATGCCGAGAGCGGCGAGGTCCTGATGGTTGCCCACATGAACAAGGATGCGTTGGCCAAGACCATCGAAAGCGGCGAAGCCTGGTATTACAGCCGCTCGCGCAAGGCGCTGTGGAGAAAAGGCGAGAGCTCCGGCCACGTGCAGCGAGTGGTCGAGTTGCGCGTCGACTGCGATCAGGATGCGCTCTGGCTCAAGGTGGAGCAGGTCGGCCCCGGCGCCTGCCACACCGGGCGGCGTTCTTGCTTTTATCGCGTCTTGCCGCTCGGCCAGACCGGCGAAGTGAAACTCGAATTCCGCGATGGCGAGAAAACTTTCGATCCGCGGGCGGTTTACGGCAAGCCGGACTGAGCCATGACGGCCCGCGTCGACCTGCGGCTTGACGCGCGGCAAGGCGGCACGGTCGCTTACCTCACGGTCGACAACCGCGCCAAGCTCAACGCGCTCGACAGTGCGTTGATGCGCGATTTGATCGACAAGGTCGAAACGCTCGCGCCGCGTAACGACTTGCGCGCACTGGTGCTTGCAGGCGCCGGCGAGGCGGCCTTCATCGGCGGCGCCAATATTTCGGAAATGGCGGCGCTCGATTGCGACAGCGCGCGCGATTTCATCACCCTGGTGCACTTAATCTGCGATTGCCTGCGCAAGCTGCCGGTGCCGGTTATTGCGCGCATCGACGGCTATGCGCTGGGCGCTGGCCTCGAAGTGGCAGTGTCTTGCGATCTGCGTGTGGCGACGACTAGGGCAAAGTTCGGCATGCCGGAGGTGAAGGTTGGCATTCCTTCGGTGGTGGAGGCGGCGCTCATTCCGCAGCTCATCGGATATGGTCGCGCGCGCGAGCTGCTGATGCTGGGCGAACTCGTCGATGCAGACACCGCGCTGCGCTGGGGCTTGGTCGAGCGTGTGGTGGCGCCGCAGGCGCTCGACGCCGAGATCGAAAAGATCGTGACGGCCTTGCTCGCCGCCGGCGCGCGGGCGGTGCGCAGCCAGAAAGCCCTGATGCAGCAGTGGGAGAATCTATCGATCGATGCCGCCATTCAAGCCGGCATTGAGGCGTTCGCCCGCGCTTATGAATCCGACGAGCCCAAGCGCATGTTGTTGGCGTTCATGGGACGCAAACGCGACTAACCACCCTTCAAAGAAGCCAGCAGCGCCTGCGCGCGCGCAAGGTGCGGACGATCGTACATCTTGCCCGCAATGCCGACGGTGCCGGCGCCCGGTTGCGCCGCGAAGGCGGCCACCACTGCCTTGGCCTTTTCGATCTGCTCGACGCTCGGCGTGAACACCTCGTTGATCACCGGCACCTGCGCGGGATGGATCGCCAAGCGTCCGGCAAAGCCGTCGCGGCGCGCGATTTTGCTGTCGCGGCGCAGGACGTCGGGATTGCGGAAATCCACATGGATGGTCTCGAACGCCGGTACTTTCGCCGCCGTGGCGCCTAGCAGGCACAGCGCCCGCGCCAGCCGATAGGGTTCGGTCAGCGTGCCGTCCGGCTCGCGGTTGGCTTCGGCGCCGATCTCGGCCGACAAATCCTCCGGGCCCCAGGTCAACCCGATCAGCCGCTTACTACAATCGCGGAATGTGCCCGCGAGGAAAAATCCGGCTGCCGATTCCACCGCCTGCGCCAGAATTTTGATCGAGCCTTCCGGCCAACCGGCGATGGCCTCGCGCGCGGAAAGCTTGGCGTCGAGATGCACGACCGAGGCTCCGCCTTCTGCCTTAGGAAACAGGATGGCATCGGGGCGGCCGGCGACGATCGCATCGAGATCGGCATTGATCATGCCGGTGTCGAGACCGTTGATGCGCACCAAGAGGCGAGGGCGTTGCTCGTTTGCACCGTGCGCTTTGAGAAACTCTAATGTCGCGGCGCGCGCCTCATCTTTACGCTCGGGCGCGATCGAATCCTCAAGATCGAGAATGACGCCGTCGGCGCCGGCGGCCATCGCCTTGGCGAGCCTGGAGCCGCCGGTTGCGGGGACGAACAGTAGCGAGCGCATCAAATCACTTTTGCCGATCTATTTCGGCCGCATCACGATGAAGGCGTTGCGGTGGCATTCGGCCACTAGCGTGCCGTCCTGCTTGAACGCCTTGTGGTGAAATTCGACGATGCCGGCGCCCGGGCGCGATTTCGACTCGCGCTTGGAGACCACCGTCGTCTCGCAATGCACGGTGTCGCCCTCAAACAGCGGCGCGGGAAATCGCACATCGGTCATGCCGAGATTGGCGATGGTGGTGCCGACCGTCATGTCGGATACCTGGATGCCGATCATCAGCCCGAGCGTGAACAGCGAGTTCATCAGCGGTTGGCCCCACTCGGTCTCCTGCTCGCAGAAATGCCGGTCGATATGCAGCGGTTGCGGATTGAGCGTCATGTTGGAGAACAACATGTTGTCCATCTGCGTCACCGTGCGCGTGTAGCGGTGCTCGTAGGTCTTGCCGACCTCGAAGTCCTCGAAATAGAGCCCGCCGCGCTTGTGGCGTTGAATGGTGTCCTGCATGGCGTTTCTCCTCATAACAGCCGGCGCTAAGGCATAAGCGCCTTTAACGCTTCATTTACCATAATTACCCAAGGTCGGCAGGTTCCGCGTATGCCCGGCCGCGTTATCTTTAAGGCAACCCGATGGTCGATTCCATCGCCGCCAACGCGGCACCGCAGATCGCCGGCGCGATCCGCCAGGCGGCGCGATCGACCGGCGTCAGCTTCGAATATCTGCTCACCACCGCTAAGATCGAATCCAACCTCAACCCGACGGCGCGGGCCTCAACCTCATCGGCGAAAGGGCTCTATCAGTTCATCGACCAGACCTGGCTCGCCACCATGAAGACGACCGGTGCCTCGCTCGGCTATGGCCGCTATGCCGACGCGATCAGCCGGACAGCGGATGGACGCTACGAAGTGGCCGACTCCAATATGCGCGCGGCCATCATGCAGCTGCGCAACGACCCGGCGACCAGCGCGATGCTGGCGGGCGCTTTTACCCGCGCCAATGCCGGCGAGGTTGCTGCCGCGGTCGGCCGGCAGCCGACCGATGGCGAACTCTACATGGCGCATTTTCTCGGCTCCGCCGGCGCCGGCAAGCTGATTGGCGCGGCGATTTCGCAGCCGGGAGAGAGCGCTGCGGCTCTGTTTCCGCAGGCCGCGACGGCAAATCAGAGCATCTTCTACGACCGCTCCGGGCGCGCGCGCAGCGCGAGCGAGGTCTACGCCGTGCTGGCCAGCCGCTTCGAAATGACCCGCGCGGCCGCATTCAATCCTCCGCTGCGCGGCACAATTGACGCGCCCGACACTGCCGGCACCACGCAGGCATTTGCCGCCGCCAACCAAACTCCGCCATTGCCGGATTCTAAGCCGCTGTTCCAGGCGATGTTCACCGACCGCGCACGAGCAGTGACCAGCACCGTCAACCGTCTGTGGAGCACGCCGGAAAAATCAACGGACCGCCCGGCCGCGCCGCAGGCGCAAGCGGATGCGCCGGTCAACTTGTTCACCGATGGCCGGCAAGACGTTCGCAAGCTGTTCGGCAGCTGAGCAATCCCGGGTGCGCCGGGGCGATATCGTTAACCAATCGTCAATTTCCATGGTGAACGCTTTGTTAAGCGTCGTCGGCTAGCTTTGCGCTGCCGTCGATCTGCGCGGCTTATCGTGGCGTCGACCCTCGACATGATCGTCCGTCAATTCCTGCAATGGGTACGCGGCGCCCCGCCTGGCGAACGGGCCGATGCGACCTCGGCGCTGGCGCGCGCCTATCTCTATTCCGAGCTTTCCGCCGACGATCTCGCCGCCGCCGAAGGCGCGATGATCATGCTGCTTGACGATCCGTCTCCGCTGGTGCGGCGCGCGCTTGCCGACGTGTTCGCTGCTTCGCCCAAGGCGCCGCCGGTGGTCGTGCATGCGCTCGCCAATGACCAGCCGGAGATCGCGATGTCGATTCTTGCGCTCTCGCCGCTGCTGCAGGAGGGGGACCTGGTCGATCTGGTGGCGACCGTTCAGCCCGAGGGGCAGGGCGCCATCGCCTGTCGCGCCATGCTGCCGCGCTCGGTCGCCGCCGCCATTGCCGAGGTGGGAGCGCCGCAGGCTTGCCTAGCGCTGCTGGAAAATCCGGATGCCGACATCGCGCTGTTTTCGATCGCGCGCATCGTCGAGCGCTTCGGCCATCTGGCGTCGATCCGCGAAAATATGCTGGCGCGCGACAATCTGCCGATGACAATCCGACAGACGCTGCTTAACAAGCTGTCACAGACGCTCGCCGATTTTGTCGCCGCGCGGCATTGGCTCGGCGCGGACGACGCGGAATATTCCGCCAGGGAAGCCTGCGAGAAGGCGACCGTCGCGCTCGCCGCCGATACGCCCTATGAGGAAGTCGCGGCGCTCGTGCAGCATTTGCGCCAAAGTGGCCAACTCACCGCGGGCATGATCCTGCGCGCGCTTTTGTCGGGCAATGCAGTGCTGTTCGAGGAAGCACTGACGGAACTCTCGGGCCTGCCGCTTGATCGCGTCGCGAGCTATATCCACGACAAGAATATTTCCGGCTTCCGCGCGCTCTACCGGCGCGCCGGGCTGCCGGCTATGGCCTATCCGGCATTCCGCGAGGCGCTTGCGGCCATGCGCGAAGGTTTGGCCACGGGCGGCCATGGCGGGGCGGCGCGGCTGCGCCGGCGCATGGTCGAGCGTGTGCTTGCCGGATGCGTGCGCGAGTGCACCGGCGATATCGAACCGCTGATCACGCTGCTGCGCCGCTATGCGGTCGAGGCTGCGCGTGACGAGGCGCGCAGTTTCTGCGACGACCTCGTCGCCGAAAGTCCGGCAGTTCCGCCGTTGACCGCAACGCGACTGGTAGCGTAGCAATCGCCGATAATCGTCCGCCAACCGCTGGCGAATACGGCTGCCGCGCCATTGCGGCACCTGAAGCGACGGCTTATCCCGACTGCTCTGGCGAGAGCGGCGGGCCCATGATCTGTTCGAGCACGTCCGGGCGGTCGGAATTCTCTCGAATAAGGAATTCATCCGTCACTTCGCGCAGACGCGCGGTCAGCATGGCGGCAAGATCTTTGGCATCGGAGCGGGAATATTCGCGGTAAATGGCGCGCACCGCGTCGACATGCTGGTCGACGAGTTGCAGCGGTATGCGGTTTGCATTCGGGGTGTGCTCGATGAGCCGGCACAGGCTGTCGGCGGCCACCGCCACGGCGGGAAACCCAAAAGTCGCCGCCTCGCCCTTGATGTCATGCGCGGCATGGAACAGCGCCTGTATGGTTGCCTTGCCGAAGCCGTTGCGGCTCAGCGCCTGGCGAGCTCGGTCGAGCCGCTCGCATTCGGATTCCATCCAAGTTCCGAATTCCGATGACAGATTGGACAAGGCCCGTTCCGCCCGCGCGACTGGGTCCTCTTCACCCGGCATGTACGGCCGGTGAGAAACGGCTTTGCGCAACTTGTTTTCCGGCGTGATGACCTCGTGGTCGCCATAGGTGACGACTCCGGCTGTGTGTTTTGGCGGGGCCATGGTGTCTTGCCTCTATCAGCCTGGAGCGCGGACTTTGTCGAGCAGGGGGGCTTGTCGGATCACGTCGGCTTTGCCGCCCTTGCGCCGTTCGGGACCGATGTAGTTCGGGTTGACGTTGCGGCGCCGGTCGGGGCCGAAATAGGTCTTGGTCTTGATGAACGGCCGCGGGTTGGCGACAACGTTGACGATGCGCTGATAAAGTCCCTTGGCCGAAATCGGCTTGGCGAGAAACTCGGTGATACCGGCATCGCGCGCCGACACCACGCGCTTCTTCTCGGAATGGCCGGTCAGCATGATGATCGCGACGTAAGGGTTTGAGTTGGCTCCGGGCTGGCGAATCATCTGGGTAAGCTCGAGTCCATCGAAGATCGGCATGGCCCAATCGGTGATGATGATGTCGGGGATATGCTGGCTGAAGGCTTCCAGGCCGGTGGCGCCGTCTTCGGCCTCGTAGACTTCGCGCGCGCCGAAGCCGTGCAGTAGCGTGCGCAAAATGCGCCGCATATGGGCGTTGTCGTCGATGACGAGGAAACGCAGGCGATTGAAATCAATGCGGACCATGCTGCACCGGGTTTCGGGCGCCTCTAGCCCGGTACCGTCGGCGTGAAGCTACTGGGGTGCCGTTAAGGAAGAGTTTAGGATAATAAGGGCTGGCGCCGCGGGCCGCCGCGCGGCGGCCGAATTTGCGTTTTGCTGGGGAGCGCCGGCCATGAAAACCATCCTGATCCCGACCGAAGACCACGACGCCATGCCGGCGGTGCTGGAGGCCGCTCGGTTGGTTGCGCGCGTTTTCGACAGCTACCTGGAAGGCTTCGCCGTCCGCCCCGCCGCCGGAACTTACGTGACGGTCGAGCCGGTCAGCAGTCTGGCGATTTCCGGTGCCTTTGAAGCCGACACCGCCAACCAGGCGCGCGCTCAGTTCGAGTCCTTCATGAAGGAGCATGCCGTGCCCCTGGCCGCCGGGCAGGAGCCGGCGGCCTATTCCTATGGCTGGCCGCGGGTGGAGTCGGCGGAAGACGCCTTCATCGGCAGCTATGGCCGCGTCTTCGACTTGATCGCGCTCGGCCGCCCGGGACCCGAGGCGCAAAATCCGCGCATGCCGCCATTGGAAACCGCGCTGTTCGAGAGCGGGCGGCCGGTGCTGATGGTGCCGCAGAACGTGCCGCAGTCTATTGGCCGCAATATCCTTGTCTCTTGGAATCGCAGCACCCAACAGGCCCGCACCAACTCATTCGCGATGCCGCTGCTGCGCCTCGCCGACCAAGTGACCGTGTTGACGGTGGAGGGCGCCACCACGACCACCGGCCCGCTCGGCGAAGAGGCCGCACAGCATCTGCGCCGGAACGGCGTCAAGGCGACCGCGTTAACGGTCAAGCCGGGAACACGCACGCCGGGCGAGGTCATCCTCGACCAGGCGGCTTCGCTCGGCTGCGACTTGCTGGTCAAGAGCGCCTATACGCAGAGCCGCTTGCGGCAGTTGATCTTCGGCGGCGCCACCCGTCATATCCTCAGCCATGCGGCGCTGCCGGTATTCATGGCGCACTGACCAGTCTTTCGTCCGCACGCATTAGGATTCCTAGCAATTGTCGTCCGGGCCCGACCAAAGCCAAAGCCCAGCTTGGCCCGAGACCGCGAAATATCCGGCCTTTCTGACCGTCTTCCCCTCCATCATGTTGCCGATGTTCCTGGCGGTGGTGGATCAGACCATCGTCGCCACCGCCTTGCCGGCGATCGCCGCCGCGACCGGCGAGGTCGAGCGCGCTTCCTGGATTGTGGTCTCCTATCTGATCGCGGCAACCATTGCGGCACCGATTTACGGGCGGCTGGGCGATGCATTCGGACGCCGCCGTCTGATGTTCGTGGCGCTCGCCGTATTCATCGTGGCGTCGCTGCTGTGCGCGGCCTCACCCACTGTCGAATGGTTGACGCTGGCGCGCGTGCTGCAGGGACTCGGCGGCGGCGGTCTGATGACCCTATCGCAGGCTCTGGTCGGCGAAGCGATCCCGCCGCGCGAGCGGGCACGCTACCAGGGGTACCTTTCCGCCGTCGCAGTGAGCGCCAATACATTCGGACCGGTCGCCGGCGGCTATCTGACCGAGCATTTCGGCTGGCAATCGATCTTTCTGGTCAACGCGCCGATCGGAATCGGCGCGATCCTGTTGACCCTTCGGTTGCCGGTGCGACCGCCGGGCGGGCACAAGTGGCAGGCCGATCCGGGCGGGCTCGCGTTGTTCACGGTGTTCGTGGCAACGACGCTCTTGGCGCTGGAACAGGCTCAGCGGGTCAATCTCGACGTCGTGCCGATGGCGGCCGCTCTGCTGGCTGCCGGACTGATCGCGCTGGCATTGCTGGTCCGCCACGAGACCCGGATGGCGTCGCCGCTCATTCCGCTCGGCCTGCTGCGGCAATCGGCGATCTGGCACAGCGATGCGATGGCTGCTTGTCACGGCGGCGCGCTGGTATCGTTGATTACGTTCCTGCCGGTCTATCTGGAAGTCGTGCGCGGGGTATCGCCTTCGGAGACCGGCCTGCTATTGGTGCCGCTGACCATCGGCGTCGGCTCCGGGTCACTGATCACCGGTCGGCTGATGCACAAGACCGGCCTGACCACCGCCTTTCCAGTGGTCGGCCTTACAATTGTCACCGCCACCCTCGTCGTGCTCGCATTATGGGCGCCGCAACTCAGCAATGCCGCCTTTGCCACGCTGCTGCTGTGGAATGGCTTGTTCATGGGCACGATCATGGGCGTGGTGCAGGTCACCGTGCAAAACGCCTCGGGCCCAAAGCGCCTGGGCGAAGCGGCGGCCTCGGTGCAGTTTTCCCGTTCGATCGGCGCGGCCTTCGGCACTGCATTGGTGGCGGCCATGCTGTTTGCCGTGCTGGCGCTGAAGAACCCGGAAGCCGCCACGGTGTTCGCCAAAATGGTCGAGGGCGGAAGCAGCGCCGGCGCCGGATTATCGCCCACGCAACGCGCGGCCATTCAGGCGGACATCACCGAGGCCTTTCGCGCCGCCTTCCTGCTGATCGCCGGCTTCACCAGCGCCGGTTTCTTCCTCGCGCTCACGCATCCGATGCGGCGAATTTGAAGCGCGGTCGGCTTTTCAAGAGCGATGGTGCGATCGATACCGATAAATCGGACGCCAATCGCATGCAAAAGCGATGTAGTCGCCATACCAAGGATGAATGCTCGTGATGTGCGCGAATTTGTGATATTCGGCGCAATGCTCCGCGGCCCACTCGCGCGCAACCAGCCGATGCTCCGGCGACCATGGGATGATCCCGCCGGTGTCGTTGCCGATGAGCACGCCCCACCAAGGCTCTGCTTGCGCCGTCAGGCTCCAGCCGATCACCAGAACCAGCGTTGCTACTCTTATGTGGTTCATCGTGTCACCGTGCTTTGCCACGCGAGCCGATCTTACACCGGGCGCACAAGTGTGCAACGCGCTTAGGTCTTGAGCAGCGTTGCCATAATGCGCTCGCGCGTCAGCGGCAGATCGCGGATGCGGATACCGAGCGCGTGCGAGACAGCATTGCCGATCGCGGCCGCGGTCGGCCCGGCGGTTACCTCGCCCACGCCAAGTGGTATGTCATCACCGCCAGCGATAAGCGAGACGTCGATCTCCGGCACCTCGCTGAATTTCAATACTGGATATGTCTCCCAATCGAACGAAGCAACGCCGTTGTCGAAGCGAACCTGTTCCTTAAGCACCCAGCTCGCCGACTGGATGATGCCGCCTTCGAGCTGGTTGACTACACCGTCGGGATTCACCACCAGCCCGGAATCGGCCGCGCACCAGACGTGCGCCAGGCAGATTTCCTCGTCGATAGTCAATTCGACGACGACAGCGGCATAGCCGGCGCGGTTCTTGTACCGCGCAAAGGCAATGCCGCGGCCGCGCCCGGCGCCGGTTGGGGGTCCGGGTTGCCAATCGGCCATTTGTGCCACCTTCTCGATCACGGCACGGGCGCGCGGGTCGGCGGTGATCGACAGGCGATAGGCAACGGGATCTTGGCCGGCGCGCTCGGCCAACTCGTCGATGAAGCATTCGAGCGCGAACACGTTCGCCATGGCGCCGAGCCCACGCAGCGAGGAGACGCGCACCGGCGTCTCCGGCACCAGGTGATGGATGATTCGCTTGGCTGGGATGTCGTAGAGCGGCTCGGCATTGCGGGTGGCGCCGCCGCCATTGGCCTCCGGCACGTCGCTCGGCGGCGGCAGGGGCAGGGGATCGGGCAGCGCTTCGCCGCCGAGCAGCGGATTGCCGCCGCCGGGACGTCCCTGGTGGGTGCCGCTCCAGATTTCCGTCGTCCAGTCCGCCGGCTTGCCGGCTTCGTCGACCAGCGCATGCAGCTTGACCACCATGGCCGTTCCCTTCGGCTCGTGGACGAATTCCTCCTCGCGCCGCCAGCGCACTCGAATTGGCTTGCCGGGCATCTGCAGGGCGATGATGGCGGCATCGGCGGCGGCGTCATCGGCGCCGTTATGGCCATAGCAGCCGGCGCCCTGCACGTGACGAACGGTGATGGCGGAGAGGTCGAGCTTGAGCGTGCGTGCGAGCGCTGCCCGCAATGGAAAGACGCCCTGGCAATGCGTCCACACCGTCAGATGGCCATCGCGGTATTCGGCGAGGCCGCAGGACGGCGCGATCGAGGCATGGGCGAGATAGGCTTTGCTGTAGGTCGCCCCGACGCGCCGGTGTCCTTGGCTATCGGCGGGCTCGGGCGCGCCGAGCGTGCGGTCTATCGATGGCCGCTGCAGCAGCCAAGAGGCTTCCAGCTGCGACGGCATCGGCGCCTCGTCGTTCTGCCACGTCACGTGATTGGCGGCGGCCGCCGCGGCCGCCTCGACGACGGTTTCGTTCTCGCCGACGACCGCCAAGAAATTGCCGTTGCGAATGAACGCGATCGAGCCTTTGCCGGCGCGTCTGATCGCTGCCTCGTCGACTGATCGGATGGCGGCGCCGCGGTTCGGTTGCCGCACCACGCGCGCGTGCACCATGTTCGGAAGCTGCATGTCATGGATGAAGGCGCGCTCGCCGAAGATCTTCGCCGGCAGATCGAGGCGCGCGCTGTTCTTGCCGACGACCTTGAGCTCCCCGGCTGCTTTACGCCGGCCCGCGCCGGTCGCCTTTATGGAAAGATCGATGGCGCCGGCGAGCGTCCAATAATCCTGCCCGGTGGAGACACCATTGCGATAGAATTTGCCGTCGCGAACGGACAGAGCGCTGGCCTCGCAGCCAATGACCTTCGCCGCCTGATCGAAAAACAAGCCGCGCACGTCGGCGCAGGCCTGCCGCAGGGCGACGCCACCAAATTGCATCGACATGCTGCCGGCCGTGTAGCCTTCATTCGGCGTCAGCTCGGTATCGCCCGAGCGGATCGTGATGCGCTCCATGGCGACGTCGAGTTCGTCCGCGGCGATCTGCGCCATGGCGGTGAGCACGCCTTGGCCGAATTCGACGCGGCCGGTGCCGACCGTGACCTTGCCCGGCGCCGGAAATGAAACCCAACGCTCCAAGGTCGGATTGTCGTTGAGCAGACCGGGCAGGGGCGCGTTCATGCGCTTGCTCCCGCGCGCATTGCGGCCGCCGCCTTGGCCACCGCGCGCATAATGCGGTTGTGGGTGCCGCAGCGGCAGATATTGCCGTCGAGTGCCTGGGCGATCTCCGCGCGCGTCGGCGACGGATTGCGGTCGAGCAGCGCCTTGGCCGAGATCAAGATGCCGGACAGGCAATAGCCGCATTGTCCGGCCTGCTCATCGAGGAATGCTTGCTGCAGCGGATGCGGGCGCTCGCGGGCGCCGAGCCCTTCGACCGTGGTGATCGCCTTACCGGCGACGCTCCAGATCGGTTTCGCACAGCACTTTTCCGCCTCGCCGTCGATCAACACCATGCAGCTGCCGCACTGCTCCAGCCCGCAGCCAAAGCGCGTGCCCATAAGCCCAAGCTCATTGCGCAACACGGCGAGCAAAGGCGTTTCCTCGTTGTCCAGCGCGACGCTGACCGGCTTGCCATTGACCGTGAATGCGAAGCTCTGCGCCATCGATCAGAAACCGAACTGCTCGCGCAAAATGCGTTCGTCGAGATTGTGGCCCGGATCGAACAGCATATCGATCGAGATCGTGTGATCCATGTGGATGTCGACGCTGCTCACAGAGCGCACCTCATCATGATCGGCAACCGCGGCCACCGGCCGCTTGCCGGCGTCCTTGACCTCGATGGTCACGCGTGCCTTGTCCGGCAAGAGCGCGCCGCGCCAGCGGCGCGGGCGAAACGGGCTGATCGGCGTGAGCGCGAGCAGCGGCGCGTTGATCGGGATGATCGGCCCTTGCACCGACAGATTATAGGCGGTCGAGCCCGCGGGCGTAGCCACTAGCACTCCGTCGGCGATCAGGTCGGCGAGCCGCTCCTGGCCGTCGATCAGGATGCGCAGATGCGCGGCCTGCGCGCTTTGGCGAAACAGCGAGACTTCGTTGATGGCGCGATGCTCATGCACGCGGCCTTGCGCGTCGCGCGCGCGCATCACCAGCGGATGGATCACGGTGATATGTGCGGCGGCGATGCGCTCGGCCAGGCGCTCCTCGGCGAATTCATTCATCAGGAAGCCCACAGTTCCGCGATGCATGCCGTAGATCGGCTTACCGGATTTCATGAACTTGTGCAGCGTCTGCAGCATCAAGCCGTCGCCGCCCAGCGCGACGATGACGTCGGCGTTGTTCGGGTCGACATTGCCGTAACGCTTTTCCAGCCGGGCATAGGCTTCGCGCGCCTCCGGCGTCTGGCCGGCGACGAACGCGATATGCTGGAAACTTTGGACCTCGCGGCTCATGGTAGGGCTCGACGATGAATGCGCGGTGCTCGTCTATACGACCTCGCCCTCGATTGTCGAGGCGGGGGCCGCCGCCCTTTGTCAGCCCCACATGCGGCGCATCTTGGCGCCCACATCAACGACTTTGCGCGCGGGTGTGGCGGTAGGACGATCCGCGCCAGTCGCAACGGGCCAGGCGCTGCTGGCGAAATGCTTGAGTATGGAATTGGGAATAAAGCGCGTGCGCTGCGCGTAGACGTGACGGTCGCCGCTGCCGCGCTGGTTATGCGTGTAGAAACGTTGCGGCACCATCACGTGCAGGTGATCCTTGGCCCGCGTCATGGCGACATAGAGCAACCGCCGCTCTTCTTCGATCTCCGGCGTCGAGCCTGTGGATAAATCGGATGGAATGCAACCGTCGACGGCGTTGAGCAGGAAGACCGAGGTCCATTCCTGCCCTTTGGCTGAGTGGATGGTCGAGAGGATTAGGCAATCCTCGTCGAGCAGCGGAATGCCGGCCTCATCGCTGGTCGCCTGCGGCGGGTCGAGCGTAAGCTCGGTCAGGAACCGCTCGCGGCTCGGATAGGTGGATGCGATTTGCGCAAGCTGCGCCAAGTCGGCTTGGCGCAGAATGGCGTCGTCGTACATGCGCTCGAGGTGCGGCGCATACCAGCGGCAGACAAGATCGATCTCGGCCGGCCAGCCGGCGGCGTTCCGGCGCAGCACACCAATCGTGGCGTCAAAGTCAGACCAATGCTCGGCCGCCGCCGGCGGTGGCCTGAATTCTCCCAAGGCATGCGCGGGATCGCCGCTTGCTGCCATGCGGTCGAGCAGGCGCGCCGCCGAGCTCGGCCCGATGCCGGGCAATAATTGCACCGTGCGAAAGCCGGCGACGCGGTCAAGCGTGTTTTGCGCCCAACGCAGCACAGCCAGCACATCCTTGATGTGCGCGGCCTCGAGAAACTTGAGGCCGCCGAACTTTACAAATCGAATGTTGCGGCGCGTGAGTTCGATTTCGAGGCTGGCGCTGTGATGGGAGGCGCGAAACAGCACCGCCTGGGATTTAAGCGCGATGCCGCATTCCCGGTAATCGAGGATGCTGTCCACGATATAACCGGCCTGTGCGGCGTCGTCGGCAACGCTGACCAGGCATGGGCGCTCTGCCGAGGCACGATCGGACCACAAGTCCTTCGTGAAACGCTCGGCAGCCAGATCGATAACGGCATTGGCGGCGGCAAGAATGGGCTGTGTCGAGCGGTAATTGCGCTCCAGGGTGACAATCTCGGCCTTCGGGCTGAAGTGTCCGGGAAAGTCGAGGATATTGCGCACGGTGGCCGCGCGGAAGGAATAGATCGACTGCGCATCGTCGCCGACGACGGTCAGGCCGCGGCCGTCCGGCTTCATCGCCAGCAGGATCGACGCCTGCAGCCGGTTGGTGTCCTGATATTCGTCGACCAGGACATGATCGAAGCGTGCGGCCACATCCTGAGCTATCGCACCCTCCGCCATCATCTGCGCCCAATAGAGCAGCAGGTCATCGTAATCGAGCACGTTCTGCTTCTGCTTGGCCTCGACATAGGCGGCGAACAGTTTGCGCAGTTCGGCCTCCCAGTCGGCGCACCAAGGAAAGAACGGGCTCAGCACCTCGTCGAGTGTGGCCTGCGCATTGACGGCGCGCGAATAGATCGCCAGGCATGTTCCCTTCACGGGAAAACGCTTCTGCATCTTCGACAATCCGAGGTCGTGACGAACGAGGTTCATCAGGTCGGCCGAGTCCTCGCGATCGTGAATCGTGAAGCCGCGGTCAAGTCCGATGGCGGGCGCGTATTCGCGCAGCAGGCGCGCGCCGACGGCGTGAAACGTGCCCGACCAGTTGAGCGCGTCAGTCATCAATGTTGCCTTGCCGCCCAGCGCTTGCGCGGCGATACGTTCGACACGGCGCTGCATTTCGCTCGCCGCGCGGCGGGAAAAAGTCAGCAGCAGCATGCGGTGCGGGTCGGCGCCGCTGACGATGAGACGCGCGACGCGGTGTGCGAGCGTATCGGTTTTGCCCGAGCCGGCGCCGGCAATGATGAGCAGCGGCGCCGAGTCACGAGGCAAAGCGCCGCCGTGCGTGACGGCGCGGCGTTGCTCGGCATTGAGCCTGGCGAGATAAGTCATCGGCAGCACTGCGGATGGTCGCGCAGGCACAAAAATTTGCCGCCGTTCAAGATGCTGATTGCGCGGCCCATTTGACGGATTTGCCCTGATGTACCACTCAACGTACAAAGCATGAACGTGACGATTCGTCGATCCGCATGTGCGGATTCCGAATTGTCTGCTGGAGCCTGACGATGGAGCGTGCGGTGCTCGTCTATACGACTTGGCCGTCAATCGCCGAGGCGGAGGCCGCCGGACGCATGATCGTGGAGCGGCGGCTGGCAGCCTGCGTCAACATTCTGCCGGGGATGATTTCGCACTACTGGTGGCAGAGCAAAATCGAGCGGGCCGAGGAAGCGGTGATGATCGTCAAGACACGCGCTGTCTTGGCCGAGGCGGTGCGGGCTGCGGTGAAAGAACTGCATTCCTACGCGACGCCGGCCATCGTGGTCTTGCCGATCGAAAGCCTCGACGCGGCCTATCACCAGTGGATCGTAGAGGAGAGCGGCGGCGCCGCCGATGGTTAGCGCCGCCAATATGTTGCCGCGGTTTCGACACCGCACGGTCAGCTCCCTGAACATCGCATAACAGCCGACTTCAGAGCGGGTTCAGTGCCCGGCGCGCAATGTGTAGCGCAGGATCGGCGCAGCGCCGGTCAGCCGAAAACAAGCGGGCCTTCGGCAGGCCCACCAGTTACAAAGGAAATATCCCATGTTGAGAGCATTCGCGGCCGCCCTGGTGGCGGCGAGCCTGATCGCCAGCCCGGTGCTGGCGCAAGCCAACGCCCCGGCCGCTACCGGTCAGACAGAGATGAAAGCCGACGCGGCCAAGGTCGATAAGACCAGCAAGGCCAAAAAGCATGTGGCCAAAGCGCACAAGCACAAGCGGCACATCGCCAAAGTGAAAAAGCACCGCAAGCACGTCGCCAAACTGAAAGCGGTCAAGCACCACAAGCATGTTGCGAAGGCGAAGACCCACCATCGGCACATCGCAAAGGCCAAGGTCCTCAAGCACAAGAAGCACACGGCCAAGGTCAAAGTCGTGAAGCACAAGAAGAAGAGCAGCTGACTTCTCCATCGCGCGACGGGCAGGCGCCGCATGCGACAGACGCTTGACTCGTCTGCGCGATGGATGGAACATTTTACCGTGCTGGTTTCCCGGGTGAGTCCGGGGACGAAAGAGGGAACACGGACATCGTCCGGCAAAGCCTGACGACCATCCGTGGCTGCCCCCGCAACTGTGAGCGGCGAGCCGTTCGTCCTGCTATGGCCACTGGGAAACTGGGAAGGCCGGACGACAAGGCAACGACCCGCGAGCCAGGAGACCTGCCAGCGCGGTCACCCAACCGGTGGACGGGGCGTCCATACGGAGCGGTCTTTCGCAGCGGTGACATCGGTGCCGATGCGAAGACCGTGCGGGATTTTCCTCCCACGACTTCGACTCTGATGGCGGCGCGCAGCAGATAATCGCGCGCTTTCCGTCCTTCGCATCGGGCTTGGTCTCACCCGATGCGCCCGCTTTTGCGCGGGCGCAAACGAAGGAACGTTGTGTCATGGGAAAATTCAACATTTGCATCGCCGTCTTGGCATTGACTGCGCTGCTCGCGAAGCCGGCCAATGCACAAGACGACACCAAAGACAACAGTGTGATCCTGCCGACGATCGACGTATCGTCGAGCCGGACCGGAACCGGCATCGCCGGTACCTCGACCACGGTCATCACTGCCGAAGAAATTGCCCGCGCGCCCGAGCAAACCCTGCAGGGCATTCTGTCGCGTGAAGCCGGTATCCAGACCGAGAGCCTCTACGGCGGCGTCAATGGCACCGGCACGCTAGTCGACCTGCGCGGCTTCGGCGTCACCGCGCCGTCCAATGTCCTGGTGCTGGTTGACGGCCGGCGCTACAACGATTCCGATCTGACCGGCTTCGACTTCAGTCTGATCCCGCGCAACAGCATCGATCACATCGAAATCACGCGCGGCAATAGCGGCGCGGTGCTTTACGGCGACGGCGCGGTCGGCGGCGTCATCAACATCGTCACCAAAAACGGCGTCGGGCAGCCGCCGAACGCACGCGTTGAAGGCGGCCTCGGCTCTTTCGGCACGGCGGAGGCCAAGGCATCCGCCAGCGGCTCGTACAACAGCTTCGCCGGCGCCGCGTTCGGCAACGCGTTTCGCTCCGACGGCTATCGCGACAACAATCTGACGATTCAGAAACAGGGCGTCGGCGATCTGCGCTACACTACCAAGGACGGCAGCGTGTATTTCAATATCTCAGGCGACGACCTGAGCCAGCACCTGCCGGGGCCGCGCAATATCGCGAACGGACCCTTTGTCGGCAATTTCAACGAATATTTGAGCGACCGCCGCGGCACCAATACGCCGCTCGATTACGGTAATCGGCAGAATGTCGCCGCGCGCGGCGGCGTCACCCGCAATTTGTCGAACGGCGTCGAGCTGATCCTTGACGGAAGCGTTCGGCACAAAGATACCCAATTCGCGAGCTTCACGCCGTATGGCGGATTCTTTCCGCCCAATCTGCCGTCGTCTTACAACGAAACCGGCCTGACCACGCTGTCCGTGACTCCGCGTATCAATATCGATCAAACCTTCGGCGGTGTGCGCGTCAAGACGATTGCCGGCGTCGATGTCTACAAGACGAAATACGAATCCGATCGCGCGGCATTTCAAGGGGCGGCGCCCAATCACGTCTATGATTTCAATCAGACCACTTCGGCGGTTTATGCGCAGCCGACTGTCACGCTATGGAACGACACTGATCTCTCGGCCGGCGCGCGCATTCAGCGCAACTCGTTCCACGCCCGCGACGATTTCGATCCGAGCGCGCCGGTCGGCTTGCTGGGGACCAATCCGCAAGGCCTTCCGCTCGACACCGCGGAGACCGATCGGGCGTTTCATCTCGGCATCGAGCAGCGATTCGGCCCGACCTTCGCGGTTTTTGCGCGCACGGCGCAAAGCTTCCGCGTTCCCAATATCGACGAGCGCATCGGCGAAGCGCCGGTCCTGACTGTCACCAATTTCAATCTGCGCACCCAGCATTCGCACGATTACGAAGGCGGTGTGCGCGTGCATTGGCAAGGCTTCGATCTGCAATCGAGCGTCTACGACATGTATCTGACCGACGAGTTGCATTTCAGCCCGATCACTTTCACCGATACCAATCTCGACCCCACGCGTCGCTACGGTGTGGAAAACACCGCCTCCTACCACCTCACCGACGACGTTCGACTCCGGGGAACCTTGAGCTACACACGCGCGGTATTCCGATCCGGCCCGTTCGCCGGCAACGACATCCCCGAAGTGGCGCGTTGGAGCGCGAGTGCTGGGCTCACCTGGAACATCTATCGCAAGTATCTGACGTTTGGCGGTGTCGTGCGCTATGTCGGCAAGCGCTTCATGGATGGCGACGAGGCCAATACCGGTGCCATGATGGTGCCGGCCCACACCGTCGTGGACATCCGGCTGGGCGGGGAAATCGATCGTTTCTTCTGGTCTCTCGCGGTGCAGAATCTGTTCAATCAGCTGTATTTCGACTATGGCCTCGACGGCAGCTTTCCCGGCAACCAGTTCTTCTCGGTCTATCCGCTGCCGAGCCGTACTTTCTTGCTGCAGGCGGGCGCGACATTTTGAGCGCATGGAAATACTGACAGTGCATTGTAACGTGCCGTCGCCGGAGTGGCGGCGGACGACTATGATGGGCGGGGGCGCCGGAACGCGGGCGGAGAAGCGCGGATGCGGTGGTTGGCGATTGGAGCGGCGTTGCTGGTCGCCGGCTGTTCGACCGATGTCGGAATGAGCCAGGCCGAAATAAAAGCCCAGTGGGATGCGCAGAACGTCGTTCCCACGGCCTACAAGCAGGATTTGCTGGCTTTTCTGCGCACCTATCTCAACGACCCCAGCCATATCCGTGAGGCGGCGGTTTCACAGCCGCAGCTCAAGATGGTGGGTTCCGGCCAGCGCTACGTCGCCTGCGTGCGCTACAACGCGCGCGGGGCTGGAGGCAAATATGCCGGCCCCAAAGTCGGTGCCGCAACCTATGTCGACGGCAAGCTCGATCGCTTTCTCGACGTCCCCAAGCAAGCCCAGCAATTCTGCAAGGATGCAGCCTATGAGCCGTTTCCGGAGCTGGAGGCGCTCAAACGCTAGCGCGTGATCCCGGGCTCTCGCATTTGGCCCGAGCACGGGAACCGGTCTTCGCAGGACATCATGCGCAAAAACGCGCATAGACGTGCAACAACCGCCGGGCACAAGGCTCGGCGGTTCAAGGTTCAGACAAAGAGGCCGAAAGTAAGCGCGGGCGCCGCGGTCACTTGACCTTGAGATTTTCCGCGGAGGTCTTTCCGCGGTTCTCTACGAGTTCGTACTGAATGACTTGTCCTTCGTTCAAGGTACTGAGGCCGGCACGTTCAACCGCCGAGATGTGTACAAACACATCCTTGCCCCCTTCCTGGGGCTGGATGAATCCGTAGCCCTTGGTCGGATTGAACCACTTCACGGTGCCCTGCGGCATGCTAGATCTCCGAGGTATTGCAAACGCCATAGTTTGCCACAGTCTGTGATGACCGAACAAGGTCCCGCGTGGGCTTGCGCGCGATGTGGTTGCATTTATTTTTTAAGGGCCCAAATGCCGAATTCAGGGGCCGGACAAGGGATTTTGGCCACAGCAAACACGTTGCGAGCCGTGGGGTCCTGAAAAGAAGAGCTGATGATTTGCCGGGACGCTGTTTGTGAACGGCGTGTGACGGCAGGATTGCCAGAAAAATTTGGACGGCGGCTAGACAAGGTCCATTCGCATGCCAATGAATGGGGGAGCGGACCGTTCACGCTGTGTGGGAATTCTTGAAAAGCCAAAAGTGCAACGCAAAACGGCAGCAGAAAAAATTTTAGAGAAACTGATGACCAAAATTGTCCTTGCGGCGATTATTGTGGTCTGGCCGGGCTGGGCGGTTGCTCAGCAGTCCGATAAGCCGAAAAAACCGCCAAGATCGGACACACAGCGCTCGGCTGGGAGCAATCCATGCGCCATCTACGGCGCTGGCTTCCGCAGGATCGAAGGCACGAACACCTGCATCAAGATCGGCGGCAGCGTTACGGTTGAGGGCGGCGGCAGCCTGCGGCGCTGAACTGTGTCGGTTAGCGGACCTCAGGTGCCGAGCGCCGTCAAAATTTTTTTTAGCGCTGGTGCCGGGTGAGGGATTTGAACCCCCGACCAACGGTTTACAAAACCGCTGCTCTACCCCTGAGCTAACCCGGCTTGCGGATATGAGAGCTAGCAGCGTCGCCCGGTGGCGACAAGCGCGGTAGTGCCGAAAGACCGGCATAATAGCCGTTTCGGCGGTCCAATCGGTTCTCCGAAGTCGCGATCCGCGTCTGGATGCTCAGGTAACCGACGCGAGCTTGCCGGATCGTACTCGGCGGTTTGGCACTTGCGATTAACTTTAACACCAGTGCCGTGAACCCTCGCAGCCGCGCGCGTAAAGGCCTGATATTCATATGGTAACAAGCCGCTCAGGCCGCTCGCCCGATTAATATTACCGAGCGATTGCCAGCGTCGATGAAACGAGCTCGTATAAGGTGCACACGAATGCGGCTCGGAGATGCATCGGTGCGCCTGCTGTTCGCCTTTGCAATCGCAATTCTCGCCATCGCCGGAATGGAAACGGTGCGCGCCGCCGATTTGTCTGCCCCGGGAGCGGGCGCTGGAGCGTCACCGGCGCGGTCGGCATGGATCCTCGGCGCGCGGGCCGAGCCTGTCGTCATCATCGACGATGAGCCGGGCGTGGTGCTGCGCGACTATTGGCTCCCGCCCTGGCACAACCACCACTATTTTCCGATGACCGGACGCGTGCCGAGGCTTGGGCGTCGCGAAAATCTCTCCCTCCATGCCCGATACCGCCCCGCGCGCAGCTTCTATCGCGTTTGGTCGACGCCGCTCTTCCGAAACGAAGCAGCGCCGCCCTGCGCGCCCGCCCTCAAGCGCCCGCGCTGTTCAGAACGAGATTTCAACTAGTCACGGAACAAGCCCCATGAAAGCAATGACCAAGTCCCTCGGTATCCTTGCGGCGCTCGCCGCCATTGCCTTGCCGCCTGCGGCCCAGGCCCACTGGTGCGGCTTGCGCCACCATGAGCGGCCGTATTATCGGGAGGTCATTCCGGCGGTCGAGGTGGCCCCGAACGTCTTCCTCACGCCGGATCCCTTTCCGCGCCACTATCCCTATATTCGGTGCTGGTACCGCTGCTACGCGCCCTCCTATCAGCCGCGCTACTACGCGCCGCGCCACCACGTTCGCCACTATCACCGGCCCCGGCACCACGCGTCGATCCGTCATTGGCGCGAGCATCGTCGCGCCGAAACCGCGCCAGTCGTGCACGCGGTGCGACCCGTCGTTCACGAGGCACGACCGGTTGTTCATGAGACGCCGGTGGTTGAGACCAAGCACGTGACTGAGGCTCCGCCGCGCAAAATCGTCCGCACTCCCGAAATCAAGCAGTTGAAAGCGCGGCGCCGCGTCCACCATGACTACAGCAAACCGCGTTGGTACGAATAAGCGGCTCGCGCCGGTCGCGCGCTGTGCATGGCGGGCGTGAAGCCCGCCGTTCGTTTTTTCAGCCGCCGCGCAGGCGGCGATTCGCCATATAGAGCGCCAGCGCCGCGGCGTTCGACACGTTCAGACTCTTGATTTCGCCCGGCAGATCGATGCGCGCGACGTAGTCGCAAGTTTCCTTGGTGAGCTGCCGCAGACCCTTGCCTTCGGCGCCGAGCACCAGCGCCAAAGGGGCGCGCAGGGGCAGGGCGGCCAGATCGCCGTCGCCGCTCGAGTCGAGGCCGACCACCAGAAAGCCGCTCTGCTTGAGGGCGGCGAGCGCACGCGCCAGGTTCTGCACGTTGACGAGCGGCACGTATTCGAGCGCGCCGGAGGCGGCCTTTGCCAGAGCGGCGGTCGCGTCCGGGCTGTGCCGCTGGGTGGTCACGATGGCAGTGGCAGCGAAAGCCGCCGCCGAGCGGAAAATAGCGCCGACATTGTGCGGATCGGTGATCTGGTCGAGCACCAGCACAACGCCTTTCGCGGGCAGGTCTTCGATCGCCGGTGCCGGCAGCGGATCGGTTTCGAGATAAAGCCCCTGATGGACTGCGTCCGGCAAAAGCCGCTCGGCGATCACCGACGGACGCACGATCTCCGGTGCCAGCCTCAGCGCAATGCCTTCGTCGGCCAGCCGGCGCGCGGCATTGTCGGTGGCGAGCAGCTTGCGCAGGCGGCGCGCCGGGTTCCGCAGCGCCGCGGTGACCGGATGCCAGCCGTACAGCACGACCGGACCATCACCGCCGCGCACGCTCTCACGACGGGCGCGCTCGAAGCGCTCGCGCCGCTCGATCTGCTCGCGGGTTGCACCCGGTTTGGCGCCAACAGGGCGCCGGTCGGCAGGGGTTCGTGACATCATCCGTGCCTTACTTGATCCGCGACGGGCCGAACAGCCTCCATTGACTTAAGGGGAGGGGCTGCCCATAAAACCTGCAAATCCCGACCGTCGGTATTCCGCAGATGTTGGCGACGGGGGAGAGTGTCCCGAGCGGCAAAGGGGGCGGACTGTAAATCCGCTGGCTAAGCCTTCGTAGGTTCGAGTCCTACCTCTCCCACCAATACCCGGGACAAGCCCCGTCATCGCGTAAGGGCCCTCGATGTCGCCTTCCGAGAAATGGGTGGGCCAGAGCATCGAACGTTTCGAGGACGAGGCGCTGCTGACCGGGCGGGCCCGCTTCATCGACGACCTCGAGCCGGCCGCCGGCCTCTGCCACGCCGCCATTCTACGCAACCCGCATGGCTGCGCCGATATTCTGCGGGTCAATGCCGAGGCTGCGATGACGGTTGAGGGCGTCATCGGCGTTCTGACGCCCGACGACGTCGCCGCGCTGTCCAAGCCGATCGGCAACATGCTCAGCAACAAGCTCATCTATTACCCCTGCGCGGTGGGGCGGGCACGCTACTTCGGCGAGCCGGTCGCGGTCGTCGTGGCAGAAGACCGCTATGTCGCAGAAGACGCTATGGATCGCATCGAGGTTGAATACGCGCCGCGTGCGGCCGTTGTCGATCCGGAAGCGGCGGCCGCCAAGGGCGCGCCGCTGCTCTACGACGCGATGGGCACAAACGTCGTACATGAGCGCCATTTCGGCTACGGCGATCCAGATGAGGCATTCCGCAACGCGGACCGCGTCGTCTCCTGCAAAGTTTCTTATCCACGCGTAAATTCGACACCAGTCGAGACCTATGGCGTTATCGCCGATTACGATCCGGGCAATCGCCGCTATACGGTCTGGTCGAATTTCCAGGGGCCCTATGCGCTGCATCCGATCATGTGCGACGCGCTCGGTGTGCGCGGCAGCGGACTGCGCCTGATTTCGGCGCCGGCAAGCGGCGGCAGCTTCGGCATCAAGCAGGGCGTGTTTCCCTATATCGTGCTCATCGCGCTTGCTGCCCGCAAATGCGGTCGCCCGGTGAAATGGATCGAAGACCGGCTGGAGCATCTCGCCGGCTCATCCGCCTCATCCGGCCGCGTCACAAAAATAGACAGCGCCTTCGACCGCGAAGGAAATCTGACCGCGCTGCGCTTCGAGCAGCTTGAAAATCTCGGCGCCTATGTTCGGGCGCCGGAGCCGGCCGCGCTCTATCGCATGCATTCGACACTAAGCGGGCCCTACCGCGTGCGCCATATTGCGGTTCACAACAAAGCTGTGGTTACCAACCAGGTGCCGAGCGGCCTCAATCGCGGCTATGGCGGACCGCAGTTCTATTTTCCACTCGAGCGCATGATGGACAAGGCGGCGCGCGAGTTCGGCATTGACCCGGTCGAGCTCAGGCTGCGGAACATCGTCCGAGAATTTCCCTACGACACGCCGGCCGGCTCGCTGCTCGAGAGCGGTAACTACGAGAAGAGCATCACGCTCACAACGGAGAGAGCCAACTACGCAGCGCTCAAAGCCGAGCGCGAGGCCGCGCGAAAGGCCGGACGGCAATTCGGTATCGGCATCGCGCTCGGGGTCGAAACCTCCGCCTCGAACATGGCCTACGTGAATCTGGCGCTGACGCAGGCGCAGCGTTCGAAATCGCTGCCGAAGTCCGGCGCCAATGGACGCGCGCGCGTGATTATGGACCCGCTCGGCTCGGTGATCGTGCATATCGACAGCCTGCCGAACGGCCAGGGCCACGCCACCGTCGTTGCGCAGATCGTTGCCGACGAAATGGGTGTGGCTCCCAAGGACGTGAGCGTCATCTCCGATCTCGACACTTTCGGCGGTAGCTGGTCGATCACCTCCGGCAATTATTCGAACCGTTTCTCAACGGCCATCACCTCGGCGGTAGCGCTGGCGGCTCGCAAAGGCGCCGCCAAACTGCGTGCGGTGGCGGCGCCTGCGCTCGGCGTTGCGCCGGACGCGGTGCAGCTTGCGGGCGGCACGGCTTCCGCGCCGGGTGGGCGCAATGAGCCGATACCGATCCGGCGGCTGGCGGCGCAATTGCATTGGGATTCCGGCAATCTGCCCGACGGCGTCGACGGCCCGATTTCGGAGTTGGCGGAGTTTGCGACCGTGGGCCTAAGCGGTCCGGACCAGGGCGACCGCATGCGCTCGGCGCTGACCTACAGCTTCCAGTGCGATCTGGTGGCCGTCGAAGTCGATGCGAAAACCGGCGGCGTCGCCGTGCGCAAATATGTCAGCGTTCACGACGCCGGAAATCTGCTCAATCCGGCAGTGGTGGACGGCCAAATCCGCGGCGGCTTTGCGCACGGTTTTGGCGCCGGGATGATGGAGCGTGTGAGCTACGCCGCCGACGGCACGCTGCTATCGGGCACGTTTCAGGACTATCTGTGTCCGACCGCGCAGGAATTGCCCGATCTCGATATCGGTCATGTGGTGACGCCGAGCCCGAACACGGTGCAGGGCGCCAAAGGACTCGGCGACGGCTGCTCGATGATTGCGCCGGCGGCATTGGCGAATGCGATTGCGGATGCGACAGGGCTCGAGGATCTGACGCCGCCGTTTCTGCCGGGCCGTATCTGGGAGATGCTGCAAGGCAGCGACCCGGATGTCCTGTTACGGCAGCCGGCGCCGCCCGCTGCCACCGAGCCGCGGCCGGCGCTGCAAGGCAATTTGCGCGGTCATGGGCATGTCGACATCCCGGCGCCGCGCCAACGGGTTTGGGACGCGCTGCTGAGCCCCGATAGCCTGAAATCAATCATCCCGGGCTGCGAGTACGTCGAGGCGACAAGGCCCGACAGCTACCAGGCAAAGGTGCGCATCAGCGTCGCCGGCATCGGCGCCACCTACGATGCGCAGTTGCGGATTTTCGATCGCCGCGAGCCGGAAAGCCTGCGGCTGTCCGGCAAGGCGAACAGCAAATTCGGGTTCGGGACAGGCGAGGCCTATGTCACACTCGGCGAGCGCGCAGGCGGCGGTACATCGCTCTCCTACGAGTACGCCGCCAATGTCGGCGGCCGTGTGGCGGCGTTTGGGCAGCGCATGCTCGACGGCGTCGTACGCCTGTTGCTGGCCAGTTTTTTCGATCGCCTGCGCGCGCATTTGCGTGGTGAAAAACCGCCCAGCGGATTTGTTGCGCGACTGTCCGCTTGGCTCAATCGTTGGCGGGGGCGACGGTGAAGCCAGCGCCTTTCGATTATCTGCGCCCGGATTCGGTGGAAGAGGTCCTGTCCGCGCTGGCGGAATACGGGGATGAGGCACGCGTAATTGCCGGCGGGCAGTCGCTCGGCGCCATTCTCAACATGCGCATCTTCACTCCCAAGGTGCTGATCGACATCAACGGTCTGGCGGACCTGGCCGGCATCGATGTTTCGCGTGGAGCGCTGGCGACCGGCGCGCTGGTCAGACAGGCGGACGCCTTGGCCGATGCCCGAATTCGGGGTCAGGTGCCGCTGCTGGCGCAGGCGCTGCCGCATGTCGGGCATTACCAGACCCGCAATCGCGGAACGTTGGGCGGCTCGGTCGCGCACGCCGATCCGAGCGCGGAAATTCCCCTTGTTCTCGCGACTCTCGGCGGCGAGGTCGAACTGCGCTCCAAGCGGCGACGGCGGCGGGTCAAGGCCGATGCATTTTTCCAGTCGGCGTTGGTGACGGCGCGCGAGCCGGATGAATTGCTGACCGCGCTGTGTTGGCCGACCCGGACCGCGGGGCAGGGCTATGAATTCGAAGAATTTTCCGTCCGTGCCGGCGACTACGCCATTGTTGCTGTGGCGTGTGCGACGAAGGCGGATGGCTCGTTGGGCGGCATTCGGCTGGGGTTTGGCGGCTGCGGCGAAAAGCCACAGATCGTGGCAATCGCGGGCGCTACAAGCCGTGACCCCGACGCAAAGACCATTGACGAAATCGCTCACGATGCTGCCGCCCACATCGAATACCGGAGCGATCTGACGGCTTCGGCGGACTATCGCCGTCAACTCGCGAGGGTGCTGGCGGGCCGGGCGTTGCAATCGGCGGCAGCGAAAGAACCGGCCGATGCGTAAGATCGCCGCCGGCGAAAAGGCCACAATCCGCTTCACGCTCAATGGCCGCAGCGTGTCAGCCCAGGTCGAGCCGCGCATGCAGCTTGCCGACTTGCTGCGGCATGTCTTGCAACAGCACGGCACCCATGTCGGCTGCGAGCACGGCATTTGCGGGGCCTGCACAGTGCTCGTCGACAGGCGGGCGGTGCGCTCATGCCTGATTTTCGCGGCGCAAATGGAGGGCGCCTCGGTCGTTACGATCGAAGGGCTCGCGCAAAGCGATGGTCAACTGAACGACCTGCAACAGTCGTTTCGCCGCCATCACGCTGTGCAGTGCGGATTCTGCACCCCGGGCATATTGGCGTCGGCGACGCAATTCCTGGCGGAAAACGCCGATCCGACCGAGCGAGAGGTTCGCGATATGCTGTCCGGCCATCTCTGTCGCTGCACCGGCTATGCCGGGATCGTCGCGGCGATTCTAGCCACCGCGCAAGGCCGCAAAGCCAAGAACCCGGCAAAAGCGGACGGAACGTAAGGCCGATCATCAGGAATCGATTCGCAACGCCGGAGGAAATCCCCTGTTCTGCTTCCTGAGGTTCAACAATATTGCCAAATATCGCCGTTAAGTGTTTGGAAAATTGCGCCGATCCATTATGACGACAACCCGCTGTTTCAAAGCCTGGGGCGCCCACAGAAAAGGCGATTTTTGCTGATCGCAACAGGCATTGGCTCGGGGAGTGATCCTGTCTCAGGCAGCCGGCAAGACCCGCCGATGCTGTGGCATTGGCTCCTGCAACGCCTACATGACCGGTTTGGGACCGGCTGCGCCGAGGTAAGGGAAAAGGGCGACCGAAAATGCTTAAGCGCATGATCGTCATGTTGGTCGCGGTCGGCCTTGTGTTCGGCGCCGTTTTCGGCTTCGAGGCCTTCAAGGCCAAGATGATCCAGCAGGCGATCGCGGCGCTGAGCAATCCGCCGCAAACCGTTTCCACGATCACGGCGCGATCGCAGGAGTGGCTGACCAAGCTCGAAGCGGTCGGCACCCTGCGGGCCATCAACGGCGGCAATATCAGCTCTCAGGTTGCCGGCACGGTTTCGGCGATTCATCTCCAATCCGGCACCGATGTGAAAAAGGGGACTTTGCTGGTCGAGCTGAGCGCTGCCGAAGACATTGCGCGCCTTGCCGCCTTGAAAGCGACGACCGCGCTCGCGCAAGCCAACTACGATCGCGACCGCACGCTGTTGAAATCGCATGCGGTCAGTCAGCAAACCGTCGACACCGACTTTGCGACGCTGCAAAGCGACCAGGCACAGGTCGCGCAACAGCAGGCGCTGGTCGACTACAAATCCATCACGGCGCCGTATTCCGGCCGCCTCGGCATTCGCCAAGTCGACCTTGGTCAGTACATCGCCCCGGGCGCGCCGATCGTGACGCTGCAACAGCTCAATCCCATTTTCGTCGATTTCTACCTGCCGCAGCAGTCGCTCGCCAAAATCAAAGTCGGTCAGCCGGTGACGGCAAAGGTTGATACCTATCCTGAGGTCACGTTCAGCGGCGAGGTCTCATCCGTCAATGCGCTGGTCGATACCGCCACGCGCAACGTGCAAGTGCGCGCGACCGTCAACAATCCCGAGGAAAAACTGCTGCCCGGAATGTTCGCCACCGTCGATATCGATGTCGGCGCACCGCAGAATTACGTGACGCTGCCGAAGACCGCGATTGCCTACAATTCGTACGGCGATATCGTTTATATCGTTGAGAGCAAAGCCGAAAATGGAAAAAATCAGCCGCAGCATGTGGCGCGGCAGACCTTTGTAACCACCGGCCCGACCCGCGGCGACCAGGTTGCGGTGCTCAGCGGCGTCAAGGATGGGGACAGGGTGGTGACCGCAGGCCAGGTCAAGCTGCACAACGGAACGCCGATCATGATCAACAACGCGGTAGAGCCGCCCAATAGTCCCAATCCCACCCCAAGCGAGGATTAGCCGGTTTCCTCAGCGATGAATTTCACCGACATTTTTATTCGCCGGCCGGTTCTGGCAACGGTCGTCAATCTGCTGATCCTGGCGCTCGGCCTGCGCGCCATGGGCTCGCTGCCGATCCTGCAATATCCGCGCACCGAGAATGCGGTGGTGACCGTAACGACGACCTATTACGGCGCCGATCCCGACGTCATCGCCGGTTTCATCACCACGCCGTTGGAAAACGCCATCGCCCAGGCCAACGGCATCGATTACATGAGCTCGAAGAGCACGAGCGGGACGAGCACCATCACCGTCAATCTGCGGCTCAACTACGACGCCGACAAGGCGCTGACCGAGATCAACACCAAGGTCAATTCGGTGCTCAACCAGCTGCCCTCAGGCTCGCAGCAGCCGGTGCTGACCGTCAAGATCGGCCAGACCATCGATGCGATGTATTTGGGCTTCGACAGCGACGTCCTGGCCCGCAACAAGATCACCGACTATTTGACTCGCGTCGTGCAGCCCAAGCTGCAGGCGGTGCCGGGCGTGCAGACGGCCGAGATTCTCGGCGGGCAAAATTTCGCGCTGCGCGCCTGGCTCGATCCCGCCAAGCTCGCCGCCTACGGCGTCACCGCCGCCGACGTGAGCACCGCGCTCGCGCAGAACAATTACATTTCCGGCCTCGGCACCACCAAGGGCCAGATGGTGCAGGTCAATCTGACCGCCTCGACCGGCCTGCATTCGAAGAAGGAATTCGCCAACCTGATCGTCAAGCAGGTCAACGGCGCGATCGTGCGGCTCAAAGACGTCGCCAATGTCACGCTCGGCGCCGACAGCTACGACACGCAGGTGGCGTTCGACGGCAAGCCGGCGGTCTATATCGGCATCGAAGTGGCGCCCAGCGCCAATCTGCTCGATGTGATCGCCGGCGTGCATAAGATTTTTCCGGAAATCCACGCGCAGCTGCCCAACGGACTGCGCGGCTCCATCGTCTATGATTCGACCGATTTCGTTAACGCCGCCATTCGCGACGTGATCCGCACTTTGGTCGAGGCGCTGGTCATCGTGAACCTTGTGGTGTTCGCGTTTCTCGGCTCGCTGCGCGCGATTTTCATCCCGATGATCGCGATACCCTTGTCGCTGGTCGGCGCTTTCACCATCATGCTGGGGTTCGGCTTCTCCATCAATTTGCTGACCTTGTTGGCGCTGGTTCTTGCTATCGGTCTGGTGGTGGACGACGCCATCATCGTCGTCGAAAACGTCAATCGGCACCTCGAGGAGGGCAAGTCGCCGGTCGCGGCGGCGGTCCAGGCGGCGGGCGAATTGGGCCGGCCGATCCTAGCCATGACCGTCGTTCTGATCGCGGTCTACGTTCCCATCGCCTTCCAAGGCGGCCTGACCGGGGCGCTGTTTACCGAGTTCGCCTTTACGCTTGTGGCGACAGTCACGATATCGGCCGTGGTGGCCTTGACCTTATCGCCGATGATGAGCTCGCGGTTGCTGAAGGTGCATGGCGCATCCGGCGGCCACCGGCAGCGGCTGGTCGAATTCATCGATCGCCGATTTGATTCGCTGCGCCGACGCTACCAGCGGCGGCTGCACGGCAGCCTCAATTATCTGCCCGTGACCGGCGTTTTCGCGCTGCTCGTGCTGTCCAGCATCTATTTCCTCTATACCGGCGCCAAGAGCGAGTTGGCGCCGCAGGAAGATCAGGGCGTTGTCATCGCTTCCTCAACGCTCGCTCCCAATGCGACGCTGCAGCAAAAACTGCTTTATTCGCGGCAGGTTTACGGGATCATGACCAAGTTTCCGGAAACCGATCATGTTTTCCAACTTGATTCCCCCGCCATGTCGATCGCCGGCATGGTGCTCAAGCCGTGGGACGAACGCGCAAGGACCAGCAATGAGCTGCAGCCGATCGTGCAGCAGCAGCTCAATCAGGTCGCCGGCGCGCGCGTTGCAGCCTTCCAGCTTCCGCCATTGCCGGGCAGCCAGGGCCTGCCGGTGCAATTCGTGATCACCACGACCGACTCCTTCGACCGTCTCAACACGATCGCGGAGAAGTTCCTGCAGGAAGCGGTGCAGAGCGGGATGTTCATTTTCCTCGATTCGGATCTCAAGATCGACAATCCGGAATCGACTGTCGAGATCAATCGCGACAAGGCCGCCCAACTGGGCCTGAAGATGAGCGATGTCGGCGCCGCCATGGCCTGGATGCTGGGCGGCGCCTATGTGAACTATTTCAGCCTCGATCAACGCTCCTACAAGGTGATCCCGCAGGTCGAGCAGCGCTTTCGCCTGAATACCGACCAGCTGCTCAATTACTACGTGGCGAACGTCAACGGCATCCCGGTTCCGCTCTCGACGATCGCGCACATCACCACCCGGACCGTGCCGGAATCGCTCAACCATTTTCAGCAGCTCAACAGCGCGACAATTCAGGGTGTCGCGGCGCCGGGCATTGCCCAGGCCGACGCGCTGGATTTCCTCGATCGGCTCGCCGCGCGAACGCTGCCGCAAGGCTACACGGTCGATTACAGCGGCCTGTCGCGGCAATATGTTCAAGAGTCGAGCGGCTTCGTCGTGACCTTCGGCTTTGCGCTGGTGATCATCTTCCTGTCCTTGGCCGCCTTGTTCGAGAGCTTCCGCGATCCGGTGATCATTCTGGTCTCGGTGCCGATGTCGATCGCCGGCGCGCTGATCTTCGTCAGCGTCGGCATCGGCGGCGCCTCGCTGAACATCTATACCGAGGTCGGCCTGGTCACGCTGATGGGGCTGATCAGCAAGCACGCCATTCTCATCGTGGAATTCGCCAACGACCTGCAGCGCAGCGGCGTCTCCAAGCGCAACGCGATCGAGCAGGCCGCCGCTATCCGGCTGCGTCCGATCCTGATGACGACCGCGGCGATGGTGCTGGGCGTCGTTCCGCTGATCATCGCGAGCGGCGCCGGCGCGGTATCGCGCTTCAACATGGGGCTGGTGATCGCCAGCGGCCTTTCCATCGGCACCTTGTTTACGCTGTTCGTGGTTCCGGCGGTCTATCTGGTGCTGGCCGCCGATCATTCGCGCCAGGCCGAACGCGAGCTTTCGCCGGCGCCGCGCCCGGCATGACGCGGCGGCCATTGTGCCATGGATTTCGATGCTAGGCTTGCCGCGTGCAACGCGCTGCGCTAAAGCGTGATGTCTTTAGGTCGAAACGGCTCCGCGAGCACGGCGCTCTCCCTCTCCCCATTGGGGAGAGGGTTGGGGTGAGGGGGTTCAAGACTCTCGATAGTCTGCAACCCCTCACCGGACCGCCATAGCGCGTCAAAGACGCGCGTAGTCGCGCTTATGGCGATCCGACCTCTCCCTATGGTAGAGGTTGAAGCGAGTCCGCGGTGGCTCTTGAATCAATCTAAAGTCATTTAGCTTTAGCAGGACAATCCGCCGAGCTGCGGTTGCGGGTGTAGCTCAATGGTAGAGCAACAGCCTTCCAAGCTGATGACGAGGGTTCGATTCCCTTCACCCGCTCCACTCACCAATCGATTCCGCTGATCGCTCGCGGCAGCCGCTGGCGGCCACCAAAAGCGTAACCATTCAAAAATGGAATTCAACGCGCCGGCGCGGCGATCGCATCGGCGCCGATAAGGCCCACTTAGAAATGCACGTGCCGAATCTTTTTGTGATGGTGACGGTGATGAACCCGGCCGCCGTCGTCGAACATCGCGATCAGGCCGGCGATCTCCTGGGCGTTCATCATGCCGGCCAGGCTGTTCATATCGAAACTGCCATTGCCAAGGCCACCGAAGCCGCCGCTGCCAAATCCGCCGCCCGAGCCTTGGCTGTCCATCATCTTGCTCATCATCGGGCCGACGGTCTGCATCAGCATGGCAAAGCGCTTCTTGCCCATTTTCTTCTTCATCATCTCGAGCATGGGCGCGAACTGCTGCATCTGCTCGAAGCCGGCATCGCCGGCGAACTGTGCATGCGCCGGCTGCGGAACGGCGGAGCACATGAGCAGCAGGGCGAACACCGGCAGAGCAAGTTTCGTGGCGCGCTTCATGGGAGCCTCCTGTCGCGAGGGGAAACCGATTCGCTCACGGCTGTCGCCCACAGTAGGTTTGCTCGGAAAAACCTAGCACAATCAAGATCAAAGCAACAACGTGGAACAATTGATAATTTTTTCAATTCGATGCCGGATTGCGTCGCTCGCCTCCGTATAGACTGTTGAAGCTCTCGAATCGGCGCAAGCTTCTAGGGAAATCGGCAAGGGGACATCGATAATGAAACGGCTTCTGCATTTGGCTATCGTTCTTGCGGCGCTTGCGGCGGCATCTCCGGTCCTGGCGCAGGACGGCGAATACCGCGGCACCGCGGCGCAGCGTGCCGCCTGCCGGCCAAATGTGTTCAGGTTCTGTGCCGGCGAAATTCCCAATGTGCGTGCCATAACCGCCTGCCTGCGGCGGAATATCAACCGGCTGACGCCGGATTGTCAGGCGATCTTTCTCGCCGCCGAGCAGCAGAAGCGTTAGCTGCTTCAGCTGCTTCGCCGCCGGGTTTTGCCGAAGCTGATCGCAACCGGGGCAGCGGTCAGCTCAGTGCATCGGTCGCCTATCTTTGGTAGCCGCCCATCCCGCCTTGGCCGCCCATGCCTTGGCCGCCCATGCCTTGGCCGCCCATGCCTTGGCCGCCACCCGCGCCGCCGGCCCCGCCCACGCCCTGCTGCATATAGCCTTGATATTCCTGCGGCACGTATTTCTGGTACTGCTTGATCTTCCGCATCATGCTGTCTTTGCTGCTGCTCTTGCTGCGGCGACGCGCTCTTCTGCTGGCTTTATGCTTTTTTGGGGTGGCGCCTTGATTGGCATCGCCAGTATTGGTGTTGTCGCCGGCCTTATTCGCGTCACCGTTCTTGTTGTCGTCGCCGGCTTTGTCGTCGTCGCCTCTGTTGGCATCGTTGGCGTCGCTCGCGCCAGCGGCCAGAATAACCGGGCCCGCGCCCAACGCGGAGCGTAAGCCGGCGTGCCCCAATGAGCCGGCGGGCGATGCCTGGACGGAAAGGGTCAATGCCAGAAGGGCTGTCGTTGCGAAGCAGCACAAGGTCAGTTTGCGCATCGTACTTCTCCAACTAGGATCCATGAGAGTCTTTTGGACAGAGACCCAACTGCACTGTTGTTGTTTGACCCTCGATTCGTAGCTGGAATTCGGTAAGCCGTCCAGTAGGATAGAAATCACACCAGCCCGCTTGCCATTCATTGGCGGTTTCGGCCGCAAGAGCGCCGATCTCCGGCTGTCTGGGCTCAGACAGATGTGAGACGGATTGAGAAATAGGAGGGGTTCTCCGAAGCTCGGGTTGCGACACTCGAATCAAAGGAGAACCCCGATGCAGGTTTTTGGCCTGCCCGGCCATGTT
>Ga0335081_10000132_pt1 | contig 149071 bp, 116 predicted proteins | sample Lox_Sample_35_FD_206713 | JGI IMG/M metagenome (GOLD analysis project Ga0335081, IMG submission 206713) | Soil microbial communities from Loxahatchee National Wildlife Refuge, Florida, United States - Lox_Sample_3.5 | ecosystem: Environmental > Terrestrial > Soil > Wetlands | place: USA... | reverse complement strand
TGCAATTGGTCGAGAAACTCAACAGTGCGCTGCCGCCGTTGAACTGCAATGCAGTTGAGTGGTCGCCGGTCTGAACCTGGAAATCACAGTGAAAAACCACTCCTCAACTGAATCGTTCCGGCTTAGGCTTTGGATAATACTGTCGGCTGTCCAACCGAATCTTGTCATACTGCTCGGTGAGTTCCTTGAAGGTGGCATCGTCGTTCACGTACATGATGATGTTGATTAGCCTCCCATCAGCACTATGCTCATGTTGATGGTTGAACGCGATGCGGAGTTTGGGAAGGAGGACGATACCTTTCAACCAAACGTCGTTTGGGACATCCGTTGTGTCCGCGAAAAACAACCTAATCTTACGCGTCGGGTCTCGGACCTTATCTATATGCGCTCTCGCCTTTGGATTCCTCAGCGATCCTCTCGAACGCAGGGCGAAAATATACTCAAGTGACGTTCTCTTCTCCCTCTCAAGATCCCACAGGTCTGCGTATGCTCCCTTAAGCTCAAAATGTCCAAAGCTCTTGCGTTCCTCAAGAGGAATGAGGTTCACGAAAACCTTCAGAATCTGCCGGGGGGGACTACGATCTATCAGCTTAAGAAGTTGCTGAAAGTACCCTGTGGCTCCCCCCTTGATGGGGATTCGCCCTTTGTGAATCTGCCGGAGAGTGTGCGCGGAATCATGAAGCACAGCTTGTGATGCTTCGAGCTGCAACGTGGAGGTTTTCTGGGTTGCAAGTCGCAGAATTTCTCTCTCGTCTGTAAGATGAAGAAAATCTTCCACCGGATTATCTTCGCGCTCGGTATCCTCACTCAATGCATGCAGCAGCGATCCAACCTCGGCCCTAAAGCTGTCTTTTCCCCCCTGGGTTCTCCAATCGTAGATGTAATGCGCATAACTTCTGAGGTCGGATCGGATATACTTTGTATGTTGAGCAATTAGGATAGAGCGTCCTCGAATCGCGTGCCGCGCCCCCAATTCGTAAAAGACATTCGCATTGTCACCAGTAACATCTGCAATTACAGCATCTGCGTCCGCCAGATCGTTAATTATATGCCGCACTATATTGCCTCTAGTCGGCTTGGATCGGCGACATTCGTATCCCGCGCTCTCTGCAGTTGGCTTAACCAATTTTTCGAAGATTGTGGTCCACTGCCTTTCCGTGCAGATGCCCTTGATGCCGGAAAACGGCATTATGACGAAGCAGAGTCTTCTCCTTTTCTTAGTCATGGGAAAATATTAGAATATTTCTCGGAGGAATCAACTTTCGCAGATTGTTGATGCCACCGGGAGTTAGTACGTCACTAGATACTCGACGTGTTGCGGGTCGTCCAATCGCTCGGCAAGAAGAAGTTCAAAACAACGCAGAGCCGGCAGGGTCACGTCTCAAAAGGCGGCAGGGTCACGTCTCACATGGGTCGTCGGGGTCAGCTCAGTACTCCGGACAACCGCCAAGAAGCTTCGCGGCCACAAGCAGCCAGACCAACGACGACGGACGCGCAGCAGCGCGTCCCAACAACGCGAACGGCTGCAACAGCCGTCCCGGCCTTCGTCGCTTCGTGTGCTTCGTGCTCTTCGCGGTGAGGAATGGTTGTGTCCCCGGTGCCGACTCTGTGCGGACGACGCGCAGGTTGTCCCTACCAACGACGCGGACGGCTGAGCCAGCCGTCCCTACCGACGACATGGACGCGCAGCGGGTCGCTCCGACTGACGACCCGGCCGCCATTCCTGTAAATGCAAGGCTTGCAAGGCGAGCATTCTCTTGGTATCATGACATCGTAGGACGTAGGGTGGGAGACAGGGTGACGTGGAGGTGTCGGAGTTTGGGATAGCAGAACGTCTGAGCATGGGGCTGGCAGTTGGTGTCTGCGCGTTTGGCCGGGCCGTGGATTTTGCCACCACCTGGGTCGCTCTCCGAGCCGGATGCGCCATGGAAGCCAAGGCGGGAACCGCACAGCTATTCGAGTTGCTCGGGCCGCATCGGGGGTTGATCGCTTACGAAGCTCTCGTCACCACACCAGTCATCTTCCTTGGCTGCTATTTGATTGGTCGCTCCCGCACTCTGCGTCACAACCACGAGTCCGCCGGCCAGGCACCGAAGCTGGCCGAACGGATGTTCTTCTTCTCGATCGGCGTAATCTCGGTGATCGTCGCGGCGTACAACACGAGATTCCTCTTGTAAACTTGGCGTCGGGATCGTCGTCGGGGTCGTCGGGGTCGACTCAGCACTCGGGACAACCGCGAAGAGGCTTCGCGGCTATGAGCGGCCAGACCAACGATGCGGACGCGCCGGAGCGCATCCCTACCAACGGCACGGATGGACCACGCGCCGGAGCGGATCCCTACCAACGACAGGCACGCTGCGGTAGGGCCGCGCTGCTGCGCGGCCATCGCATTCCCTACAATACAACACGCCCTACCAACGACACGGACGACGACGAACGGCTCAGAATCAGCTTGTCAGCAACGGCAAAGGTGATATTAGGAGTGCTCAGTCAGATTGACTGGTCGGTGATTGTCGCAGGGCGGAAGAAGTCGTATGGGGAATGTCGGATTGTCCAGGTGTGCAGGCGGGTCAGCAGATGGAGGTATTCATGAAAGAACCAAAGCGTACGATCAATCTCACCACCCACTGGATGCGCCCGGCCTTGATGGCCGGCGCGCTGGCGGGTCTGATGGCCCTGTCCGCATCGGCGGCCGACGTGGCGAACCCGGCCGTGGCGAAGCCGGCCATTGACCCGCAGGCGGATGAACTGCTGCGCCGCATGGGCGATTACCTGGCGCAGGCACCGTTCTTCTCGGTGAGCGCGGAAATCTGGCAGGACGTGCAACTGTCCTCGGGACAGCAGGTCCAGGCGGGCCGGACGATCGAACTGCAAGTGCGCCGGCCCAACCGGTTCCACGCGGAAGTGCGTTCCACGCGCCGCAATCGCGCCCTGTATTATGACGGCAAGTCAATCACCCTGGTCAACCGCGTCCAGAATTTCTACGGCAGCATCCCCGCCCCCGCTACGCTGGACGAAGCACTCGATGTCGCCAGCGAGCGCTTCGGTATCACGCTGCCGCTGGAGGACCTCATCGTCAGCGACCCCTATCAGAACGCGATGCGCAAGATCGTTTCCGGGATCCGCCTCGGACCGGCAACCGTCCTGGGCGTTCCGTGCGAACATCTCGCTTTTTCACTGGGGACGGTCGACTGGCAGGTTTGGATCGAGGACGGGGCGCAGCCGGTGCCGCGAAAGATCGTCATCACCTACAAGGACGAGGAGGGCACGCCAGAATACACGGCGATTCTCTCCCATTGGGATTTTCAAACCAAACTGGCGGACTTTGTGTTCAACTTCGAACCGCCGGCCGGGGCGTCGAAGATCGACGTGGCGGAGATCAAGAGCAGAATCCAAGCGCACAAACACGGAGGCAAGTAACCATGAGATTTGCCAATGTTGCTTCCATCAGGAGAATCGGGGTCGGCTGGCTGACGCTGTTCGCGGCCGTCCCGCTGATCTACGCGCAACGTCCGCAACAACCCCAGCGTGAAGCGCCCGCGCCGAAGAACGAGCCCGCACCGCGAGTCGCACCCGCACCCCGGGCCGCACCGGCACCGCGGGGCGCGCCGGCGCAACGCCGTCCCGTCGTCGTGGATCGCGTCAATCACGGTACCATCCGTCACATGGACACGCATGTCGTCGAGCGACCCCCCGAAGCGCCGCACGGGTTCGATCAACGCCAGCATATCATCGTGCATCGCGACGTGGACGTGGATGTCGGCCGCTCGCGGTTCTGGCACGGGTTTGCTTTTGGTGCGCGGGTTCGCAGCCTGCGGGTAGGATACGTACAGATATTCGTGAACGGGGCACCGTACTTTTACGATGACGGCATCTACTACCAACAGGCGGGCAACGATTATCAGGAGGTTTACCCACCTGTGGGCGCCGATGTCCAGGAATTGCCCGATGGCGCAATCGAAATCGACGCTGGAAATCTCACCTACTATTACGCCGGCGGGGCGTTTTACGTGCAACAAGACGGCGGATTCGTCGTGGCGCCGACCCCGTTGGGTGTGACCGTCCCCGAACTGCCTCCCGGCGCCATCCAGGTGGCCGTCGATGGCGGCGTGGCGTACCAATTCAACGGGATCTATTACCAACCGGTGTTCGTGGACGGCGTGACTCAGTACACGACATTCATGCCCTGACCGAATCAACACCTTGCGAACTCCGTGGTGCGGAAGACGGGCGCCCTGTGCTCCGTCCAAGCCGCCAGCCGGCCGGTTGTCACAGGATGTTCGCACCCTTGTTGGCGTCTCGTCACAGCCCGAAAATACCTTCGCTGCAGCAGGAGGTGTTGTAATGGCCAAGAAGCACATGATTGCGGTGGACGAACTGGCGACATTCATGAACATCGGCTGGCCGGGCGAAGATTGGTATCTGGCCGACCACGCAGAACTCTTGTGGGAAACTGCGTTCGCGACGGGGAATGGAGACGGGGCTTATCGCGCGCAGCGACCCGGAACCATGATCGATCTCGACGATTTCGAAGCCCGCGTTCGCTGGCAGGGAACCGGCCGGGATCCGACCGGCGGACGTGGCCACAAGCTGTCGGAGTTGTTCTTGCGCTGGCAACGGACGCGGGAGGAAGCCGTGTTGGTGGCCTACGTGCCGCGCGAGAAGCTGACGGAAATAGCCGCAGCTCTCGAACTTGCGGGCTGCCTGTTGGTTGCCGCCAATTGAGAGCGGCCACGGGATCACGCCGAGTGTTCTCTCGCCGGCCGATGACGGCAAAACGTCACGGGGTTGTGACGGACCGGTCGCCGGGTTGTCATCCGTTTATTGTGAACTGGCCCGTTGTAGCAAGACGTACGGGCATTCGTCCGTTGCGCGGCAGTGGGCAGGGTCCTGCCTAACGTCGATCCGGGGTGATCGGCGCCAGTCGATAAAGCCCTTAAACTACTTCTCCAGCAGACCACGGCGGACGAATGCCCGGGGCGAGCGAGCATGCGTCCCCCAAGATGGGAAATGGTTCATGGTCGATGGGGAATGGCCCCGGTTCGCAGTTCTCGGTTGCCAGCCGCCGGGCAAATCCCAACGCCCACTGCACGCGTGCGCTGGCCGGTCAGGTTCTCTGGCTCAACCACTCGGCGACTTCGCGCCAATCGTGACGCCGTTGCGCTTTGCCGTTGGCCGGCAACCACCGCAGGCCGCCGACGCTGACAGTGAGCGTGCCGACCATTCGTTCTTTGCGTTTCCATTTTTCCCAGACGGAGAACTTGAACCCGGTTCGATCCACGTCGATCCGTTGGTCAACGTGGGCACGCACCCACTTGGTCGCCCGACCCGGTTGTCTGCCTTTCATGTGAGCCTCCTGACTTGGAAGTCTGGATTATGGCGGAAGGACGGGCCGCGAATCAACGTTCAACCCTTCGACTTCGCTCCCGTCGGTGGACTCGGGGAAAGCCGGGCCGGCAGGTTTGTTCTGGCGGTTCGCACCTCTGCGTGCGAACATTTGTCGACCTCTGACGCAGAGGAAGAATCGAGGGTGATGGTGATGAAATATCGATTTCTGGCGGGGCTGATCGTGGGAGCCATTTTGGCGATTCTGCTGATTGGCGATGGCGCGTATGTTTATTTTGCCGGCGGCCACGCTCCCGTGGCGACCACGGCCAGGCCGATGCCGTTCGAGAGGACGCTGGCCCGCATGGCCCTGCACGCCCGGATCCAAAAAGAGATGCCCAAGACCGCACCCATCGAACCGACCGAGGCGAATCTGCTGGCGGGCGCGGCGCTCTACCAACAGCATTGCGCGGTGTGTCATGGATTGCCCGGACAGCTGCCGACCACCATCGCGCAGGGAATGTTCCCGCGTCCGCCGCAACTCTTCCGTGGCAGAGGCGTGACCGACGATGATCCGGGCGAGACGTATTGGAAAGTGGCCAACGGTATCCGTCTCTCGGGCATGCCCGGGTTTCGTAGCACGCTCAAGGAAGACCAACTCTGGCAGGTCAGCTTGTTGTTGGCGAGGGCGAACGAGCTTCCCGCGTCGGTGAAAAGCGCTCTCACACCCAAAGAATTGCCTGCCGGAAAGTGAGTGCCGGTGCGTCGGTTGAACACTCTCGGCCTCAGTTCACCGTTCCCAGTTGCGACCCACGGCCCGCAGCCGGGCTCTCACGGGCCGGCCGCTAGTTGAAGGTCACGTTCTCCAAATGAATCGGCACGGCGTTCCAAGCCGTTCCGCAACTGTCCAGCGCCGGATAACTGTAGTCGAAGACCTTCTCGCCCCGTGGGGTTAAGCCGAAGATTTCGGTGAAGACGTTGGGCCCGCCGATGGCGTAATCAATCAAGTAGTTCCGCGCCCGATCTTCGTAAACGCTTTCGCCATTCGGATAATCCCAGACCTCCAGGGCCCCACTTCCTTGAGTCGACGCGAGCATAGGCTGCGGCCGTACGGAGTCAAGAGAGCGCTCGGCGATGCCGTCCCGCCCGGCGACCACAGTTCGCGGCACTAGGTGAAGTAGGGATCTTCTTCGCCCGTCTCGGCGAACTTCGTCAGCGTGACCGGCAGATGGCCCCAGGTCGTGTTGCACAGGTAATGATAGTTATCGCTGCCGGGTTTCCAGCCGCCGAGGCGGAATTTCAACAGCGTTTCGCCGTCCTGCTGGGGTTCCAACTGGAACTCCTGCGTGGGGCCGATCCATTCGGGAGAAGTGCCGCCGACGCATTCCCAACGAACCCGCGACGGCCGGGTCAATTCTTCGATGCGCATCTCGAAGACAACGGAGTGGTGTTCGAACGTGAACACGGCTGACGCGCCCACGCGGGAACTCATGACCACATCGGTCGTCCACCAACTCTTGATACCGCTGACTGTGGTGATTGTGTCATACCAGGGAGAAAGGGCATTGGCCGGCAACTTCCCATCGGGTGGCCTGCGTCTCAAGGTGCATCTCTCCACTGTCAACACGCTTGGCGGTGTCGCAGCCGCGCGAGCCACCGAACAGGGGCCGAAGCGCTCACCCGCCTCAGGCGGGCAAGCGCTTCGGCTACAGGGGAAGCCGACCCCGGCCGTGCCGCCCCGTCAGAACGACGAATGCATTCCGAAGCGCCCGGCGCCCGATCACCGCGTCGAAAAAGTTTTGAACCCGCGCCGGTCAACTGCTAAAAGGCTGCTGGCTCTTCCGCGAACGGAGAACGGCGATTGGCGCGGAACATCAACCGTCAGGAAACACCCATGGGTGAGGTTGCCGATGCGACCCCCGGGGGCGGGTTGTTGTCGGAATCCGAGCGCCCCTCGAAGCAGCATTTTCAAATCCTGTTGTTGAGCTGGGCGGGTTGGGTTTTCGATTTCTACGACCTAATTCTGTACACGTTCCTGCTCATACCCATCGGCCAGGAACTCCACCTTTCGAGGGTGGCCCTGTCGTATGTGCTCGGGGCGTCGCTGGCCGCGACGGCCCTGGGCGGCGTGATGTTCGGTTTCTTGTCTGACCGGTTCGGACGGAAGAGCGTGTTGCAGTGGACGATCCTGACCTACAGTGGCGGAACGTTCCTGAGCGGGTTGGCGCCCAATCTCGGACTGCTGATTCTCTTCCGGATTATCACGGGCCTGGGCGTGGGCGGGGAATGGGCCACCGGACAGACGTACGTCTGTGAAACTTTTCCGCCGAAAGTGCGGGGTCGCTACGGGGCGTTCATGCAAACCGGCGCGCCGATCGGAATTGCGCTGGCGTCGGTCGTGGGCGGGTTCCTGATGCCGGTAATCGGGTGGCGCGGGTGTTTCTTCGCGTCGCTGTTGCCCGCGGCGCTGGTCATCGTGATCCGTCGCGCGCTGCCGGAGTCGGACCTGTGGATCCGACAGCGAACGTGGGCCACCCGACGGCCCCGATTCCGGACGTTGCTGTCGAAGCAATACCGGATGGTGTTCGCTGCTTGTCTGGTGCTGGCGTTGTTCGACATGTCGGCCTACTGGTTCACCTACTCGTGGTTGCCGGGCTACCTCCAGCAAGAGCGGCAAATGTCGCTGGTGAAATCCGCCCTGTGGATCCTGGTGACGCAAACGGGCGGGTTTCTGGGTTACGCCACGTTCGGGGTCGTGGCCGATCAGCTGGGTCGCCGGCCGGCGTACTCCATTTACTCCGCCGTGATGGCGTTGGGCCTGATGATGATCACGCTGTTCTGGACCGCCATCGCGGAATGTCCATCGCTGCTCCTGGCGTACATGTTCCTCGTCGGATTCGGAACCGGGATGTTTGGCGGCTACGGGCCGTTGTTTTCGGAGTTGTTCCCGACGAACATTCGCAACACCGCGATGGGGTCGGCCTTCAACCTCGCGCGCGGCGTGCAGTTCTTCACCCCGGTCATTATCGCGGTGATTGCCAAGAGCTACGGTTTGGCTGGCGGCATTTCACTGGCGGCGCTGTTCGCCGTGCTGACGGGAGCGTGGATCTGGGTGTTTCCCGAGACAAAAGGGATCCGGTTGTCCACCTTGGAGGCCGGGTCGGGTACCGGGAATCCGGCAAGCTGAGGGGAAATGGGAGATGGCTCATGGCGGATGGGGAACGAGCCTCGCCGCAGGCCGTCGGAGTTATTGCCCGGCGCGCAAAGTCCACAGCTCGACGCTCCCCGCCGCAAAGTCCAGCGAGGGAAAATCCTCTTGACTGCGCCAGCAAACGGTGGTGTGTTGTGTTTTGAAATCGGGTTTGCGTTTGAGAAACGCTGGTGACTCAAAGGAGGAGTCGGACGATGAAGGCGAATGGCGCGTGGTTGTTGTGTCTCTTGTTGCTGACGGTCGGGGCGGCAACGGTTCACGGGCAGGCGTACCCCGCCCGGATCAACCTCACCTGTATCACAACGAACTCGAGCGGTCTGGTCAAAACCAAAATCACGGAGAAGGACATTATCGATCGCTGTGCCACCGATAACAGCCTGGACCCGTCACGTCTGAGGTTGGTTTTCCTTTACGGAGAACTGGACGTCCTGGACACCGTCACCAGCAATGTGACGTGCTCGATTGCGACCTGGTCGGGAGACGTTCCCACGAACGTCTTCATCGGTTACTTCTACGGCACCAGTTCGAACAGAATCAAAGCTGTGACGTTCACGCCGTTCACCTCGCTCGGCGAAGGGGTATTGCCGGCGGATTTCTCGGGAACGCTGTTCACCACGTATCGGGGGAGACTCCCGTCCGACGCGGAGCCCACCATCATGCTCAAAGGGACGATTCAGGGTGCCTCGGCCACCAACAATGCCATTTACACCGGCACACTGTCGGTGGCCGGCAAACCGTTTGGTCTCCCTCCCATTTGATTGACGTCGATCGCCGGGGCTGCCAGAAGCGACGGGGGTCGAGCCGGCAATCGTCCCGCCCGACCTTCGTGGCCCGCTGAAGGCCGGTCAGCTTCGTTGCCAGAAAGCCGGACCTGCCGCTACGGCATGTACGGCGGCAGAGGTGAGGGCTGCAATGCGCAAAAGGTAGCCACCACCATGATGATCGCCAACGCCACGATCGCCACCGTCACTCGCATCAAGTCCCGGTTTCTCCTGGCCGCCACCAACGGGTCAATGGTTTCGCCATCGGCCGGCTGTTTCTGCACAGGTATGGTAATCATGTTCGTCACGGTTGTTCGGTAATCGAGCGCGGTGACGGTTCCATGACGTGAAGGTTACGGACCGGTGAAGTGTTGCGAGGCGATCGCAGTGGAGCCGCCCACTGCCAACCCTTCTTGCCGCGACACGGCAATGGTGGGGCCGGTGGTATTGTTGTGGGGTGCTCGCGGGTAGAGGAATCCGCGAACTTACCGACCGACCCGAGACCGCCACATCCTAGCACCAAACCGAAGCGCACGCAAGGGACGGACACCGGCACGACGAACGGACGATTCGCGGCGGGAGATGGTTCCCGTCATGGTGCACACGTCCGTACTCACGGCGGAGTCAGCGTCTTTGGCGAACTCACGACGCGGAAAAAGAGACCTTGCACGGAGTCGCCCGCGTTGGTCGCGAGGGTCTGGGCCTGAGCCCACAACGACGGCAGGCTGGGTAGCGATACCGACGTCACGGCTTGAGTCGCCTGCAAATTCCAGAAAGCGGAGTTCGTGCCGACGGCCATCCACGAGTCCTGCAGATTCCAGACCCATTCGATTCCATAGTAGTCGTTGGTCTCGCAATTGTTCCAGGTGATCGTGCCATCGGCGGTGAGAGCCGTAATCTGTGGGTCCTTGGCCAGCTTGACCTTGACCACCTGATTCGGCCGGCTGTCCTGCCCGAAATAAGCGCAGCCTCGGACCGGGTCAAAGGCTGCGGAGCGGAAGAACACTTCGCCAAAGGGCAGGACGCCGTCGCTGTTGGTGGTGGTGTTCGCGGCAGTGACGCCGTTGGTCGGGTACGGGCCGGGCGGGCCGCCCTGGAGTTGCAGTGGACCGATTTCGACGGGCAGATTCGTTCCATTCAGGCCGAGTTGATAGACGTGGCCGGGATAAGTGTTGTCGTCCGCGAAATAAACGTAGCCGCCCTGAGGATCGACGACGGATGCAGCCAGCCGCCCCTCGCCTGGTTGAAGATCAACGTGGCCGATGACCGCAGGAGCGACATCACCGTCCCCCAGCATCACTTTGTACACTTTGCCCGGGATGTTGGTGTCGCTATCGTACGTGCCGTAATAGGCGTACCCATGAACCGGATCAATTGAAGCGCCGTCGATGAATACGTTCGTGGTGTCGAGCGCGGCCGCGCCAATGCGAACGGGCGCGTTCGTGCCCGGCGTGAACTTGACCTTGACCACTTGCGGGATCCCTGCGGCCCTGGCGAGATAGTAGGCATAGCCATGCGGCACGTCCACCACCGTGCCGAACACGAAGTTTGACTCACCAGCGCTGAACGTCACGGAACCGACCTCGGCGAACGTCGCGAGCGCGACCTTCACGACCGTGCCGGGAGTTCCCGAAGACGCGCATAAAACATACGCGTAGTGGTTGGTGGGATTCGGATCGGCGTCATCAATCGCGAGGGCGACGGCGTTGCCGGCACCGACCGTGAACGAACCGGCATTGCTCACGGCGTTCGCACCGGCACCAAGGGCGTACCGATAGATCGCTCCTTTCGGCAGGTACAAATAGCCCGCCGACGGATCAATCGCGCCCTCCGCGAACTGCCCGGTGTCGAGCGCCGGGCCAACCGGCACGGGCAGATCCCCCGTGATGTCCAATTTGAACAGGTACGCGCCCACGAAATAGGCATACCCGCTGGCCGGATCGATGGCGGCGACATACATTCCGCGGTCGTCAGGGTTGGAATGTCGCGGCAACAGCGTCGTATGGCCGATGCGCTGGGGGCTGCCCGCTCTCGTCACCGGGGCCAAACCGGTAACGAACAGAACGGCCATGACGAGGTCGCCAGCCTTCATGTGGGTGCCTACATATTGCACCAATTTTCCGTCTCGGCAACCGAACCGTCGGTGTGAGCGTTTGGGAACGCTATTTCCCAGTGGTCAGGACGACGCGGAACCGGGCTTTGCCGCTCAGCATGCGGTCGTACGCCTCAGTCACCCGTTCCAGCGGGAAAACTTCGTTCATCGAGCGCACGCCGGCGTGCGCACTGAACTTGAGTGTATCCTGCGAGTCGATCGACGTTCCGGAATACCAGCCCTTGATCGACCGGCGCCCGGCGATGAGTACAAACACTGGCACCTCGAGCGCTTGCGGGACACCGACGACCATCAGGGTGCCGTTGACAGCCAAACCGCCCAAGGTCGCGGTCATCGCTTCACCGTTCGTCACCGTGGCGAGGATGATCTTCGCGCCGCCCAACCTGGTCAGTTCCGCCGCCGGATCCTGCGCCTGGCTGTCGATGTAACGCCACGCACCCAGTTTTTTGGCCAACGGTTCCTTGTCCGTACCGCGGGCAATGGCCACCGTCTTGAAGCCCATCTTGGCGGCGAATTGGACGCCGAGATGGCCGAGGCCGCCCAAGCCGAGGATGGCAACCACTTCGCCAGACTGGGCGCCGCTGTTGCGAAGCGCGTTGAACGTCGTGATCCCGGCACACATCAGCGGTGCCCCATCAACCGGCGAGAGATCTTCGGGGACCAGCGCAAGCGCGACGGCGGGAGCAATCATGTAATCGGCGTAACCGCCATCAAATGTGACGCCGGTAACCTGCAGAGCGATCTGGCAAGCAAAGAAATCACCGCGTCGGCACGAATCGCACCGTCCACAGTGTCCCCCATGCCATCCGACCCCAACCCGCTGGCCCGGCGCCCAACCAGCCACGCCCGGGCCGACGGCGTCGACGACGCCAATGACCTCATGTCCGGGAACTCGCGGATACTGAAGACCCGGCCAGTGTCCGTCCTTGACCACAGAATCGCTGTGGCAAATGCCACAGGCCTGGACCTTGACGCGAACCAGCCCGGCACCGGGCTCGGGGATATCGCGCTCGACGATTTCGAACGGCCCATTCGGGCGCGAAACTTGTGCGGCACGCATCTTCGACATACCTGCCTCCAATCGTGTTGTCTCTCTCAGCCGTTGCAGCGACGCCACCCAACAGTAGCCCCAGGGCAAAATCCGTGCAAGGGGCGACACCCGGCGCCGGTGATTCTTGAGCCACGGATGAAACACGGACGTCCACGGATTGCTGCACACGACAACGGCGTCCTGCAAACTCCGCTCCGCTTCGCTCGACGGCCGCTCGCATTGCGCCAGGGCGCAATGCGGACACCGTCCAAACATCCGTGTTTTATCTGTGTCCATCAGTGGCCAACGAGTCTGAAACCCGTTTGCTGCGTGATTCACGCCGCACCGGGCTCCGGCTCGCAGAGTTGCGTCGGCTATGGCAGGCGCTTGTTGGCGCCGAAGAACAGGCGCAGCATGTAGGCCACCACCGCCAGCGCGATGACAAAGCAGATCAGAAACATCGCGAACGGTCCCCATTGCGCCGCGACCCGCCAGGTGGCCGGGTCGAATTGGCCGGCAAGCTTCAGCAGGCGGACGGTATGCCGGGCGTACACCATTCCCAGCATCGAGGCGAACAGCATCGTGCCCGAGACGCAGAAGTTTTTCTTGAAGAAGAAGTGCAACGATCCCAGCGACAGCAGGATGGCGACCGTCAACGCCCAGATGGCCGGCGTATGCATGAACGCCGCGAGGACCGGTAGCAGCGACAACAGATAGGCCATGCCGGCCAGGGCGGCCAAGACCATGCCCCCGACGAAATACTGCTTGCCGGTCTGATACGTCGACGGCTGATTGCGTCCCAGCATCCCGACGAAAAAGCCTCCCACGGTGACCGCCCCGAGGACCATGTGCAACCAGCGCAGGAACCAATCGCCGACGGCCGGGTTCCAGAGCAGTCCGGACTGGTTTTCCGCGTAGAGCGAGTGGATCAGCCGGGGCCGTTCCGCCATCGAAAACACCGAACTATAAACCAGCGAAACGTAGAGCAGTCCGACCAACGCCACCAGCAGGGCGAGTTTACTTACCTTCCCGACCCGGTCACCCTTGAACGCGGCGCGGTACAGCGCGTAATAGGCGACGATCACGGCGACAATCACCATCAGCCAGAACCACCCGCTCACAATCGCCGCGGAGTAGACTTGCTTGGGATACACCACTTGCAGGAACAACAACGGCGCCACACCGAGCGTTACCGTAGCCGCCATCGCGACTGGGAACAACCGCGCGAACCGGAGCAGGGTCGGGTCATCCCAGCGTTTCCGAATGGCCGCGTGCAGGACGATGATGACGCCGCCAAGCAGGAAGTTCATCGCCACGAAATGGAGCGTCAACGTGACCAGATGCAGCGTGGTCACCAGCCAGAGCGGCCCCGGAATGAATTCGTAGTTCGGCAGGTTCATTTCTTCACCCGCTTGCCGAGCATTTGGAGGTACGCCACGAGCGCGGCGCGTTCCGTCGTGTTGCCGGAGTACTCGGGCATGCCCTCGCCGAGGCTGGCCGACATGTCGAGCAACCCGCTGAGGTCATCCGCGCTCAGGCCGGCGAAAGATTTCGATACGTCCCGGTAGCCGCCAACGATGTGACAGTTGCCGCAGCGGACGTCGTAGGCCCGCTGGCCCAGATCGACGTTCTCCTGTTTGCAGATTTCCGCCAGCGGACGATGGTCGATGCGTTGGTAGAGATACTCGGCAATCTTGTCCGCCTCCGCGGCGGTACCGAGAAACGGCGGCATGTTGCCCCGCAGCAGGTGCGCCGAACGGACGATGTCGGCAATGAACGCTTTGTCGGTTCCATCGAACGCCGGTTTGAGCGGTTTGTAGCCGTCGAGCGTGTGACAGCTCCGGCACGAATGCTCGAACAGATCGGCACCTTCGTCGCTGGTCTTGTACGCGATCCCGGCGTAATACCCGTCTTTCTTGTATCGGCCGGTCTGGGCGACCTCGACGCCGTTGCCGTACATGTAACCGGTGATGACGTACGGTTTGCGGATGGATTCGCGGAACGATTCAAACGAACCGAACCACGCCAGCCCGAACACCATGAGCACCACGGCGACCGCCATCGGCAACCGCCGCGGCAGCAGCAGGCAAACCACCAGCAGCACGCCGATCGCCGCTGCCAACCAGATCGTGTATTGCAAAGCGTCCATCGGCGTCCGCATGATCTTCTCGGCCGTGGCCGTGATCGCGGCGGGAATGGCCCTCCAATACCAGTACTGCGATACTACGGTCACGATCAGGCCGAAAATTCCCCACGTCGCGGTGTAGCGGACCGTGCGCGCCTTGAAATCGCCGGCCTCGTAGCGCGACGCCACCAGCAGGGCGTACAGACCGGCCAGCATGATGCATACTCCGGTGCGGAAGACGAGCGACGGCCAATACGTCGGATTGAAAAAGCCGTCCCAGAAATTGCCGGTTTCCAGCCACCGCCCCGGCGTCAGCATGAAGGTGATGATGCCGTTGATGATGACCAGCGACAGCCAGGCAAAGATGAAATAGATCCAGCCCACCGTCAGATGGGCGGCCACGGTCATTCGCTTCCAGCCATAGTAATAAATGATGGCGGCGGCGACTTCGACGAAGAAGAACGTCCACTCGGTGGCCCAGCCCCAGACGTAATTATGGATAAGCATCTCGGTGGCGGCGGGGTTGAGCAGGCCGATGATGAACCAGATGCCGACCCCGGTGAGCGCGCCGGTCACCAGCGTGACCAACGCGAAGAACCGGCTCAGTTTTTCCAGAAACTCGAGCGCCGGTCGGTCGTTGTGTCGGCGGGCCCGGTGCTCGGTCACAACCAGATAGAGGCCGCCCCCAATGGCGAAATGGGAAACAGAAACGTGGAGGACGGCGATGACCGCCATCAGGATTCCATAGCCAATCGGTACGTCCCAGAACGGGTAGTTCATGGCAACATTCCGTCAACGACTGCCGCTCCCCAACGGCCAAACCGCGCCGCTCCCTCGATGGCCTCGTATCATGAGGCTGAGACGGACAGAACACAAGCCGATACCCCGCCGTTCCCCGGCGAGGCGGTTCCACCGTCTATGTTACCGAACTGTTACCGCTGTGCCCTTGGAACGTCACGGACACACGCCAGAGTCTCGCGCGTGAACGAAGATGGCGTCAGATTTTCCGCGGTCGATCCTCGACGACGTAGTGTCCTCCTTGGCAGGCCCTCCCCAACGGTCCAACTCCCGTCACCGGCCGCGGCGTTATTGGGTGCGCCCCTCGGCGTGAGCCTTCCCCGCTGAGACCAGGGTTCAGGCGCAGCGCTCCCGGCTGGGCAGCCGGGGGCGCTTTTTTTATCCAGGCGCCGACGGATTCACTCCTTCGCTTTGGTGATGTAGGCGATGAATTTGTCTTCGAACGCCTGTTGGTCCGTGTATTTGCTGCTGTAGATTTCCCGCCAAGCGGAGTCGAATCGCGAGCCCTGGCTCTGGAGTTTCAGAAACCGGATCAGCGGGCCGATGCCACCGTGCTGGTAGTAGAGGAAACTCACCAGCCGCTGGGACTCGGTGTAGAACGCCACGACCTGATCCGTCTCTCTCGGGTAGTCGACCGCGCTGGTGAGGTCGTCAAGCGGGATATACTGGCTGCGGTCGAGATGGTCGCGGACGTTGGTGAGTATGTACCCGCGCGTCTTGAGGTAGGTGCGGTAGAGCCGGATGCCTTCGAATTCGGCCAGGCCTTCGTTGAGCCAAAGCGGGATGTCGCCACCCACAAAGCGATAGAGCACGAGATGGGTCAGTTCATGCGGCAGCGTCGTGCCCTGAAACTTGAAATGCGGGCGCGACCAGAAGAACAATTCACGGCCCGTGCACCAGCCGCCCGTCCAAGGCTCGAGCTTGCCTGCGCCCACGAATTCCCGCCAGGCTTGCTCGTTGAGGAACACGTAGACATGACACTTCCGCTCGAACAAGTCCTGCGTAATGTCGAAGTCCTTCTTGATCTCGGCGTACGACCACTCGGCTGCGCCAGCCAGTTGCGCGACGGCAAAACCCGCCTCCGTGTGAAAAACGAAATGGTCAGTCTCGCTGTGTTCCCATTTGACGTCCGGGAGTTTCAGGGCCGCTTCACCCTGCCGCGACACGTTGCGGTCGCTCAATTCCTCGAACGGCACCCGCTTGAGGTGATAGGGGTCGGCAGAGGGGGCGTCGTCTTCGGCATGCGCTGCGGCGGCGACGCACAAAACGACGGCGCCCAGCCAGCCGACGAGCGCTCGGAGTCGGATCATGCGGGTTGTATAGACGCGGTGGCCGGCCGGTTCCAGTGAAATCGATGCATCGGCCGTTGCTTTTTGGGCTTGCCCGTCGGTTGAGACAACCCTTAAGAGAGGTTCGTCAGCGAGGAAGATGACCCATGCGAATCGTGGAACTCCGCGAAAAGACGGTCTCGATGGCCTCGGCCATTGCCAATGCCTACATCGATTTCTCGAAGATGACCTGCTCGGTCGTTGCGTTGATCACCGACGTCGTACGCAACGGAAAACCGGTCGTCGGATACGGGTTCAATTCCAACGGCCGGTATGGCCAAGGTTCGCTGATGCGGGAACGATTCTTTCCGCGGCTGATGGCCGCCGACCCCCAGACGCTGGCGGACGAGAGCGGTGCCAACCTCGATCCATTTCGCATCTGGAAAACACTCATGAAAAATGAGAAGCCCGGCGGTCACGGCGAACGCTCGGTGGCGGTGGGCACCATCGACATGGCGGTGTGGGACGCCGTCGCCAAGATTGCCGAACGACCATTGTACCGGCTCCTGGCGGACCGGTATGGCGGCGCGAAACCCGATTCCAAGGTCTGGGTCTACGCCGCCGGCGGTTACTATTACCCGGGGAAAGATTTGACCGCACTCAAGAACGAGATGAAAAGCTACCGCGACCGGGGGTACCAGGTCGTCAAAATGAAGATCGGCGGCGCCCCGCTCGCGGAAGATATCCGGCGCATCGAGGCCGTGCTGGAAGTGGTCGGCAGCGGCCAGTGCCTGGCCGTGGACGCGAATGGCCGGTTCGATCTCGACACGGCCATTGCCTACGGCGACGCGATGAAACCGTACGGATTGTTCTGGTACGAAGAAGCCGGCGACCCGCTCGACTACGCCTTGCAGGCGGAGCTTTCGAAGCATTACCCGTTGCCGATGGCCACGGGCGAGAACCTGTTCTCGCATCAGGACGCCCGCAACTTGGTCCGTTACGGCGGGATGAACCCCGGGCGTGACTGGCTGCAGTTCGACTGCGCGCTCTCGTATGGATTGGTTGAATACCTCCGCACGCTGGACGTGCTGCGGCAACACGGCTGGTCCCCGCGACGGGTCGTGCCGCACGGCGGACATCAAATGTCGCTCAATATCGCCGCCGGTCTGCACCTCGGCGGCAACGAATCTTATCCGGACGTCTTCCAGCCGTTCGGCGGGTTTGCCGACGGGATTGCGGTCGAGAACGGATGCGTTGGCCTGCCGGACGCGCCGGGCGTGGGTTTCGAAACCAAATCGAATTTGTTCGCCTTGATGAAATCGCTGAGCGACTGACTCCATCGCCATGGCCAAACCGAAGAGGAAACTCGCCGCTCTATTCAGCTCTCTCTATTTCCAGGTGGTTCTGGGGGTCGTGCTGGGGATTCTCATCGGGATTCTCAATCCGTCCTGGGGGGAATCCCTCAAACCTCTCGGCGACGGCTTCATCAAGCTCATCAAGATGCTGCTGGCGCCGATCATTTTCGGCACGATCGTGGTCGGCATTGCCAAGATGGGCAACGTGAAGGAAGTGGGCCGGGTCGGCGTCAAGGCGCTCGTGTATTTCGAGATCGTCTCGACACTGGCGCTGCTGATCGGGTTGGTGGTGGTCAACGTCTTGAAGCCGGGCGTCGGGATGAACGTCGATGTCGCCACGCTCGATGCGAAAGGCCTGGCCACGTACACGTCGGCGGCCCAATCGCGGAACGCCGTCGAGTTTTTGATGAACATCATCCCGTCCAGCGTTGTGGACGCGTTTGTCTCGGGAAACATGTTGCCGGTGATCCTGTTTTCCGTGTTGTTCGGCCTGGCGCTCGCGCAGTTTCCCGACCGGGGCCGGACGATCGTCGACGTAATTGATTCCGTGCTGCACGGTTTGTTCGGCATCGTGCGGATGATCATGCGGCTGGCTCCGCTGGGCGCATTTGGGGCCATGGCGTTCACGGTGGGGAAATACGGACTCGCGTCCCTGACTTCGCTGGGGCGGCTGATGTTGGGCGTTTACATCACCAGCCTGACGTTCATCGTGGTCGTGCTGGGCGCGATCGCCTGGTACAGTCGCGTCTCGTTCTGGAAATTCCTCAAGTACATCAAGGACGAACTGGCCATCACGTTCGCCACGTGTTCGACCGAAGCGGTCCTGCCGCAAATGATGGTCAAACTCGAACAACTCGGTTGCGCCAAACCCGTCGTCGGCCTCGTCTTGCCGACCGGTTACACGTTCAACGCCGCCGGCACCTCGATCTACCTGACGATGGCGGCGATCTTTGTGGCCCAAGCGACCAACACCCACCTGACGCTCGGGGACCAATTGCTGGTGCTGGGCGTGTTGGTGCTCACGTCCAAAGGTTCCGCCGGGGTCGCCGGGGCCGGCTTTGTGACGCTGGCCGCCACACTGGCGTCGATGAACAAAATTCCCGTGGCGGGCTTGGCGCTGTTGCTCGGTGTCGACCGGTTCATCAACGAGGCGCGCGCGGTCACGAACCTCATCGGCAACGGCGTGGCAACGATTGCCATCGCCCGCTGGGAAAACGCGTTCGACGACAAACAAGCTGATGCTGTGTTGAACGGCAAGACCAACGAGTTGCCGACCGAGACGGCCTAGCGTTCAACGTATCGCTGGGCGATGGGGACGCGCCGGCCGATGCCGAACGCCTTGGTGGTGACGCGCAGGCAGGGCGGCGCCTGTTTCCGTTTGTACTCGTTGAGGTCGATTTTGCGAACGACGGCGCGCACCAGCTTCTCGTCGTTACCGGTCTCGTTGATGATCTCCGCGGCCGACTTCGCTTCCTCGACGTACCGTTTGAGGATGGCGTCGAGCACGTCGTACGGCGGCAATGTGTCCTGATCGGTCTGGTTCGCGCGAAGCTCGGCGGAAGGTGGCTTGGTCAGGCTGGCCTCAGGAATCGGGAATCCCCGCTTCCCCGTCGCGCGCTTTCCGTCCCCGTTGATATGGCGCGCCAGATCGTACACCATCGTCTTCGGCACGTCGGCAATGACGCCGAGCCCACCGTTCATGTCGCCGTAGAGCGTGCAGTAGCCGACAGCGATCTCCGATTTGTTGCCCGTGGTCAGCAGCATGTGGCCGAACTTGTTCGACAACGCCATGAGGATCGTGCCGCGAATGCGCGCCTGGATATTTTCTTCCGTCGTGTCCTCGCGCATCCCCTCGAAGACGGGTTTCAGCGCCGTCTTGTATTCCTCGAACGCGTCCTGGATTGGAATCATCTCCCAACGAATCCCGAGGTTCTGCGCCAGTTCGCGCGCGTCCTCGACGCTGCCTGTCGACGAGAATTGTGACGGCATGGAGATTCCCATGACGTTCTCGCGCCCGAGCGCCGCGACTGCCAGACACGCGCTGACCGCCGAATCGATGCCGCCACTCAGTCCGAGCACGACCGATTGGAACCCGCATTTCTGCGTGTAATCGCGAAGACCGAGCACGAGCGCGGAGTGGAGAGAGGCGATGGGCGATGAGGAACGGATTACGGTGGATGGTTCATGGCTCACGGACGGGTCGAGATCCACCACGACGAGGTCTTCGCGGAAGGCGGCACCGCTGGCGATGAGCCGGCCGTCGGCATCGAACGCCATGCTGTTGCCGTCGAAGATCAATTCGTCGTTGCCGCCGACGAGGTTGCAGTACGCCACCGGCGTCCGATGCTCCCGGGCGACATGGCCAAGCATTTCCGCGCGCACATTTTCTTTCCCGAGATTGTAGGGCGACGCAGATATGTTCAGCAGGACGGACGCCGATGCCTCTCCCCTCGTCAATTCTTCGACGGGACTTCGTTCGTAAAGGCGGGCGGGCAGGTAATCCTGTGTCCAAATGTCTTCGCAGATTGTCAGTCCGAGGTTCTGTCCGTCGATCGTGACCGGCCGGTTCGACGCGCCGGGTTGAAAGTAGCGGTCTTCGTCGAACACGTCGTAGGTCGGCAACAGCGTCTTGAACCGGCGCTCGACGATTCTGCCGCCGCGCACGAGCGCCGCCGCGTTGAAGTAATCTTTGCCGGGCCGGTGGGGATTGATTTCAACATAGCCGACCACGAGCGGCGTCGGACCGATTGGCGCGGCCAGTTCGTCGAGGGCGCGCAGGTTGTCCTCGACGAACCGCCGTTTCGACAACAAATCGCGGGGCGGATAACCCGTGACCGCCATTTCGGGCGTCACCACCAGCGCGGCGCCGGCGCGGACGGCGCGCTGGTATGCGTCGAGGATTTTTGCGCAATTGCCGCGCAAATCGCCGACGGTGGTGTTGATTTGCGCCAGGGCGATCTTCATCTCGGCAGGGAATCTACGGTTTCGTGCGGGCAGCGGCAACCGCAAAAGGGCGGGCCAGGTGGCGGCGGCCATTGACGGCCGATGGGCGAACTTGCCTTTGCGTCAGAATGCATTTATTCTGTTCGCATTGGGAAGATAAGCGATGGCCAAGACCTACGATCAACATTTGCATGAAAGCCTTGCCTATCTGAGCCTGCCGGCGCTGGCCTCCCACAGCGCCTGGACCCCCAATACCGACGTTTATGAGACCCCCGACGCTCTCGTCGTCAAAATGGAAATCGCTGGCATTGACAAGAACGACCTGGAAATCACGTTGAACGACCGACTGCTGCTGGTGCGCGGCCATCGGAAGGATCCCTGTCGCCAGAAGCGTTGTTCGTTCCGCCAGATGGAAATCGATTATGGCTATTTTGAGCGGCGCATCGTCATCCCCCGTTCGGTTGATGGAAGCCGCGTTCGGGCGCAGTTCCAGAACGGGTTCTTACACATCGAACTGCCGAAGTCGCCCACGTCCGAACACACGGCGGTAACGATCATCATCGAACAGACCGGCTAGTGATCGGCGGCGGTGCGTTCGCCGCGCCGGCTGGTGCCGCGGGTTCCCGCGGCTAAGGAGGGCCACGCCGCCCGAGTGCGCTACCGCGCCGCGGACAATGGTCGTCAGATGGTATAAGGGATATTGGAGAGTCAAGATGTCGGAACCGACAGAGAACAAGGCCGCCCAGGCGCCCGCCGACGTCACGCATACGACACCGGCGTACGAGTTGCCCTCGCAATTGCCCGTCCTGCCGCTGAGCGACGTGGTGGTGTTCCCGCACATGGTCGCGCCGCTGCTGGTTTCCAATACGCAGTCGATCCGGCTCATCGACGACGTGGTGGCCGGCAACCGGCTGCTGGCCGTCACGCTGCAGAAAGATCCCGAGGCCGAGTATCCGCATCCCGAACAACTCCACGGGTGTGGCTGCATCGCCCGCGTCGTGCGGATGTTGAAGTTCCCCGACGAAAGCGTGCGCGTGCTCATCCAGGGACTGAAACGGATGCGGATCATGCGGTTCGAGTCCGAGACCCCGTACCTGCAGGCGCGGGTCGTCCCGCTGGACGACGAGGCCGACGCCAGCATCGAAACTTCGGCCCTCGCGCGGAACGTCGCCAATCAGTTTCAGGAAATTATCAACCTGTCGCCCTCGTTGCCCGACGAGCTGAAGGTCGCCCTCGTGAATATCGACGAACCCGGCAAATTGGCCGACGTGGTCGCCGCGAACATCAACATCTCGTTGCCCGAACGGCAACGCCTGCTCGAAGCCACGCGCGTCAGGAACCGCCTCAACCTGCTGACCAGCCTGTTGAACCGCGAAATCGAGGTGCTCCACCTCGGCAGCGAAATCCAGAGCAAGGTCACCACGGCGCTCAGCAAGAGCCAGCGTGAATATTTCCTGCGGGAACAACTCAAGGCCATCCAGAAGGAACTCGGCGAGACCGGCGAACAAGGCTCCGAAATCAAGGAACTGCGCGACAAGATCGACAAGGCGCGCATGCCGGCGGAGGTCAAGAAGGTCGCGATCAAGGAAGTGGACCGTCTCGCCATGATGACCCCGGCCGCGGCCGAGTACACCGTCAGCCGCACGTACCTCGACTGGTTGATCACATTGCCGTGGTCGAAATCCACGGACGACAAACTCGATATCGCCCAAGCCAAACGCATCCTCGACGAAGACCACTACGACCTCGAACAGATCAAGAAACGGATCCTCGAATACCTCAGCGTGCTGAAACTGAAGAACAACGGCACGGGGACCGCCGTTGGCCGGGGCCCCATTCTGTGCTTCGTAGGTCCGCCGGGCGTGGGCAAGACCTCTCTTGGGATGAGCATCGCCCGCGCGCTCGGCCGCAAGTTCGTCCGCATCTCGCTCGGCGGCGTGCGCGATGAGGCGGAGATCCGCGGTCACCGCCGCACCTACATCGGCGCGTTGCCGGGACGCATCCTCCAGGGGCTGCGACGGGCCGAGAGCAACAACCCCGTTTTCATGCTCGACGAGATCGACAAGGTCGGCTCGGATTTTCGCGGGGACCCCAGCTCGGCATTGCTGGAAGTGCTCGACCCGCAGCAGAACAACAGTTTCTCGGATCACTACCTCGAAGTGGCGTTCGACCTGTCGCGGGTGATGTTTATCACCACGGCGAACCTGCTCGAGCCGGTTCCGCCCGCGTTGCGCGATCGCATGGAGGTCATCACGTTGCCCGGGTACACCGAAGACGAAAAGGTTCACATCGCCGTGAAGTACCTCGTCCCGCGGCAACTGAGCGAGCACGGCCTGAAGAAGGGACAGTTGAGCATCAGCCAGCCGGCCCTGGCGACGATCATCCGCGATCACACACGGGAAGCGGGCGTGCGGACCCTGGAACGCCAGATTGCCACGATTTGCCGCCGCACCGCGCGCCGCATCGTCGAGCGCAAAGTCAAGTCCGTCTCGGTGACGCCGAAAAACCTGAAGGATTTTCTTGGTCCCGTGGAGTTTTTCCACGACGTGGCCGAGCGCACGACCGAACCGGGCGTGGCGATCGGACTGGCGTGGACCGCCGCGGGCGGCGACATCCTGTTCATTGAAGCCACGCAGATGCCGGGCCGGGGCAACCTCATTCTTACCGGCTCGCTGGGGGACGTGATGCGCGAGAGCGCCCAAGCCGCGCTCAGCTACGTTCGGTCACGCGCGAAACAACTGGGCATCGACCCGAGGGTCTTCGAGAAGTCGGACATCCACGTGCACGTGCCCGCCGGCGCAATTCCGAAGGACGGCCCGTCGGCCGGATTGACCATGGGCGTCGCGCTGACGTCGCTGCTGATGCGGAAATCGGTGAAATCGTCGCTGGCCATGACGGGCGAAATCACGTTGCGCGGCAAGATTCTGCCGGTCGGCGGCATCAAAGAAAAGGTTCTGGCCGCCGCGCGCTCGGGCGTGAGAACGGTGATCCTGCCGGACTTGAATCGCAAAGACCTCGGCGACGTACCGCCGGAGATCCGCAAGAAGATCAAGTTCCGCTTCGTCGGGACCATCGGCGAAGCGCTGCGGGTGGCGCTGGCGCCCGCGAGGGAATAAGACCGGCTTGAATCTCATGCCGCAGCGCGTCCAGCCCGCTGCTCAAAAGTTCGACGCTGCCGGCTTGCAGTCTTTCGGCCAATCTCTCCTGACCGCCTGCGGTCTGGCTGAAGACCGCGCGCGCGACGTGGTCGAAGTGTTGTTGGAGGGCGACCTGCTTGGACACACCACTCACGGCCTGGCTCTGTTGCCGCTCTATCTCCAGGCGCTCACCGACGGCACGATGGAGATGACGGGCGAGCCCGGTGTGATCGCCGATCATGGGTCGACGTTGACCTGGGATGGGCGTTACCTGCCGGGGCCATGGCTGGTGCGTCGGGCAATTGGGGCCGCGCGCCAACGCCTGTCGGAGCACCCGGTTGCCACAGTCGTCATCCGTCGCAGTCATCACATCGGTTGTTTGCAGGCGTACCTTCAACCCGTCACCGAAGCGGGGCTGATGGCACTGCTCGCCTGCTCCGACCCGGCCTCGCGCACCGTCACGCCGCACGGTGGCGCCGCTCCACGATTCAGCCCGAATCCCATTGCGGTCGGCATCCCCACTGTTGGCGATCCGATTCTGATCGACATCAGCACGTCATCGACCTCAAACGGACTCTGCAACCGGCTGGCCGCGGCGGGCGAACGGCTGCCCGGCCCGTGGCTCGTCGACCGCGAGGGACGACCGACCGACGATCCCCGCGTTCTGGCCGATGGACGTGGCGGAGCGATCCTACCGCTCGGGGGTGTCGACCTCGGGTACAAAGGTTTTGCCCTCGCGTTGTTTGTCGAGGCGTTCACCAACGCGCTGGCCGGCCACGGCCGCGCCGATGGTGAATCGCGGTGGGGTGCTTCCGTGTTTCTGCAAATCCTGGATCCCGAGCGGTTCGGCGGGAAAGCGAGTTTCGTGCGGGAAACGACCTATTTCGCCCGGGCGTGCCAGGAGACGCCGGCGCCTCCGGGGAAACCGCCCGTGCGGTTGCCGGGCCAAGCCGCGCTTTCGCGCCGCCGGGAACAACTCGCCCACGGTGTTGCGTTGCATCCGACAATGATGCCCGCGCTGATTCCTTGGGCCACCAAGTTGGGCGTGCCGGTGCCGGCGCCCATCAAGGCCTGATCCCGCCTTCCACGCCCGGTTCGCCACGCTGAGTGGCTTGGGAAGCGACCGAGGTTCTCATCCGGGCCGGACATTTAATGAACGGTTTGCCGCGGCGCCTGTTTCAGTCGGAGTGTGGCCAATCTCTCTTGCGCCTCGGGATAACCAGGCTTGAGACGCAGCGCCTCCTCGTAATGCTTTACTGCTTCCGACTCCCGGCCCATCCGTTCCAAGGCCACTCCCAAGTTGTAGTGCACCTCGGCGTAGTCAGGGCGGAGGCGCAATGCTTCTTCCCAATGTTTCATTGCCTCCTGCATCCGGCCCAATTGTGCCAAGGCCACTGCCAAATTGCTGTGGGCTTCGGCGTAGTCGGGTTGGAGGTGCACCGCCTCTTCCCAATGGGTGATTGCCTCCTGCGTCCGTCCCACTTGTGCCAAAGCGATTGCCAGGTCGTTGTGCACCTTGGCGGGATTGGATTTGAGCTGCAGCGCCTGCTCGTAATGCTCGATGGCGTCCGACGGCCGGTCCAACTGCATCAGGATACCGGCCAGGTTGTAGTGTACCTCAGGGTAATCGGGCCTGATCCGCAGTGCCTGCTGATATTGCTCGATCGCCTCCGGCATCCGGCCTGCCTCCTGCAACGCCATCCCCAAATTGCGATGCGTCTTGGCATCACCGGGTGTGAGCCGCAGTCCTTCCTCGAATTGTTCGATGGCCCTATCGAATTTGCCTTCTCGCGCCAGAGCGACTCCCAGGCTCTTGTGTGCGTCGGCGTAATCGGGCTTGAGACGCAGCGCCTGGTAGTACTGCGCGGCCGCCTCCGGCATCTCGTCCAGTGTGAGCAGCGCATTCCCAAGATCGTAGTCCGCCTCGGCACACCGTTCGGTGCTCGCCAACAGGTTGAACGCCACCGAGAAGCCCAGCAACAACCCCCAAACCCAGCGGGCCGCGCGCCGCCACACCGGCCGGCAAATCGGCCCCGGATCCGAGGTCGGGGCCAGTGCGCGCTCCAAACTCAAGACGCCAATGGCCGCCAGCCACACCAGCGCCGGCAGGAACTCCATCTCATACCGGGTGTTAGCGCCGCGGTGGAGGCAAATGGTCAGTGTGCAAATCCCAAAGAACAGGGCGACCGCTGCGAGGAACGCGCGCAAAGTGGAACGCGTCTCCGCCGGTCGGCGGCGCCAAGCCAACGGCGCGGCCAGCGCCAGCCACACCAGCGGTACGTTGGTCAACACCCCGAAACAATGCTCCGCCCCACCATGGCCCGCTGGCCGTGGCGGCGCGGTGATATCGTGCACGAACGGAAACCGGCTACTCCAGTGTGCCGGCCGCACAAAAAAGACCCGGAAATTAAACCAGAGGTAGTGCAGTCCGAAGGGGTGAATGGTGTCTTGCGGGTCTCCCCCGGCCAACTGGTAGTGCCAGCCGAATTCGAACGGATTATCAAATCGCAGCGCGTTGTAGAGCATCAATCCCAGTCCGATGAGCACAATCGGCACCGTCGCCGCGATCAGCGGAATCCAAATCTTGCGGCGCTCGCGCCACGCCTGGGCTATCGGCACCACCAGGATGACCGCGCCCAACAGCAAGGACGGTCGCGCCCCCACCGCCAGTCCGTAGGCCAGACTCGCTGCTGCCAGCCAGCGACCCCGCCGCTCCGGCTCATGCAACGCTTTCCACGTCGCCGCCAGAGCCAGCATCGTGAATGCATACCCGCAGCTAATGGACACCTCGTAAACGTCGCACCGGCCCAACAGAAACGGCGCGAACGTGGCCAAGCCCAGCGCGAGCGCGCCGGCGGCCACCCCGACGCTGACTTCGGCGAAGTACCGCCGCCACGCTGCAAACAGCAAACCCGCGCTGGTCAGGAATCCCACGAGGCAAAAGATCAGTGTGGCATCCTTTTGCGGCAGATAATGGCCGGTCAACACCAGATAGGGCCAGAACAACACCAGAACCGGTGTAACCCCGAAATACAGGTACAGTTTCCCTTTGTAATAGCTGAGGTCCAGCACCCCGTAGGGGGCATTGGCCGACCGATCGTAAGGGTTGGGAAGCTGCGCGAGTCCGGGCGGGACCTCACGTTTCACGCTGAGCTGGCCAGCGCGAAAGCCTTGCACCAACAAATTGTAGTAAGCGTCGGCAGGATTCAGACTCGACGACACCGCATAGCCGGGGCGAGCCACGAACGCATAGACCCCGACCACCAGCGAACACACGGCGGCCAACACTCCGAATTGCATCCACCGGGGTTGTTTTACGGGCACTTGCGCCTGACTGTCGTCTGGGATGCCGTCAATCATCTCTGCCGGCCCCGGCGCAATGCCCGCCGCTCTGCGCGATCGTCTCTGCAGCCATCTCAGCCTGACCGCGAGTGTATTCCGCCCTCCCGACGGATACAAGAGTGCCGTCGGCTACTCTGGCTGTCTGTTGGACGACGATCGTCAACGTCCCGCTGTTGAAACCCGGGGGGGAGCCGAGCTCGCCACCCTGGCCAGGCTTTCTTGCGCTGGAGGACATTCGAAATTCGCGGTTTCAAAGTGCCGGGCGGTGCTCCGCGTCACGGACTGCGCGAGCGCGTCGCATCGGCCGATCGCTCGTAGGGGCGCCCGGCCCGATACAATTTCAGCCGCCCCTCGATCTCTCCAGCCAACCCTAACTGCCGGGCCGTGCGAGCCAGTTCGGCGGCCTTCTGGCCGGTGGCAATGGCCTCACTGAATCGGCCGGCGGCGGCGTAAGCGACCGCCAACGTGTCCAGATACGCCGCGGCCTGATTCCCGGTTAACTCACAGGCCCGCTTGGCGAAGGTCACGGCGCGAAGCGGATCACCACCGTCTGCCGGCGCGAGCGTCGCCAGTTGCCACGCCAGATTGTTTTGTGCCTCAGCATAGTCCGGCTTCAACCGCAGCGCCTCTTCATACTGCCCGATTGCCTCCCGAACCTTGCCGGCCTCCGTCAGCGCACTCCCCAGGTTATTGTGCGCTTCCGCGTCATCGGGTTTCATCCGGAGTACCTGATCGTAATGTTCAACCGCCTCCGGCACCCGTCCCATCTGAATCAAAGCGGCCGCCAAATTTTCGTGTGCCTCGACGAGATCCGGCTTGATCCGCAGCGCTTGTTGATAGTGTTCGATTGCCTCGGGTATTCTACCCAGGTTTTTCAGTGCGATTCCCAGGTTGTTGTGGGCCTCAGCATAGCCGGGATCGGTCCGCAACGCTTGCTCCCAATGCCCCACCGCCTCCTGCACCCGCCCGGTTCGGGCCAGGACAATCGCCAGGTTGTTATGCGCCTCAGCATCGTCGGGCCGGATCTGCAGGGCTCGCTTCCAATGTCCGATCGCCTCTTGAACCCGGCCCACTTGCTCCAGAGCAACTCCCAGGTTGTTGTGCGCCTCGGCGTAATCGGGACGGATCTGCAGGGCCTGTGTATAGCAGCCAATTGCTTCCTGAATCCGACCCGCATTCGCCAAGCCGACTCCCAAGTTGTAACGTTCCGCCGGGTCGTTGGGAAACTTGGTCACTGCGTCGCGCAAGATCGTGATTTCGCTGCGGTAATCCTGATTGCGCCGCCAGGTGAGAAATCCCAGCCCGATCGCCGCGACAGCGAACACGGCCAGACTATGCCGGCCCATCAGTAAATACAACCCCACCACCGCCAGACTTACTACCACCGCTAATGACAAGTACATGCGGTGCTCGAAAACCGGACCGGTAAGCGGTATGAAACTTGAACTCGGAGCCAGGATCAGAAAAAACCAAGCGCCGGCAAATCCCCAGACCGGGTTTCTCCGCCAACCCCAAGCCGATGCCCCCAACAGAATTCCCACCACCACTGCAGGTGGCAGGACGCTCGTCCACCAATTGCCGATCGCCCATGGGTGATTCAGGCAGAGGGGAGATGGCCACAGGGACAGCCGTAGGTAATAAAGGATCACCCCCGGTTGGATTGCCAGGTACTCCCACCACCTAATCCCCGCGTGCTCGGCATTCGCCGATGTGGTAGCGAAGTTGCCTGCGAGCCCCACCACAACCGCCAGCAGAATCCATGTGCTAGCCAGGGCAACATACATCTGCCAACGCCGGCGCCACGCTTCTCGGAACGAACTCGAAAGAAACGCACGGTCGTACAGCAGCACTATCACCGGAGCGGTGACCATCACCTCTTTGCTGGCCATCCCCAGCGCGCAGGCGGCCACCGACAGGCCATACCAAACCCGCCGCCCGCGCGATTCGACCCCGCGGATAAAGCAGTAGAGTGTCAACAGGTAAAACAGACCCATGATCGATTCCGCCCGCTGGATGATGTAGGTTACCGACTCCGTTTGCAGCGGATGAACCGTCCACAGGACTGCGGTTGCCAGAGCCAATTCATTGGCGGCGGAGCCGAAGCGGTTGCGCAGACTCGGCTGAAGCAGCGTCCGACGCACAATGCCCAGTAGGGTCAAACCGGCGAGGATATGAACGGTCAGATTCAGAGCGTGGTACCCCCACACCTCGTAGCCACCCAGGGCGTAATTGATGGCCAGCGACACATTAATGAGCGGACGGCCTTCCACCGTAAGTCCGCCCCGGTGTGGTGGCACCAAGCAGCGCCAGATTGGCCAGAGGTGCTGGATGGTCGGGTTCTCGTAAATGGATCGCACATCGTCGAAGACGAACGCACCGGTAAAGCTGTTGCAGTATGCCAGCAGCCCGGCCGCGATCACCACCAACGGAATGAACCGCGCCTGTTTCAAAACGAAGACAGTCTATTCGAAACGGCTGGTGGCAACCAGCCCCGAAACCCACGGAGCCAGTGGCCGGCTTTCGAGTCCTGCCCGAACTGGAAATGTCTGCAGGATTTGCCCTCGGCCACCGAGCTTTCGCCTTGTCCAATGATGACCGGCGGCATACAGTGAACGCGCGGCTGCGCCCGTAGCTCAACTGGATAGAGCATCGGTCTTCGGAACCGAGGGTTGGGGGTTCAAATCCCTCCGGGCGTACCAGCCGGGTCTCTGGTCTACGCGTTGTAGGAGGAGAGAAACGGCGTGGGAAAGCTCATCTCGACGTGGCGGTGCAGGACGGCCTCGACGCGCGCCAACAACTCCTCGATGCGGAACGGCTTGGTTACGTAATCGTCGGCTCCCAACTCGAACGCCTGCATCTTGTCGCGGTGCTCGACGCAGCCGGACAGGATGATGATTGGCGTCCACTGGACGGAGCGGCTCTTGCGTACCATTCCGCAGATCTCGTAGCCGTTGAGCTTCGGCAGGACCAAATCCAAAATGACGCCGTCGGGCCGCGATTCCATGATATAGTTGAGCGCGTCCACGCCGTCCTTGGCCCAGTGCGTCTTGAAACCATCCTGCTGCAGGGCTTCGCAAAGCAGCGTGCCCGTCGTCTCGTCGTCTTCCGCTACGAGCAAAACTTTACTGGCCGAAAGAGTTCTCTTGGATGCCATGGCGGGACCAGATACAAGCAGCATCAATGCCAGCCCCGAAACGGATTCGGGGCCAGCGGTTTGAATTCTACCGGCGAGCACCGCGAACGCGTTCGCGTGCGGAATCGAAATCGGCAAATCCTTCCCCTGTTTCCTGTCAAAGTTGACAAGTCCCGCGTGACTCCGTTCAGAAAGGTACGCCGGCCGTAATGGCTAATCGAAGACGACGGTTTTCTTCGCGTACACCAGGATGCGGCGCTCGATGTGCCACCGCACGGCGCGCGACAGGACGACCTTTTCCAAGTCGCGTCCTTTCTGGACCAGATCGTCCAGCTGATCTCGGTGGGAGATGCGCACCACGTCCTGCTCGATAATCGGTCCCTCGTCCAACGTCTCGGTCACATAATGGCTGGTGGCGCCGATGAGTTTCACGCCGCGCTCGAACGCGCGGTGATAGGGTCGCGCCCCGCTGAACGCGGGCAGAAACGAATGATGCACGTTGATGATCCGCTGCGGATATTGCGCCACGAACTCCGGCGAGAGAATCTGCATGTACCGCGCGAGAACGACGAGGTCGATCGCATGTTGTTTCAGCAACGCCAACTGCTCCCGTTCGGCCTCCGCTTTGTTGCCTTCGGCCATGGGGATAAAATGAAACGGAATCTTGTGAAACACCGCCAGCCGCTCTGCTTGGTGATGGTTGCTGATGACCAGGGGCACCTCACAATCCAGTTCGCCGCTTTCGTGCCGGTACAGCAGGTCCGCCAGGCAGTGATCGTACTTGGAGACGAAGATGGCCAGCCGCGGACGCCCCGTCGACAACTCCACGCGCCACTGCATGTGGAACTTCTCGGCCACGGGCGCAAACGCCCTCTCAAAATCCGCCATCTCCAACGTGAACCCCGCCACGTCCCACTCCACGCGGGTCAGGAACAGTCCCACGTCGGAATCCTGATGCTGATCGGCATGCAGGATGTTGGCGTTGTGGCGGAAGAGGAACCCGGAAATGGCCGCGACGATTCCCTTTTGATCGGGACAACTGACCAGCAAGATGCCTGTGTTCCTCATTTTTGCTCGCCCATCGTAACACAGACGTTTATCTTGCCAACTGTGAAAAGCCCGGTGGTCAGGGTCGACCCCCATGCGCCCGCGCGCGACGCGATCGAACGCGCCGCTGACACCCTGCGCGCGGGCGGCCTGGTCGCCTTCCCGACCGAGACCGTGTATGGCCTGGGCGCGCACGCGCTCGACCCAAACGCTGTCCGCAAGATCTTCGTCGCGAAACAACGCCCCGATTGGGACCCGCTCATCGTCCACGTCCGCGACCTCGCGATGGCGCGGCCCTTGATGAAACGGCTCCTGCCCCAGTTTGAACTGCTGGCGAGCCGGTTCTGGCCCGGGGCATTGACGCTGGTCATCGATAAAGCCGGGCAGGTGCCAGCTGAGGTGACGGCGCGGGGTCCTACCGTTGCGTTGCGCATGCCCTGGCACCCCGTGGCGGCCGCCTTGTTGGCCGAGGCGGACCTGCCCATCGCGGCGCCCAGCGCGAACAAGTTCGGCCGACCCAGCCCGACCCGCGCGGAACACGTGGTCGAGGACTTGGGCGACCAGGTCGACTTGATTCTGGATGCGGGACCGACGCCGATGGGCGTGGAATCGACCGTGCTCGACCTCACGCAGTCGCCCCCGGCGATTCTGCGGCCCGGTGGCGTCAGCCGCGAGGAATTGGAGAAAGTCCTCGGGAAGGTATCGCTGGCTTCCAGTGTTTCGGACGACTTGGCTGCCAAGGGCCTGCGCGGCCCCGGCATGACGATGAAACATTACGCTCCGCGGGCCGCCGTCGAGTTGTTCGAGAACGCGCAATCGCAGGCCACGCGCGCGGACGAACTGCGGCGCGCATCGAAGCGGGTCGGGATTGTGGACACGAGTGGTGACGCGGCGCGATTGGCGCATACCTTGTTCGCCCAGTTGCGCGACCTGGACGCGCGAGGCGTGGATGTGATCGTGTGCGTGTTGCCGTCGCCCGAAGGCGTGGGCCTGGCTGTGCGCGATCGCCTGCTGCGCGCCGCGGGTGTGCCGGATACGACGCGGAGGGGTGGCCAGTCATGAGCAAAGCGGAAGCCGAAAAGCGCGCGAAGGCGCTGGATCACCTGAACCGGTTATTGAAGGAACATCCCGGTATGGACAAGGTCAAAGCGATCGAGCAGACGGCGGTCAAGTTCGATCTCAGTCCACTCGAAGAAGACTGGCTGCTGCGTCAACTCACGGAAAGCTCGAAATCCGAAATCCGAAATCCGAAGGAAACTTAACGTCCCGCCTACGGGAGATGCTGACGGCAGGTTCGGAACCGGGAATCGCGCTCGAAGTGCGCGTTCTGGCTTTTCCTCTTTTCCAACTTGGCATTCCTTCGTGCTTCGGATTTCGCATTTCGGATTTTAACACCGGTGCTTGCAGGTGGGGCTTGACCTCGGTAATGTGCCCCTCGACCGCGTCATTCCCGGAGGGGTGGCAGAGTGGTCTAATGCGCACGCCTGGAGAGCGTGTGGGGTCTAAAGCCCTCGCGAGTTCGAATCTCGCCCCCTCCGCCAGCCAATCAACGGTGGCCCGCCGTCAATTCATCATGAACCACGGGTTGCCATGAGGACAGCTGATCGCGTCCACCTGGTGGAGGGTCTGAGTCGAGACATTGTCCACGTGGAGATCCCCGAACAGGCAATTCACACTACCCGCGCCGTGGCGGTTCATCGCGGGAATGGTGTCGCCAGAAGAGGTGTTGATCTGGGTCACCGCGCTCACCAGCCCGCCGCACGTCAGGGTATTTCCCCTTGAATCAATCATCAGGAGGTATTGGGACGGGTACGGCACCGACCGCAAGTTAAAGCCCCAGAAACCGTCGCCGGGCTGGGGCGAGGTTCTTATATAGGCTCCGCCAAGGTACTGCATGGCGACCGGCATCGAGTAGCTGTGTAGAGCGCTCGCTGCCGGATTTTCAGGCATATTTCGCGCAGCCACAGCCGGACAGAGTCTCATCGTGCGCATCGTCGCAACCCGGTCGTTGCCACCGAGATACCGGAAGTATGGCGAATCCGTGTCACTGAAATTCGAGGCCATAAACGAGTAGTAATACGTCCCGTTGTAGTCCTGCGCGTACAGGTAGATGGCCATGCCCCACTGTTTGAGATTCGCGGCACAGGCCTGCCGCAGGAGCGTCGTGCGGGACTGATTCAGGTCGGCGAGGAGCACGCCCGAAAGAACCGCGCCGACCACGATCAGCACGACCAACTCGGTCAGCGTGAACCCAGCGGCGCGTTTCACGTCAGACGGTGTTGACTGTCTGCAGTTGGCAGTTCGCATAGCCAACTAATTCATCATGAACCACGGGTTGCCCGTTGTACAGGAGACGGTGTCTTGGTTAGACAGCGTCTGGGACGTAACGAATTCCACGTGGCAATCCCCGAACAGGCAATTCACACCGCCTTCGTGTCGGTCAAGGGCGGAAATGCTATCGCCAGTGAGCAAATTGGTCCTGGTCACCGCAGCCATCAACCTCCCGCACGTGAGGGTATGGCCATCCGAGTCAATCAGCAAAAGGTATTGGGAGGGATAGGGCGGGGTCCGCAGGTTGAATCCCAGGAAGGCATTATTGTCGGGCATCGCCGTCCTATAAGCCCCGGCCACGCGCGTCATAGGCACCGGCATCGAGTACGTATACAGATTTGGCCCAATAATCCGCTCCTGCGTGGCTCGGGCGGCGACTGCCGGACAAACTCTCATCGTGCGCATCGTCGCAACCCGGTCGTTGCCACCGAGATACCGGAAGTATGGCGAATCCGTGTCACTGAAATTCGAGGCCATAAACGAGTAGTAATACGTCCCGTTGTAATCCTGCGCGTACAGGTAGATGGCCATGCCCCACTGTTTCAGATTCGCGGCGCACGCCTGTCGCAGAAGCGTCGTGCGGGACTGGTTCAAGTCGGCCACGAGCAGGCCCGATAAAATTGCGCCGACCACGATCAGCGCGGCTAGCTCGGCCAGTGTGAAACCAGCGGCGCGTTTCACGTTACGTCGGGACGACTGTTTGCCTTTGCGAGTGAGCATACGTCGGCTAATTCATCATGAACCACGGGTTGCCATGAACACAGCTGATCGAGTCCACTTGGTTGAGACTCTGAGTTGAGACGTTTTCCACGTGCAAATCTCCGAACAGGCAATTGACGGCGCCGCCGTGCCGGTCGAGGGCAGAAATGCTGTCGCCAGACGACGAATTGATCGCTGTGACCGCGTTGATCAAGTGGCCGGGGCCACAGGTGAGAGCATTGCCTTTCGAATCAATCATCAGCAGGTACTGAGACGGGTAAGGTACCGACCGTAGGTTGAATATCCAGACACCGTTGTCGGACTGGGGCATTGTGGTTATATACCCTCCGGCCCTACTCTGCATGGCGACCGGCATCGAGTAGGTGTGCGTGTTCACGAGCGGGATGGCCTCTTGCGTCATTCGGGCGGCGACAGCCGGACAAATCCTCGCCGTGCGCATCGTTGCAGCCCGCACCGTGCGATCCGTGTCCGTCCCACCGAGATAGCGATAATACGGCGAATCGATGTCGTCGAAATTCACGGACGTGAACGCATAGAAAAACGTCCCGTTGTAATCCTCCGAGTACAGATAGATGGCCGTGCCCCACTGTTTCAGATTCGCGGCGCAGGCTTGCCGCAGGAGCGTCGTGCGGGACTGGTTCAAATCGGCCACGAGCACGCCCGACAAGACCGTGCCGACCACTACCAAGACCACCAACTCGGTCAGGGTGAATCCCGCACGATGTCTTACGGGATATGTGAACAGCGCTGAGGTTGTCGCCCTGATCCCGCTGAAGCGGGAGGTGGGTTCCTGCCGGTGTGTTCTCATGTTGTCTCGCTCCCCGTCCACTTACGGCATCAGGCGCACGCGGTAAAACCGAGCGGGAGAACCTGCCGCCGCTCCCAAATGGAGGACGGTAATTGTCGTCTCACCCGTTCCGTGCGCGATGAACGCCGGATTCAAATCGACAAAGTCGTTCGTGAATCCGCCGCTGGAGCCCGTGGTCGTTTGCAGCACGTACCGTTTGCCGCCCACTGCCGTCCACGTAATGAGCACATCGTCGCCGTCGGGCACGATCTCGATGATGTGGAACACGGATGCGCTGTCGGTCGGATCCGTGCCGGCCTGGTATTCCTGTAAGTTGGTGAATCCGTCGCCGTCGGCATCGTCGCCCGCCCGTGAATGATCCCCTTCTGATCCTGTCGGGTGATGAAAGTATTGCATCATCCACGCGTCGGGGATGCCGTCGCAATCGCTGTCGGTGGCGGAGATGGTGGCGGCGCTGGCGACCGGGGAGTACAGGGAACGCGCACAGTCGCTGTAGGCCCGGACGCGGTAGTAAAATGTCTGGCAGGAAGCCACGCCGGTATCCGAGTACGTGGTGGCGTTGGAACTCACGCTGCCAATCTCGGTCCACGGGCCGGTCGACGAAGAAGCTCGTTCGATTCCGAATCGGTCCTCGGTGGAGGAGAAATCCGTCCAATTCAAGTCGACTCGACTCGGGGAGACGGCGGTGGCGGTGAGGTTGGACGGGGGAAGCAGAGCGACGTCGGTGGCGACAGCCAGACTGTAAAAGTTGCCGGCGGCGATGGCCACAACCCCCGCCAGCCCGATCGGTGGCGTCGCTTGGCCAGAGCTGTTGTCGCCCCAGCCGGCGACGGTGCCGTCGCCTCGGACCGCCAGACTGTGGGAGGCCCCGGCGGCGACGGCTACCGCGTCCACCAAGCCGGGCGGCACGTTCGTTTGTCCGGAGTTGTAGTCGCCCCAGCCCACGACGGTGCCGTCGCTTCGGAGCGCCAGACTGTGATAGTACCCGGCGCTGATGGCCATGACATCCGTCAATCCCGGCGGCACATTCGTTTGTCCGTCATCGTTGTTGCCCCAAGCCACGACCGTGCCGTCGCTCCGGACCGCCAGAGCGTGAAGGTATCCGGCGCTAATGGCCACGGCATTGGTCAGTCCCGGCGGTACATTGGTTGGTCCGCCGTCGTAGTTGCCCCAGGCCACGACCGTGCCGTCCCTTCGCAATGCGAGACTGTAGTACTGCCCGGCACCGATGGCGACGACATCCGCCAAGCCCGCCGGCGGCGTCGCCTGGTTGTAGGTGTTCCTGCCCCAGCCAATGACCTTGCCGTTGCTGGCGAGCGCCAGACCGTGGTCGTAACCCGCAGCGATGGCGATCGCGCAGAACCCCCGTGGCGGGTTTGTCTGACCGTAATTGCCGCTGCCCCAGCCGACGACAGTGCCGTCGCTCTTCAATGCCAGGCTGAAGTCGCTCCCGGCGCTGACCGTCACGGCATTCGTCAGTCCAGGGGGCGGCGTTGCTTTGCCGTAGTTATTGTCGCCCCAGCCGACGACTGACAGCGCGCATGAAGGCACTTGGACTTGGACGCGATAAAGCCGGGGCGGGCTGTTCATCGCGCCGCCGACGTCGAGGTAACTGGAGGTGGACTCGCCGGTGCCGTCCACGTACATGGTTGCCAAATCCACGTAGTGGTTCGTGGAACCGTTGGACGTCCCCTGCAGAATGTAAGTTTTCCCGCCGACCGTCGTCCAGGTGACCCGGATATCGTTGCCCTCGGGTGTGGTCGAAAGAATCCGCAGCGCACTGGCGGCGTTGGTCGGGTCGGTGCCATCCTGATATTCTTGGAGGTTCGAGCGGCCGTCTCCGTCGGGATCGCCATCGGGACCGTTGTTGCCCAATGAAGACAAGGGATCGAGGCCGTAGGCTTGTTTCCATGCGTTGGGCAGTCCGTCTCCGGTCGCGCTGAAGACGGGATTAAGCACCAACGCGTTCACCTGCAGCGTGCCACCTACGTGTTGAAAATGTCCGCACGGGCTATTGACGATCAGCTTGTCGATGACCAACAGGCCGCTGTTCAAGGTCATCGTGCCGCTGCGCACGTCGACAAATGCGTTGTGAGCGGCGTTAGTCACGTACACGGCCGCGCCATCGATGTTGAAGGAGGCGAATATATCGGAGCCGCAATTGCCCACAACGACATTTGACGACACCAGCACGGTGCCGCCGACGGCTGTGAGCCTGCCATCGGACGCGTTCTCGACGGCGAGGTTGAGGCTGCGGGCCCGCATCGTACCGTTGGAGACCGTCCACTGTCCCACTGCGGGGTGGCTGACGGAACCCGGCAGGTTCGTCGTTGGCAATTGGCCGTGACCGCCGATATACGCGGGCCAGTTCGTCATAATGAGTTGGCCGCCCGTCACCCACACCGTGCCGGTCGCGTCGGGGCTGTTCCCCACGAAGATGGCTCCCTGGACGTTGTTCACGCCTCCGGCTACGGTGAACGCGCCCCGTCCGCCGGAATTGCCGCCGACGACGATCGACCCAAGGCAATTGTTTCCGGTCGATAGATTAAGCTGGCCTGAGCCATAACCGCCGAGGAGGGTAACGAACGCATTCGTCATGACGAGGTTGCCGTTGGTCACCGACACCGTGCCCACGGCGCCCGTACCCATCCCCACCGCGAACCGACCGAGGTACCCCGACATGTAGTTCCCACCGGCGATGTTCAGCGCTCCTTGTGAGCCGGTGCCGGAGCCGAGAATCACAAACCCGGATTGCGCCTGAACCTGACCGTTAGAGACGATCATCTGGCCCGAGCCGTTGACGCCGATGGCTGAGGTCGCCGTGTTGGTGAGGAACAACTGTCCGCCCGCCACCAGACAAGACCCGCTCGCGTTCGAATCGACGCCGACGAACAGGCCGCTATCGGCCATGACGAGACCGTTGTTATGCAGGACCATGACGCCGTCGACGCTCAGCACGCCATTGGTGAAGACGTTGGTGACGTTCCGCATCGACAGGGCTGAGTAAGTCAGGTCCAGCACCCCGCCGGCGGATACCGTGAGCGTGTCCAGAATCTGCAACGGCACATTGGTTCCGGCATCGGCGAGTTCCAAGGTGTTGGTTACCCCCACGGGAGCCCACAGGTTCAAGTTGCTGACGGTCATCGTGTCGGGGCGAGTGCCCGAGGTGTAGGAATCGATGGTGACGGTTTTGGAGATGTCGTTGGTAATGTAAACGGACTGTGAGTTGGTGGGAGCGACGCGGAGCGACCAACTGTCACCGTCGTCCCAGTACCCGCGATACGTGCTGTCCCAGCTATTGGTTTGGGCGTACACCGAACTGGAGACGCCTATGCTGGCCAGTGCGAGCATCGCGCAGATGCAAACTATCCGTTTCACGGTCGCTTCTCCTCCAACAATTTCGGCCCGAGACGGGAGCCGGGCAGACGGGGCCCACGCTTCTCTTGAGTGGGCCTATGAGACCAAAAACCGGGGTCTTTGTCGAGGACAAACCCTGGCAATTGCCGAGAAAAACACGCTTTTTTGTGAGGTTTCGATGGCGCGGCAGAGGAACGGTCGCCCCCGCTAGTTCATCATGAACCACGGATTCCCATTCTTGCAATTGACCGTGTCCGCCTGGTGCAGGGTCTGAGTCGGCACGTTTTCTACATGGAAATCTCCGAACAGGCAATTCACGCTGTCTTGGCCGTGCCGGTTGATCGCGGGAATGACATCGCCAGAAGATGAATTGACGGTTGTCACCGCGTTGATCAGCCCGCCGCACGTCAGAGTATTGCCCTTTGAATCAATTATCAGCAGGTACTGAGACGGATACGGGACCGTTTTGATATTGAACCCGATAAACTGGTTCTGGTCAGCGCCGACATTGAAGTAAACCCCATTCAAGAACGTGGTGGCAATCGGCATGGAATACGTGTGCAGATGGATCGACGAGATTCTGGCGGCGACAGCCGGGCAGACCCGGACCGTGAGCATCGCAGCGACCGGGTCGCTTCCCCCGAAATAGCGAAAGTACGGCGAATCGAAGTCGTCGAACGCCGAGGTATTGTGTGAGTAGTAGTACGTCCCGTGGTAATCCTGTGCATACAGGTAGATGGCCATGCCCCACTGTTTGAGGTTGGCGGCGCAGGCTTGCCGCAGGAGTTTCGTCCGGGTCTGGTTCAGATCAGCGATGAGCACGCCTGACAAGACGGCGCCGACTGTGATTAAGATGGCTAGTTCGGCCAGTGTGAATCCCGAGAAGATTTTCAGTCGTCGTGCTCTCATAATATCTCGCTCACCGTCTACTTACCGGACGAGCCGCACGCGGTAGTAGCGCGCGGGGGAATTGGTGGCCGCTCCCAAGTTGAGGACGGTCATCACCGTCTCGCCCGTGCCCGGCGCGATAAACGCCGGATTCAAGTCCACAAAGTCGTTCGAGAACCCGAGGCTGGAGCCTGTGGTTGTTTGGACCGCGTACCGTTTGCCGCCCACTGCCGTCCACGTGATCAGCAGGTCGTCACCGTCGGGAGTGATATCGATGACGCGGAATGCCGACGCGCTGTTGGTCGGGTCGGTGCCGGCCCGATATTCCTGCAGGTTGCTGAATCCGTCTCCGTCGCTATCAACGTTGGCGTCCGCGGCATTGAGCGGGTCGAGGCCGTACGCTTCCTCCCAGCCGTTGGGCAGGCCGTCGCCGTCGGCGTCGAGATTGGGGTCGAGCACGATGTTGCCGACGGTCAACGTACCGCCGTTGCGGACGAACAAGCCGCAACTGTTCGTGATGATCAAGGTATCCACCTGCAACACGCCGCCATTGAGGTTCAACTGGCCGTTGCGCAGGTCGATGAACGCGTCGTGGGTGGCGTTGGTGACGTACAAGCCGCCGCCCGATACGTTTACGACTCCCACCCCGCCGTCGGGACAATTGCCGATCGTCAATTCCGACAGCAGCGTCACGAGTCCGCCATCCACGTTGATCGTGCCCCGCGAACCGGGCTCGGAGGCAACGGTCATCGTTCCGCCCAGCCAGTAACCGTTGGAGACTGTGAGAAAACCGGTTCCGTACGTGCCGACGCATGTCGGTGAGAAGTTTGTCACGCCAGAAGTCAGATAAGCATTTGTCTGCACCAGTTGTCCATCGGTCATCCAGATCGTGCCGGTCGCGCCCGCGGTACTTCCCAAGAAGATGGCCCGTTGGACATTGTTCACGCCTCCGGCGATGGTGAGCGTGCCCTGCGAACCGGGATCGCCGCCGAGTTCGACCGGTCCAAGCGTGTTGGTTCCGTTCAACAAGTTCAACTGTCCCACACCGTCGCCGCCGACGAGGGTGATGAACGCATCCGTCATGACCAGGTCCCCCGCGCTCACGGTAATTGTGCCGACCGCGCCGGTCTCCATGCCCAACGCAAACCGACCGAGACCCGAGCAAACGCAATCTCCGCCGGCCACGGCGAGTGCTCCTTGCGAACCGCTGCCGGAGCCGAGAATCACAAACCCGGATTGCGCCTGAACCTGACCGTTAGAGACGATCATCTGGCCGGAGCCGTTGACGCCGATGGCTGAGGTCACCGTGTTGGTGAGGAACAACTGTCCGCCCGCCACCAGACACGATCCGCTCGCGTTCGAATCGACGCCGACGAACAGGCCGCTATCGGCCATGACGAGACCGTTGTTATGCAGGACCATGATGCCGTCGACGCTCAGCACGCCGTTGGTGAAAACGTTGGTGACGGACCGCATCGACAGGGCTGAGTAAGTCAGGTCCAGCACCCCGCCGGCGGATACAGTGAGCGTGTCCAGAATCCGCAGCGGCACATTGGTCCCGGCGTCGGTCAGTTCCAGGGTGTTGGTTACCCCGGTGGGAGCCCACAGGTTCAGATTGCTGACGGTCATCGTGTCGGGACGGGTGCCCGAGGTGTAGGAATCGATGGTGACGGTTTTGGAGACGTCGTTGGTAATGTAAACGGAGTGTGAGTTGGTGGGGGCGACGCGGAGCGACCATTTGTCACCGTCGTCCCAGTACCCGCGATAGGGGCTGATCCAGCTATTGGTTTGGGCGTTCGCCGACGTAGGCGCGCTGACGCTGACCAGTGCGAGGATCGCGCAAAGGCAAATAGTCGGTCTCACGGTCCCTTCCCACTTCAACACAGTCTCTGCCCGAGACAGGAGGCGAGCGGACGGGGCTTCGCTTCCACTGATGGGGCAAATCAGACCAAAAACCGGGGTCATTGTCGAGAACAAACCCTGGCAATTGCTCAGGAAAACGGGTCTGGAAGAGATTGCACTTTGGCGTCCTCCTGCTATGGTTACTGGTGTAAGGAACGGCATTCCATGACGAAGCGCCGAAAGTCGGCCCGATGCTATCCCGCATTGCTTTCCGTTGTAACAATTCTCGCGGGTTATGTCACGGTCGCGCCCGGCGCCTGGGCCGCGGTCAGCATCATCGAAGTCATCCCGGCCGATCAAGCCCAGCAGCACATTGGGGAGACGGCGACGGTTTGCGGCTTGGTTGCCAGTGGAGTGAGCATCGATTCGCCGGGCCGGGAGCGTACCTACCTGAATTTCGACCATCCGTATCCGAACCAGACATTTGCGATCATGATCCCCGGCTCGGTCTGGGGCAGATTCAAGGAACCTCCCGAGACATTATTCAAGGGCAAGACCGTGTGCGTGACGGGACCGATCACCAGTCATCGGGGAAAGCCGGAGATAATGGTTGATGATCCCTCTCAGATCGTCATCCAAGGTGAAGCCCCGAGCCTCCGGGAACCGTCCGTCGACACGAAGCCGAGTACCCCGGCCGCACCTCCTCCCAGCGAGCCCCCCAAGCCGGCTGCGCCTGCGCGTTTGCCCGGCATCGTCTCGGCCGACGCCCAGAAGCACATCGGCGAGACGACGACGGTTTGCGGTGTGGTGGCGAGCACGCGGTATTTCAGCTCGGCGTCGACCAAGCCGACCGTGTTGAATTTTGACCGTCCTTATCCAAACCATACGTTTACGGTCGTGATCCCTGGTTTCGCCCGAGGCGGGTTCAAGGAACCTCCGGAAACATTGTTCAGGGGCAAGACCGTGTGTGTGGCGGGGCAGATCGTTGATTACCGGGGGAAACCGGAGATTGTGATTTCGAGCCCGTCGCAGATCGTAATTCGCGATTAGTGCTCCGTCAACGTTCATCAGAAGCGCGCGGGGAGGCCGAGGCTCCTGCTGAGCCGCGGCGTTGACGGAGAAAACGGTCGGCTCGCCGGGAGGCTCGCCCTCCCAATCAAGGTTGACCGGGCACTAGGCTCGCAGCGCGGCTGAATGTTGGTACGTTAACTGACGATGATGGTTACGCTCAAGACATACATTGATTTGAGCCAGGCCGAGCGCGACAGGTCTTTGCTGGAGGCGGCCGAGATTCCTGTGTTTCTGGCGGGAGAGAACAGCGCGTCGGCGGGTTACGGAAGCGTTCTCGGCGAACTGCGGTTGCAGGTGGAAGAAGCGGACGTCGAGCGGGCGCGTCGGGCGTTGGACGAACACGAGGGGTTTGCTCCGTTGCCGGACGATTTCGTTCCACCGGAGGGGGAAACGGCGCCACCGCCCGGGGGCGGCGGCGCGTTTGTCTGGGGTGGTGTCACGTTGTTGTCGGTGTTTTGCATCGCGGCGGCGCTGTGGGTGGCTACGAGTGGGTCACCGTTTTCGATGGCTGCTGGGCTGGTGTTACTGATTGTGGCCGCCGGACTGGTGGGTTTGGGTGCGGCGCTGATTTCCCGCAAAGGTCCGACAAACGGCTCAAAGACTTCTCGCGACTAACGTGGTGATGGCGGCACTTGGTTGACCGTGGCTGAGGTCGAACGTCCGGCGAACGAGGACCTGGAGGAGGACACGGCATGAAGGCGAAACAGTTCCTGATGTTGTCTTTCGGTGTGGCGTGTGTGTCTGGTGTTCTCCAGCGACATGAGCGCTCACGGGGAGATGGAGTCTTGGAGTGGTGAGGTGACGGATCCCTACCGCGGCAAAAAATGTCTTGGTCGGAACCTTCCTTTGGCGCCCCTGAACTGGCTTGACCTGCGTAATTGTGGTCAATCGAACATCATCTGGATGGCGATTGGCAACAGATACAGCAGGTTCAGGAGCACGGCCTTCTTCTGCTTGGCAGCAATCGCGCATCCAAGTCCCACCAAGAAAACTGGGCCAAAGTACACGAGATAACCCATGAATGCGCCAAGTGGACCGGAATGTTCATGGTGAAGTCGGTCACCCATTATGTTTGCCCATAGGAGATGCGCCCCCGCCAAGAAGTTGACTATCCCGCATGCAAGAGAGAGGGTCTTGAGTTTGAACATGCTACCTCCGTCAGCTAATTGGCCAAGGATATACCAGCAGCTCTAGCGTGTTGTCGAATCCAAGCATCTGCCGCAACGGATCCGGCTCTATCGCGTTCTTCGGTCATACCGCGAGGATGATCACCTCTCCAAGGATCGCCTCCCATTCCCCCATGTGTAGCATCGAAAAGCCTTTCCGAATAATCAGTAACTGACGTGTCTTCCGCACCTTGGTCCACGGTGTTAAAGTACGGACGAGAATGGACTCGTGGATCACCCATTGCATTTGCCGCATGATCAACATTCGATGGGACGGACTCGCCCTTACCGTATCCCAGAACCATGTCCACTGGATCGTAAAGGCCAAGAAAGTTGACGCGTATTGGAGGACGGATGTTCGTTTTCTGCGTACTGTCCTTCTGGTCTTTGTCGCAGGGACACCCCTTCTCCCCTAGTTGCAATGCCACCTGCATTACGATGTACCCACCCCGACTATGGCCGACGAGGTTTATCGGCTCATTTGGCTGCTCCGCCAAAATGGAACAAATCCATTTGACCACCTCTTTGTGAATCGATAACGAATCGAATCCAGTCGTTTCTCTATCAGGACCCTGCCAATAACGTTTCGGTCCAGGTGCCACATAGTCGGTGAAGAAATTCCGAACGTGGCTATTCCATCGGCGCGTATCGATGTCTCTGGTGAGCCAAGAGCGGGAGCCGCTTCCATCAACTGCTGCCAACAATAGTCCTACGGGATCAGTCCATTTCTCAGGGCAATTGACAACAAACGTATACAGGTTCGCTCCTCCCCGTTCTCCAATCGGGTCTCGGGATATCCATCTCCCCGTAGACGCGCTGTGGTACCTCCGGCCGTAGTACAGCAGTCCCGTTTCCGAATCCGTGTACTTGGTGCTGAAGCGGCACGGATTGAGACTTACTGCAGGGCCCGTGGCGCGAATTGTTTCTCCGAAGGGGCCATACTCGTATTGGGCGCTAAGCGTTGCGCTGCGGGGATCGAGCAGCGCGACAACGTCGCCATTTCCATCGTACGAGACGAAGTGAGTGGTAACCGGCGGCTCGTGATCGGTGACGGACAGCAGTCCGCCGACGCCGCCAGCGCCTTGTTCGGTGCCGCTGACATCAAGGCCCCAAGTGTAGGACCGCTTGATCATGGGGCCGGAGGGATTGCTCAGCCCGTCGAGTTCCGCCACAAGGTTCCAGCCATCGTAGACAAAACGGAGATCCGCGATCAGTGACCAACAATCGGATTCCCAAGCATAAACCTTCTTCTGAATGCGGCGGCCTTGCCAGTCATACGCAAACTCCAGCTTCTGTTTCGAAGCTGAGGGCGCGTTCGTGAGGCTCTCAACCGCAATCAATCTGTTTTCGCCATCCCAAGTGTAGATCCACCTCCCATCGGAGGTGAGATTCCCGTCGGCATCGTACGAGAACTCTTCGGGGGTCTTCGGGAGATACTCGCTACCGGTCGTGGTGGCCACGACGTCCTGCTGATTCGTACCGACGTTCCGGCGGACGCCGACCACCCAGATGTTGGTGTAAGCCGCAGATGCCGTGTTGGAGACGGACAGCCCCCTGTAAAAGTATTCGCCGTTGCGCGTCGTCGTCTGATTGTTAACGGTTACGGTGGCGTTGCTGGCGGCGGTGCCGAGAATATCTACGGCGCCGGGCACGCCGCGTTGCGTGTACTGGTTCAAGCCGTTGGCGGTATAGGTCGACTCGCGACCGTTCACGGTTGCCAGTTTCCGGTTTCCAATATCATCAAACTCATAGCCAAACTGCTGGCCGGCGACTTCGGTGCCGTCGGGCCAATGCTTCTTGCCGGACGCGACCTGTCCAAGTGAGTCGTACTGATAGAGCCAGTAACCGCCGTCCGCGAGGTTCACTCGGGTCCTCAGACTGGCGGAGTTGTATTGGTAGGCATACGAAAGATTCGTCGCCAACGTCGGGCTGACGTTGTCCACGCGCTCGAGTCGATTCAGCTTGTCGTACGACTTCGTCGCAATCATTTTGGTGATGCCATCGACTGAAAGCACGATGCTACCGATCAGACTGCAATTGGCAAGGTAGGAGTATGTAGCAGAGTAAACGCCGGCGTTAACCGCCCGGAGACGCGACGCCGCGTCGTAGGCGTAGGTCACTGGATTCGAGGTCCCCAGTTTCGAGTCTAGGATTGACAATGAACGGCGCAGCAACGAGTCGTACGTGTTGGACACGACGATGCCGCTGCCGGGGAACGATTCAGCGAGCAACTGACCGGCGTCGTTGTAGGCGTAGACGCAGGTATCCGTGCCGCAGGTGACGCTGGTTCGACGGCCCCGTCGGTCATAGATCCATGCGGCAGATGGCGTCACGCCGTCATCATAAGAAACTGACGTGAGTTCACCGGCGGCGTCGTAGCCGTAGCGTGTGGTCAGGTCTCTGGCCCACATGCGCGACAGGAGACGACCGGCGGCGCTGTTGCAATAGGTCACGCGCCTGCAATCATCATAGACTTTGCCGGTAAGGAAGCCGCGCCTTGGATCATAGTTCCACGTCGTGGTGGCGGTGCCACTGTCTCCGGCGAAGTTCTTCCACGTCGTCATCGTCTTCATGCGGCCGGCATAGTCGTAGGTGTATTGGACGGGATAGGTGCGTGCGCCGTAGATCCTCTTGAGTTCACCCGTGTCAAAATACTCGGCCGTAACAGTCCCCTTGTCGGGGAGCACGACCTGAGTTTGTCGGCCCCTGGGATCGTACTGGCGCGTTATGGTTTGGTCATCAGTGAACATGGACAGAAGCTGATCGGCATCGTTGTAGGTATACCCGGTGGCACCGGTACGCGCGTCGATCCATCTCGAAAGTCGTCCGTGGGCGTCGTACTGATAGCTTTGAGAGTTCATGGTTCCCAGTTCAGGATTGACGGTCACGGACGATTGGAGGCGACCGTCTTCGTAAACCGAGATGTGTCGGGTGCCGTCCGAGGCCGTCTCCGTATCCGTGCGGCGTGCGTTGGGACGATCGTAGGCTGTCGCCACGGAATTGGTTAGTCCGAAGGCCATCGTCCATGATGTAAGTCCATCAACGCTGATGTCGCTAACGGCGGTGGTGATGGCCTCATCCCGATCGTCTGTCGTCCAGACGCTGACCGTTGTTCTTCGCACGGTCGTGCCGTGAGCCGTGAGTACTGAGCTTTGGGCTCGGGAAATCCTATCCGTCCCGTCGTAGTCGATCACATCGTCCCGATCCATATCGATGGCAATGGTTTCCAGTTCACCCCTGCGGTTGTAGACAAACAACCTCACAACGCCGTCAGGGTCGCGCTGCTTCCACAATTGGGCCTTTTCGTTGAAGAAAAGCTGACCATAGGCATCATCGGCAAACACCGTCAGGTACACGCGACCCAGCATATCTGTATAAGTCTTGCTCCACTCGGAACTGTTGTTGCCATCGGCATCGAGCTTGATCTCTTTCGTGTAGGCACAGTGTACGCCGTCGTTCTCGTCGACGCCGTACTCAAACCCGACTCCGCGTACGGCACTGCCGATGAGGCTCCTGATTCGCCCGTCCGGGTAGTACTTCTCAACGCGCGTGGTCTTATCGGGGTACGTCGTCGTCCTTACAGTGTACCCGTCGTCATCAATCTGTTCGCCGTAGCGTGTTGTGTTGGTGAGGCCGTCGGTCGACGCGGTCAGGTGCCCTGCCACATCGTACGTCATCGCGTCCAATCCGACGGCGGATCCATCAATGCCGATGCGCACCGTGCCCGTGACGCGTCCGGCCGCGTCGAAACTGTTGCTGGTGGTGATTCCGGCCTGGGTGGTGGCGACGGTCCGTTTTAGCGCGTCGTACGCGTAGGCGGTCGCGATCCCCTCGCGATCGGATGTGGACAAGATGCCGCAACAACCATAGACCGTCGCTGCCGAGGTTCCGTCCGAGTAATCGATCCGGGTTGCCCGTCCGAAGTCGTCAACCACTACGGCTTGGTTCCACGTGAGCAGGGTATCGTTCCCGTCCGCGATGTCGCGTCTTTCTTCACGAATCGTTGTTCCCGCTTCGTTCTCCAGGGTCACGGTCTTGGAGCCATTGATGACGGCCGTATCCCCGGGGGCTGGCTCGCCGACCGACACCGTGGTGATCAAATTGCTCCCGGTGTCTGACGAAGCGATTGCGTACTGATAGATGCTCATCGTTCCGTCCGGGCGGGTAACGCTCTGCACTTTGCCCTCGAACGCCCCGCCCAGATACGTGCGTGTGATGGTCACCAGATTTGCCGGATCATCCCAGTTGGCACCGGGTGTGACCGCTCGAATCTCCCGTCGTTCCCCGGGGCGATACACCGTATAGCGACGTGACACCTCGCTCCCTTGAAGTGTTTCAATGACCGTTACGGCGGGTCCGTTGGTTCCATAAACCGTCGTTGTGACGCGACACTGGTCGTCGGGAGCATCCGTGTCGGCATCCAGATATTGGGAAACCAACTCGATTACCCGTCCCAAGGAATCGTACTGATACCGTTCCCAGTACCCGCTCGGTTCCACCATTTCCTTCAGGTGAGAGTAATTGTCACCGTCCGCCCGAGAGTCATCGTAATAGCTCCAAGTCGTGGTCAATGCCGCGGCATCAGGATCGACGACCTTCTCAACAACCTCCTCACCCCAGTCAAACATGCGAACCGTGCGTCGTTCCTTGTATCGAACCGGTTGCCCGGCCCCATCGGCAACGGTGTAAATCTCGCGTCGGTCGCCGAACGGAGTCCGCTCCGTGGTATGCGATTCCCGGCGGAGCCCATTCCCCGTAATCAGGGTCCATTGCTGCATTTCATCGGACCACGCAAATTCGCTCACGCGGTCGACGCCATCACCCGATTCAGTCACGCGCAATTGGCTGAACGTGGCGCCGCTGGAGTCCGGATTCCCGACAATGATTGTTTGGTAGGGATCACCCGCGGGCAGATAGAATCCACAGTCGTTTGTCGTACCCGCGTTGGCCGCCGGATAGAACCGGATTTCGTAATCCCTGTTGGTACCGGCAACGATATCAACCAACACCTGCGAATTCCGCACCTGACGAAGGACGTTATTGGTGCCTCGCCGCACGTCGCTCGGCATCGACGTGTGATAGGCCAGGGCCAGAGGATCGGTCAGGTCTGGAATGGGCCGCGAAGCATAAAGGCATAATTCTCCGGCCGATTCTCCAAACGAATCCCGTCCCAGATCGACGTTCACGCTCAGTGCTCCTTCAGCGGTCAACGAGGTGGACGCGGAGCCGGGAGTGCACCCATCTCCGCAGGCGTCACACAGCTCGCAATCTTTGATGTTGTACCGAAAATCAGGTGTGACGATGACCACCTGATGGACGATGAACCAGCTCCATTGTTCGGTGCAGTTCTCCACGGTCGGCTTGGTGTCGCCCAGGACGTCGGAAGTCCATTCCGCACCCGTTGGAACCGATTCAAAGAAATGCCACGTCAGATCCGTCGCCACGGGGGCATCGGCGCGTTTGACCGGACCCGGCTGGATGGCCGAACCGGCAATCTCGATCTCGAAGTCCCCACCTGACAGACTGAGGTAGCAGCGAGCCGTTCCGTTGAAATTCGTCAGGTTGGCATAGAGGCGCCCTCGCCAGCTCGTCAACTCGTGACCGTAATCGCTGATTACACTGACACCGATGCCGCCGCAGGGGTCGTCTTCCCATGCATTCGCCTCCCACGAATCTTCGACACGCTGCCAGTGCTCTTCACAGGTAAAGGTTTGGGTGCCCTCCAATTGAAGAAAATAGCTGTAGTAGCTTGCATTCGTACATTCGGTCACTTCGAGTTCCCAAGGGATCTGGATCGTCTTGTCGTTCACAAAGAATTCGGTCAATTCGGTCCCCGGAGAAATTTCATTCGGCACTTCGCACGGCGAATGGGTCCGCCAAATCACGTTGCTCCATCCGATCTCCGGTCCGTAATAATAGGAGTAGATCCACTCCTCGGGGTCGGATATCTGGTCGGCGGTCACGCCTCCCACCGTCCAATGACCCGTACTGAACGCTGCCGGAGCGTAGTAGCAATCATTCACGTAAACATGATAATGACCTGGCGCCAGCCTTTGCTGGAACTCCAGCGTGAACGACCCGGAATCTTGTACGTCGATGGGAACACCGAAGTCGGGCCAGTTGCTGCTCTGGAAGATACTGCAGCCGTCTTCATCAACGGAACGGCCGGAGCGCTTTTCGACAGGTGTTCCCGCGCCGGTTGAGCCGACCTGCTCCGCTGTCACAACCACATACCTGGCTTCGCAGAGTCCGCGGGTGAGACGGCTGAATTGGACCGGGTAATTGTCCGGTGTCACGTCTGCGGGACGCGGCATGATGAGCCTGTCGCCCAGCAGAGGGGCGGTCTTATCGTAATACCCATCGGCCCCTTCGAGGTCGCCGCCCAGAGCGGAAGTAAAGTTCCAAAGCAGACGGGAATCATCGAATTTGGTTGCCAGGTCGGCAACCAGGTAAGCCGCGTCCACCGCATTCGATAAGTCAGCTTCGTAGAAGCCATCGGGCGGGAATTCGGGTGCCGGCTGGCTCACGGCATTTGGCGGCCAGGAAACACTTTTCCCGAGGACCATCTTGTGGCGCTCCTGAAATGCCCGCTGGGCTTCCTCGATCCTGATGGCGCCGACGTCGACGGCCAAGAGATTCTGGGCCAGCACAACACACAGAAGAAAACGCGGTTCGCGCAGTCTCCACACTCGGTGTTTCATGTGATAGAGGGTCTCTTCGAAATTCATTCGTGCCTCCTCACTCCAGCGGCGTGAACACTGTCAAGTCCACAACTCTGTCGCTATCGTCAGCCGCTACCTTCGTCGGGTCACGCCCTTGGAGATATTCGGTTAGGTTGTCCACGCCGTCACCGTCCGGGTCCGCGTGCGCGTCGCCGGCGTCGAACGGATTCAAGCCGTAGTCCGCTTCCCATGCATCGGGCAGGCCGTCGGCATCCCAGTCGGAATCGCTGGTCGGCAGGACGCGTACAACCTTGAAGAAGCGGCTGCTAAGATTGGCCGTTGTATCTGTCCAATCCATGGTGCCGCCCGGGTCTCCCCACCTCCCGATGCGGCCAACCCACGCCGTATTCGCGCCGAGAAGGTCGTCGGCACTCAAGACGCCGAAAATGAAGTTCGTGCACGTCGGCGCCCAAGTCAGAATCATGCAACCATTGGTAGCCGGCCGAATGCTGGTGATCTGGAATGGTCCGTCGTTGGTGGCGCATGGCCCAACTGTTCGAACACTCGCGACGCCGAGCAGTACGAAGATAAGTAAGGTAACCGTGGTTGTGCTATACGATCGTCCGGTTCTGCTGTTCATCGTCGCTCCTCCCCATGCGATGTACCCGATCAAACGGGCCGCACTACTCTTGCGGTCATCTGGGTTCTGTCCGCGGGAAATCCCCTGCCATCATGGACCGGACAGCAGCGAAACGAGGCTGGATCCGTCAGCGAGCTAAGGTTCCTCCATCGGGTCGTCCGCTCTGAGCGGCTCCCCGATGGAGGCTGTGCTTCTACTAGCTCACGAACGCCAAACTACCACATGCGCCTCCTGTTTTGTCCATACGGCAAACGGTGTATTTTTTAGGCGCGGCGGCCACGACGAACTGCGCGAAGTCGTGTTACTGACTTGTGTCACACTACCAGCGCGACTCCGAGCCGCGCAGCCGGCAATCAAGCACCAGTGCCCGGTCAACCTTGATTGGGAGGGCGAGCCTCCCGGCGAGCCGACCGTTTTCTCCGTCAACGCCGCGGCTCAGCAGGAGCCTTGGTCGCCTGTGGCGCCGCCAGAGGCGGGTAAACTTCGCCCTCCCCGCACGCTTCTGATGAACGTTGACGGACCAGTCCGGTTGCAGGACGTAAACGGAGTACGTCTCATCGGTATAGCTGTAGAATTCTCCCACCAACGTGACCGTGGCGCACGGTGAGAGGTGCTGGGCTGAGGATGACACGACGTGTCCGTCGGCACTGATTCGCGCCCGGGCGAGATGTTCGCCCGCTTCTGAGGATTAAAGGTGCCGTCGAGTATTCTGCATACGACTGGCGCCTCGCGTCTCAATCCCGGCACCGGCACCGATCTTGAATTGGCGTCCGCGTTGACGCAAACTCAGCCCCACAAGCAGCCGCAGCGGGTCCGGAGGGAAAATGGTCGACCAACAACCAGATCACAGCCAAACGGAGACAGCCGGAGGGAGGTCCGAGTGGAGAGCCCACGCGGTGGTCGCCGCTGCGTGCGCGGTGGTCATCGGGATTTACCTGGTCACGGCCCACTCGGGCCATCTGGTATCGTCGCGTCTGGATTCTGCGGATGCGTACTACAATCTACTCGTGCGAGGTTTTCGGGCTGGCCAGCTCAGCGTGAAAAGGGATGTGCCGCCCGGGCTCGCGCGGCTCGCCAACCCCTACGACCGGACGGCCAACGCACGGTTTGGCGTGCTGGACCTGAGTTATTACAAGGGCAAGTTCTACCTGTATTTTGGAGTCACGCCCGTTCTGTTGTTGTTCTGGCCGTACGTGGCGCTGACCGGCCATTATCTGCTCCAGAAGGATGCCGGGCTGATCTTTTGTCTGATTGGTTTTCTGGTCAGCGCGGGCTTGTTGTACGCAATTTGGCGGCGCTACTTTGCCGAGGTCAGCGTCGGTGTGGTGGCGGCCGGCATGCTGGCGCTGGGCCTGGCCACGTTCATACCGTTTCTGCTGGCGCAGACCGACGTCTACGAAGTGTCGATCAGTTGCGGGTATGCCTTCACGATGCTGGCGCTGGCGGGAGTGTGGACGGCGTTGCACGAGTCCCGAAAGCGTTTGGCATGGCTGGCGGCAGCGAGTCTGGCTTACGGGCTGGCGGTCGGGGCCCGGCCCTCGTTGCTGTTGGGTGCGGTGATTCTGCTGGTGCCGGTGGTGCAGGCGGCGCGTGAATCCCGAAAACTTTCGGGACTGCTGATCGCGGCGGCGGGGCCGATTGTGCTCATCGGGCTGGGGTTGATGCTTTACAACACGCTGCGGTTCGATAACCCGTTCGAGTTCGGCTTGCGCTATCAGTTGGCTGGAGATCGGCAGGACCCGGCCCATCACTTCAGCCTGCGCTATCTGTGGTTCAATTTCCGGGTGTTTTTTCTGGAGCCGGCGCGTTGGACCAACCAGTTCCCCTTCGTGCGAGATATCCGAATGCCGCCGTTGCCGGCAGGTCACGGTCACGTGGAAAAACCGTTTGGCGTTCTGACGAATGTGCCGCTGGTGTGGCTGGCGCTGGCGGTGCCGTTGGCATGGCGGAGTGGACCGATCGAGGGACGGTCCATCTTGCGGAGGTTCCTCCTGGCGCTGGCGTTGTTCTTCGGGATCTGCGCGGTGACCGTGAGCACGTATTTCGGCACGTGTCTGCGCTATGAAATGGAGTTCCTGTCGGCGCTGGTGTTACTGGCGGTGGTGGGCATCTTGAGTTTGGAGCGGGCACTGGCCCGGACTTCGAAATGGAGGACGGCGACCCGTTGCGGCTGGGGCCTGCTGCTGGGTTTCTCGGTGGTGTTCAACCTGTTGGTGGGCGTCGAGCGTTGCGCGGAAGCTCACAACAATCTGGGAAACGCCCTGCTCGATGCGGGCCGGGTGCCGGAGGCGATCGCACAGTACGAGCGGGCGCTGGAGATCAACTCCGATTACGCCCAGGCGCACTTCAACCTGGGCGTCGCGCTGCGGACGGCGGGCCGACTCCCGGAGGCGGTCGGGCATTGGGAGCAAGCGTTGCGGCTCGACCCTGATTTCGCTGATGCCCGCTGCAATTTGGGGAACGCGCTGGCCGAGGCGGGCCGACTGCCCGAGGCGATTGCGCAGTACGAGTGGGCGTTGCGGATCAAACCGGATCTGGCCGAGGCACACAATAATCTGGCGGCTGTCCTGATTCACCTGGGCCGGTTTGACGAGGCCGTTGGGCAATGCGAGCAGGCGATCCGATCCAACCCCGATTTTCCCGACGCACACAACAATTTGAAGGCTGCCTTGGGACATCTGGGAGACGCCAACGATGCCCTGAAGCATTACGAGTTGGCGGTGCGACTCGCGCCGGATTCGGCGGCCGCGCACGCCAATCTGGGAGACGCCTTGCTGCAACAAGGACGAGTTGAGGAAGCCATCGAGCACTACGAGCAAGCCGCGCACATCAAACCGGACAACATCGAAGTGCTCAACAACCTGGGCGCGGCCCTGGCGCGGGCCGACAGGATCCCCGAGGCAGTTGCCTGTTTCGAGCGCGTGTTGGAGGTCGACCCCGATATAGCCCAGACCCAGAACAACCTGGGACTCGCCTTGACGCGACTGGGCCGGGCCTCGGAAGCGACGGCACACTACGAACAGGCGCTACGGATCGACCCCGAGTATGCCGGGGCACACTTCAACTTGGCGGTGGCGTTGGAGCAGGCGGGCCAAACGAGCAACGCCTTGGAGCATTACGAGCGGGCGCTGCGAATCAACCCAGATTACGTGGAGGCACACTACAATATCGGGTTTGCCCTGGCTCAGGCAGGCAGGCTCAAAGAGGCAATCGAACATTGGGAACAAGCCGTGCGCATCCGACCCGGTTTTGCCGAGGCGCACTACAATCTGGGAAGCGCCCTGGCGGATATGGGACGGACCCAAGAAGCCATCGGGCATTATGAAGAGGCGCTGCGGCTCAAACCAGATTTCGCCGTGGCGCACAACGATCTGGCCATCGTTCTGTGGCGGACGGGCAAGCGACAGGAGGCAATCCGTCATTGGGAGCAAACCGTGCACATCAAACCCGATTTTGCCGAAGCGCACTATCATCTGGGAGTGGCGTTCGAGGAAGCCGGCCAGGTGCCAGAGGCCATCGGACAATATGAGCAGGCCGTGCGAATCAAGCCGGATTACGCCGATGCGCAGAATCGGCTGGCCCACCTGCGGGCGCCCAAGTAGGCGGTTACCCCAACCCTCGTCACGAGCGGCATCCGTGCGGCGGGAACCTGCGGAATTCGGGTAAACTGACCGCCCAGGAGAGGAAATTCCACCGTCGTCGCGACGTTCAGTCGTCCGGAGGCGTTTTCTTCCCCTCCGCCTGTTCGCGAAATCTGCGGGAGGCCTCGGGAGAAATCCCATGCGTGAGTTTCAAATGCAGTTCCTTCGCCAAAAACTCATCGATCGGGATCCATCTGCCGCCGACTTCAATCCGCTTCGTCCAGGAGCAGACCACCTGCAATTGGTTTTGCAGTTTCCGAATCTCTTCGGTCGAACGACTCAATTCCTGATGCGCCCGGCGTTCCTCGGTCAGACTGAATTTCAGTCGGTTCAAGATCAGCCCGACGGTGACGAATGGAACAAACGAGATGAAACTATTCCAATACCGATACGACTCGTGAGAGTAGACATGGCCAGAAAGCAGGTCCGCATAGAACCAACAGACCGCGCTGATGACGGAAAAACACAGGACGGAAACCCGTCCCAGATACCACGCACAGAGGCAAATCGGAATGAAGTAGAACGCGTAGACGCGGATTTCATAGCCGGTGGCGTAATCGAGGTAAGTGACCGCGGCAAGGCTGGCCGCGCTCGCCAGGAACGCTTTCAATCGAAGGTACTTGTCACGCTGATCCGCGTCGCTCAATCGACGTCCCTCCTTGGTTCTCCCGACAGGATGAAACCTCGTTTCCCGTACCAATCACCCTGCCGGCTCCCATTAAATCGCTGACGCAACCCGAAGGAAAGCACAAAAAGATTCGCTGTGCTGGATGACTTGCGGACCTTCGGAGTTGACCTGCCGGGGCAAGTCTGCCGCCATTCTCCGCTCGCTGCCACGAGCTGTTTTGAATACACTCACTTTCTCATGAAAGGGCAGAAGCCTTTCCCGTCGGCAGTAGTGTTGCCGGCGTGTCACAACAGCTTCACGGGTCGGTTCTTCCATGGCGCCCCCAACTCACACCCTGAGAATCCGACGAGGCGCAGGGTCCGAGGCCCGACATGACCGACCGCAGACCAGATGGCGAAGAGGCACAGGCGGCCGGAGGAAAGCCTCGATGGATACAGCGCGGAGTCCTCGCCGCGACTTGTGCACTGGTCATCGGGGTTTACTTGTACACGGCCCGCTCGGGCTATTTGGTGTCGAGAAGCCTGAACCCGGCGGGAGCATCCTACAATCTCCTGGTCCAGGGATTTCGCGCCGGCCAACTCAGCCTGAAAACCGAGGTACCGCCCGAGCTCGCGCGACTCCCCAACCCCTATGATCGGGACGCCAACGCCCGCTACGGAGTGCTGGATCTGAGTTATTACAAAGGAAGGCTGTACCTTTATTTCGGAGTAACGCCCGTTCTCGTGCTGTTCTGGCCCTACCTGGCGGTGACCGGCCATTATCTGCTTCAAAAGGACGCCACGCTGATCTTTTGCCTCGTCGGGTTCTTGACCAGTGCAGGTTTGCTGCTTGCGGTCTGGCGCCGCTACTTTGCCGAAGTCAAGGTTGGAGTGGCCGCTGGCATGCTCGCACTTGGCCTGGCCACGTTCACGCCGTTCCTTTTGGCGCGGTGCGACGTTTACGAGACATCGATCAGTTGCGGGTATGCATTCACGATGTTGGCTTTGGCGGCAATCTGGAAGACATTGCACGACCCGGAGCGGCGAGGCTGGTGGCTGGCGGCCGCCAGTCTGGCCTACGGACTGGCAGTCGGGGCGCGACCCTCCGTGCTGTTCGGTGCAGTCATTCTATTGATCCCTGTGGCCGAGGCGTGCCTCGAGCGCCGCAAGGTTTGGACCGCGGTGCTGGCGGCGACCGTTCCAATTGCGTTCGTCGGGCTGGGGTTGATGCTGTACAACGCGTTGCGCTTCGACAATCCGTTCGAGTTCGGCTGGCACTATCAGATGTCCGGCCGACGGCAGGACATCGCTTCACCCTTCGGGTTGCACTATTTCTGGTTCAATTTTAGGGTCCTCTTCTTGGAACCGGCGCGCTGGTGCGGTCGGGTTCCCTACGTTCACGACATTCACGCCCCACGCTCACCCGCGGGGTACAGCGGGGTTGAGCATCCTTTTGGCATCTTGACCACGATTCCGTTCGTGTGGATGGCGCTGGCCGCACCTCTGGCTTGGCGGAGTCGGCCGACGCGGGAGCGGTCCACCCTGCGCAGGTTCTTGACGGCGGTGGCGTTGCTGTTCAACGCTTCCGCGTTGACTCTTTGCTTCTTCTGGGCTGTGAACGCGCGCTACGAACTGGAGTTTGCGCCGGCGTTGGTGTTGCTGGCGACGGTCGGTGTCTTGAGCCTCGAGCGTGTCCTGGCCCCAAAGTCGAAGCCGGAGCTGCCTTACCGGACGGTCTGGCGGTGGGCAGCGCGCTGCGGCTGGGGTGTGCTGCTGGGATTCTCGGTAGCGTTCAATCTGTTGGCGAGCGTCCAGCGGTGTGCGGAGGCGCATTGCGATCTCGGGAACGTTCTGCTGCAACAGGGCAAGGATACGGAAGCGATCAGCAAGTACGACCAAGCGCTGCGGCTCAACCCCGACTTTGCCGAAGCGCATTTCAACCTCGGACTCGCGCTCCTGCGATTGGGTCGCGTGCCGGAGGCGGCCGGGCGTTGGGAACAGGCGCTGCGGCTCAAGCCCAACTATGCCGAGGCGCACAACAACCTCGGGGTGGCGTTGGCACAACTCGGCCATGTGCCGGAGGCGATCGAATGCTATGACCGGGCATTGCAGCTCAAGTCCGATTATGCCGAGGCGCACTACAATTTGGCGGTTGCGTTGGCACGACTGAACAAACTGCCCGAGGCCATCGCAGAATATCAGCAGGCGGTCCGGCTCAAGTCCGATTACGCCGAAGCGCAGAACGGTTGGGGACTGATCCTGGTCAGACTGGGCCGGACACGGGAGGCCGTGGAACATTGGGAACAGGCGTTGCGACTCCAGCCTGATTACGCGGAGGCGCATTACAATCTGGGAGTGGCTTTGGCGGGTCTGAACGAGGTCCCGGAGGCTATCGCACAGTACCAAGAGGCGGTCCGGCTTAAACCGGATTATGCCGACGCGCACAACAATCTGGGAGGCGTCTTCTTGCGATTGGGTAGAACGCAGGAAGCAATTGCGCAATTCGAGCAGGCGTTGCGGGCCGCGCCGGGTTTGGTTGAGGCGCACTACAACCTGGGGGTCGCCCTGGAGCAAACCGGCAAGACCCAGGACGCAATCAGGTACTACGAGCAGGCGCTCCGGATTCGGCCCGATTATGCCGAGGCGCAGATGGCACTGACGCGACTGCGGGCTGCTCAGTAGGTAGCAAAGGGAGTCGGCTCCCAACATCGAAAAACTTGTGGACCTTCAGAGCCGGGTTGTCGGGGCCGAACCTCTCACCACTCTCGGCCGGCGTGGGCCGATCGGCTGCGCGTGGTCACGCCGCGAGCTGAACAAGTCTGGCTGGCTCTCACCCGCTGTTTTGAATAGGCTGTCTCCCTCATGAAGGGACGGAAGCTGTTGCCGTTGCTGGTGATTGCCGCTGGGCTGCTGGCCTATCACAACAGCTTCACGGGCCAGTTCATGCTCGATGATGTTACGTCAATCTCCGACAACCCGACGATCCGTCATCTCTGGCCGATCTGGCAATGCCTGGTCCCTCCGCATCGTGGTGGACTTACGGTGGAAAGCCGGCCAATCATCAATCTGTCACTCGCCATCAACTATGCACTGGGCGGCCTTCACGTGTGGGGATACCACGCCCTGAACCTGACCGTTCATATCCTCGCCGGCCTGACCCTGCTGGGCATTGTGCGTCGGACGCTGTTGCAGCCGCCGTTGCGCAATCGGTTCGGCGTCGCGGCCGATGAGTTGGCCGTGGCCGTGGCGGTCCTCTGGACGGTTCATCCGCTGCAGACGGAGTCGGTCACGTACGTGATTCAGCGGGCCGAATCGATCATGGGGCTGTTCTACCTGTTGACGTTGTACTGTTTCATCCGGGGAGCCGAGTCGCCGCCCATGGGAAATGGGAAATGGTTCATGGGAGATGGTTCATGGAAGCAACGGCACCGCTTGTGGTACGGCTTGTCGGTCGCCGCTTGTGCGTCGGGGATGGCCAGCAAAGAGGTGATGGTTTCCGCTCCCGTGATGGTGCTGCTGTACGACCGTGCGTTTGTTTCCGGCTCGTTCCGGAAGGCGCGGCGGCAACGCTGGCCGTTGTACGCTGCCTTGGCCAGCACCTGGATCTTGTTGGGTCTGGTGCTGACTTGCGGGCAAGTCTCCAACACATTCATGAATGCGCAGCGCATTGGCCGCACGTGGTGGGAATATTTGGCAACCCAGCCGGGAGTGATCCTCTATTACCTGCGGCTGTCCGTATGGCCGGCCCCGCTCTGCCTGTATCATCTGTGGCCCATGACCGAGACATGGATGGGCATTGTGCCGCCGGCAATCGTGGTGTCGATTCTCTTGGGCGCGTCGGTTTGGGCCTGGAGAAAGAGCCCGGTCTGGGGGTTTGTGGGCGCATGGTTCTTTTTGATCCTGGCGCCGAGCTCGAGTTTCATCCCGCTTCAGGATGCGCTTTATGAATACCGCATGTACTTGCCGTTGGCAGCGGTCGTGAGCGTGGTGGTGATGGGATTGTATTCGGTGGTGGGCCGGCAAAGTTTGGCCGTGTTTGCCGTGATGGGGATCGGATTGGGATTTCTCACTTGGCGGCACAACTGGAATTATCAGAACGAGATTGCCATGCGGATTCACGCGGTGGCCGAGTTTCCCAATGACCCCGCGTCACATTATTACTTGGGGGTCGCCTTGGGGAAAGTGGGCAGGATCCAAGAGGAAATCGCCCAATACGAGCAGGCGCTGCGGATCGATGCTGACTATGCCCCGGCACATTACGGCTTGGGAAACATTTCATTCCGGACAGGCAACGTTCAGCAGGCGATCAGACACTACGAGCAGGCGCTGCGGGTCAATCCCAACTTCGCCGAGGCGCAATATAATTGGGGGGTTGCGCTGGCCCAACAGGGCCGGGTCAAGGAGGCGGTCTGGCATTGGGAAGAAGCGCTGCGGATCAAGCCCGACTATGCTGAAGCGCACTACAATCTGGGCAAGGCCTTGCGAGAAATGGGCAAGGTCGACGGCGCGATTGAACAGTACGAGCAGACGTTGAGGATTCGGCCCGAGTATGCCGACGCGCACTTTAACCTGGGGAATTCGCTATTGCAGTCAGGCCGGATCAACGATGCCATCGGACAGTACGAGCAGGCGCTGCGAATCAACCCTGACATGGTCGAGACCCACTACAATCTGGGGATCGCCTTGGAGCAAGCCGGCCGGCTCCCCGAGGCCATTGGGCATTATGAACAGGCGCTGCGTCTCAAGCCCGATTTCACCGAGGCGCGGGTGGCACTGACCCGATTGCAGGCGGCAGTGGGAACGCGATGAACAAGCCCTGGCGATCAGCGGGTGCCGGCGCGGCCCTCATTCTCGTGCTGACAGCGGTGGCGTACCTGCCGGCATTACGCTGCGGGTTCATCTGGGACGACGATTTCTATGTGACAACGAACCCAGCGCTCCGGTCTCTGCAGGGTCTGGAAAGGACTTGGACCCAACCGGGAATGGAGTTGCACCAGTATTATCCATTGGCCTTTACCGGTCTGTGGGTCCAATACCATCTGTGGAACCTGCAACCTTTTGGGTATCACCTAGTCAATGTTCTGTTGCACGCCGTGAATGCCGTCTTGCTCTGGCTCCTGCTGCGGCGGGTGGAGGTACCGGGTTCGTGGTGGGCAGCAGCCATCTTCGCGCTGCACCCGGTGCAGGTGGAATCCGTCGCGTGGATTACCGAATTCAAGAACGTTGTTTCCGGCCTGTTTTCGCTCCTCTCGCTGCTCGCTTTTCTGCGGTTCTGTCCGCTGTCTGCGCCCGGAACAACCGCGACCCGGGACTGGCGGTTTTATGGGCTGGCACTGCTGCTGTTTGTGTGCGCGTTGCTCAGCAAGACGGCGGTTTGCTGCCTGCCGGTGGCTGTCGCGGCGCTGATGTGGTGGAAGCTGGACCGGGTTGGAAAGCGGGACGCGCTGGCCCTGGTCCCGTGGTTTATTGCCAGTCTGACGTTGGGGCTGATCACCGTGCGGGTGGAATCCCCATTGCCAAAAGCCACCCCGCGCGGCTGGCTGGCGTCCATTATCCAGCGCGGGCTGCTGGCCGGCCGTGCCCTATGGTTCTACGCCGGCAAGCTGTTTTGGCCCCACCCGCTGACGTTCATTTACCCGCGGTGGAACGTCAACGTGGGTGCGGCCTGGCAATACTTGTTTCCTGTCGGGGCGTTGGCGGTGGCGGTCGCGTTGTGGTTGCTCCGGCGGCGAATCGGGAAAGGCCCCTTGGCCGGGGTGCTGTGGTTCGCCGCCATGTTGGCGCCCGCACTCGGTTTTTTTGACATTTATTTCTTCCGATTCTCTTACGTCGCCGACCACTTTCAATACCTGGCCAGCATCGGCCTGATTGCTCTGACGGTGAGTGCCGGGGCCACGTTTGCGGACCGGGCTGGTCGGCAGGTCCAAAATCTGGGGGCACTTGCCGCTGGGGTGGTTCTGCTGGCATTGGGAGTATCCACTTGGAGACGGGCCCACGTGTACCGAGACGTGGAAACGCTCTGGCGCGATACGCTGGCCAAGAATCCGAAGGCGTGGATCGCCCACAACAATCTCGGATACGCGTTGAGGAGTCAGGGCAACGTGACGGAGGCGATCTGGCATTTCGAGCAGACGCTCCGGCTCGAACCAAATTACGTCGTGGCGCACTACAACCTCGGAGCCGCCCTCGCCACAGAAGGCAAACTCGAAGAGGCGATCGGACAGTACGAACAGGCGTTGCGGCTTAAGCCCGACTATGCGGACGTGCGCAAGAACCTCGGGATCGCCCTATTGCGCGTCGGCAGAACTCAAGAAGCCATTGAACAATTTCAGCTAGTGCTGCAGAGCCAGCCCGATGCGCCTGATGCGCACAATAATCTGGGATACGCCCTGCTAAAGGCCGGTCGATTCGAAGCGGCGATCGAGCAACTGGAGCAAGCCGTGCGAATCAACCCCGATTTCGCCGAGGCGCACCACAATCTGGGGCTGGCCCTCATGAGATCCGGCCGGGCGCAAGAGGCGGCCAACCAATGGGACCTCGTGTTGCGGCTCGAACCCAATAACGTCGACGCGCACTACAATCTGGGCAGTGCCCTGCGGGCGTTGGGCAAAGTGCGCGAGGCGATCAAGCAGTATGAGCTGGCGCTCCGGCTCAAGCCCGATTTTGCCGACGCGCACAACAATCTGGGAAGTACGCTGATGGACCAGGGCGAGGTACAAGCGGCGATCGGCCATTATGAGCAGGCCCTGAAGATCGATCCTGACATGGCTGAGGCACATTACAACTTGGCGCTCGCCTTGAGGCAAGCGGGCCGGCTGCAGGAGGCGATCGGGCAATACAACGAGGCCCTTCGTCTCAGGCCCGATTATGCCGAGGCCCACAACAATCTGGCAAATGCGTTGCTGGCGCAGGGACAAGTGTCGGACGCGATTGCGCATTGGGAGCAGGCCCTGCGTCTCAAGCCCGACTACGCCAATGCCCATTACAATCTGGCGACCGCCCTGGAGCGAGTCGGCCGGCTCCCCGAGGCCATTGGGCATTATGAACAGGCGCTGCGTCTCAAGCCCGATTTTGCCGAGGCACACCAGGCACTGATGCGGCTCCAGGCCACGGTGGACACGCGATGAACAAGCCCTGGCGATCAGCGGGTGCCGGCGCGGCCCTCATTTTCGTGCTGACAGCGGTGGCGTACCTGCCCGCGCTGCGCTGCGGGTTCGTCTGGGACGACGATTTCTACGTGACAGCCAACCAGGCACTCCGCTCCCTGCAAGGCCTGGGAAGAATCTGGACTGAACCCGGGATGGCGTCGCAGCAGTATTATCCGTTGTCCTTTACCGGTCTGTGGCTCCAATACCATCTGTGGAACCTGCAACCCTTTGGGTATCACCTGGTCAATGTTCTGTTGCACGCCCTGAATGCCGTCTTGCTCTGGCGTGTGATGCGGCGGCTGGAAGTTCCGGGCTCGTGGTGGGCGGCAGCCATCTTCGCGCTGCACCCGGTGCAGGTGGAATCCGTCGCGTGGATTACGGAGTTCAAGAACCTTCTTTCCGCCCTGTTCTCACTTCTCTCGTTGCTCGCTTTTCTGCGCTTCCGTCCCCTGTCCACGTCCGGAGCAAACGTGACCCGGGATTGGCGGTTCTATACGCTGGCGCTGCTGCTGTTTGTGTGCGCCTTGCTAAGCAAAACGGCGGTCTGTTGCCTGCCGGTGGCCATCGCGGGGCTGATGTGGTGGAAGCTGGACCGGGTTGGAAAACGGGAGGCGTTGGCCTTGGTCCCGTGGTTTGTTGCCAGTCTAGCCTTGGGACTCATCACCGTGCGGGTGGAATCCCATTTGCCGGAGACCAGCACAGCGGGCTTGGCGTTGTCGGCTCTCGAGCGCGGGCTGCTGGCAGGTCGCGCACTGTGGTTTTACGCCGGCAAAGTGTTCTGGCCGCACGCGCTGACGTTCATCTACCCGCGGTGGGATGTCGATGCAGGTGCGGCGTGGCAGTACTTGTTTCCTGTCGGGGCGTTGGCCGTGGCGGTCGCGTTGTGGTTGCTGCGGCGGCGAATCGGGAAAGGCCCCTTGGCCGGGGTGCTGTGGTTTGCGGCCATGCTGTTCCCGGTGCTTGGCTTTTTCGACGTCTATTTCTTCAACTACTCCTACGTCACCGATCATTTCCAATACTTGCCCTGCATCGGGCTGATCGCACTGGTGGTGGGCGTCGGGGCCACGGTTGCGGGCCGGGCCGGTTGGCAGGGCCGGGGCTTGGGGGCACTGGCCGCGGGCGTGGTTCTGCTCGCCCTCGGAGTATCCACTTGGCGGCAGGCACACGCCTATCGAGATTTGGACACACTCTGGCGCGATACCCTGAAGAAGAACCCGAACGCTTGGTTGGCGCATAACAACCTGGGAGTCACCTTGGAGTTGGCGGGCAACCTCCCGAAGGCGATTGAACACTACCAGCAGGCACTGCGCGCCAAGCCCGATTACGTCGACGCCCTCACCAATCTCGGGAACGCCCTGCGTGAAGCCGGCAAGTTGACGGAAGCCATTGCCCAGTATGAGCAGGCGTTGCGTATCAGACCCGATTATGCCCTGGCGCACTACGACCTCGGGGCCGCCTTGGAGGAGGCAGGCCGGGGGCCAGAAGCCATCAGCCATTACGAGCAGGCACTGCGGTTCAGACCCGATTTCGCCGAGGCGCATACCAACCTCGCGGACGCCTTGCGCGAAGTCGGCAAGGCGACAGAAGCCATTGAACATTATGAGCAGGCGTTGCGTATCGAACCCGATTACGTCAAGGCACACAACAATCTGGGGAACGCCTTGCGCGAAGCGGGCCGGGTGGAGGAGGCCATTCAACACTATCGGCAAGCGCTGCGTATCAAACCCGATTATGCCGTGGCGCACTACAATCTGGGAGTCGCCCTGGAGCAAATCGGCCGGGTGCAGGAGGCAGCCACGCAGTACGAGCAAGCACTGCGGCTCAAACCCGATTTCGCTGCGGCGCAGACGGCCCTGGCTCGGCTGCGAGTTGCTCAGTAGAAGGTAGCGAGTTGATTCCACACGTTGACCGATTCGCGAATCTTTAGTGTTGAGTTGACGAAACCAGCCTCCCGCCAGCTCGCCCTGGCTGTATGCCGATCCACCAGCTTTGACGCACCACCCTGAATATGTCTGGCTGGTTACTAGCCCGTCTTTCGGATAGACTACCCTCCCCATGAGAGCGCGGAAGTTCCTCCCACTGCTGGTGATTGCCGCCGGGCTCTTGGCGTATCACAACAGTTTCACGGGTGCGTTCGTAGATGACGACTTGAGGTCAATCCCTGAGAACCCGACGATTCGCCATCTCTGGCCGATCTGGGAACCCCTGTCGCCGCCGCATAGCGGTTGGCTTACGGTGGAAGGCCGACCGTTGATCAATCTGTCGCTAGCCATCAATTATGCCCTCGGCGGCTACAACGTGTGGGGATATCACGCGTTTAACCTGACCATCCACATCCTCGCGGGTCTGACCCTGCTGGGCATTGTGCGTCGGACGCTGTTGCAGCCGCCGTTGCGCAATCGGTTCGGCGCTGCGGCCGATGAATTGGCCCTAGCTGTAGCGGTGCTTTGGACGGTCCACCCGCTGCAGACCGAAGCGGTGACGTATGTGATTCAGCGGGCCGAATCAATCATGGGTTTGTTCTACCTGCTCACGCTCTATTGCTTCATCCGGGGAACCGCCCCCCCCCCCCCACGCGCTCACCTGTGGTACGCCTTGTCTGTTGTCGCCTGTGCCTTGGGAATGGCCAGCAAAGAGGTGATGGTTTCGGCCCCATTGCTGGTACTGCTTTACGACCGGGCGTTTGTTTCGGGATCGTTCCGCGAGCTGTGGCGGCGACGCTGGCTGCTGTATGTTGCCCTGACCGGCACCTGGGTCGTACTGGGTTTTATGGTGGTTTCCGCACGTGTCCTAGCCTATGTATCGACTGAACGGCAGCATTTCGACCTGAGTTGGCGGGAGTACCTGGCGACTGAGCCGGGGGTAATCCTTTATTACCTGCGACTGTCGGTGTGGCCATCTCCACTCTGTATGAATCACCCGTGGCCAATCGCTAGAACGTGGATGAGCATTCTGCCGCCGGCGCTGGTGATGGCGGTCCTGCTGGGAGCGACCGCTTGGGCTTGGCGAAGGAACCCGGTCTGGGGATTTGCAGGCGCCTGGTTCTTTCTGATCCTGGCGCCGAGTTCGAGCTTTATTCCACTTCACGATGTGATTTACGAACACCGCATGTACTTGCCGTTGGCGGCCGTCGTGAGTCTGGTGGTGATGGGATTGTATTCGGTGATGGGCCGGCGAAGTTTGGCGGTGTTCGTTGCGGTAGCAATCAGCTTAGGATTTCTCACATGGCGACGCAATCAGGATTACCGAAGCGAAATTGCGATCCGGGCTGACGCAGTGGCCAGGTTTCCCAATCAGCCCCGGGCACATTACAACTTGGGGGACGCCCTGCTGAGGGCAGGCAGGGTTCAAGAAGCGGTCGCGCAGTATGAGCAGGCTGTGCGAATCCAGCCCGATTACGCTGCAGCGCATAACAACCTGGGATTTGCCTTGATGGAACTGGGTCAGGTGCAGGACGCCATCAGGCATTTCCAGCAGGCGCTACGGATCAACCCTGACTTCGCTGAGGCGCACTACAACCTGGGTGTTGCCTTGATGGGACTCGGTCAGGTGCAGGACGCCATCAGACATTTCCAGCAGGCGTTGCGCATCAAACCGGATGACGTCAACATCCACTACAATTTGGCGAACATCTTGATGCGATTGGGCCGCCTGTCGGAGGCAATCGCACACTACGAGCAGGCGCTGCGAATCAAACCTGACTTCGCTGAGGCGCACAGCAACTTGGGATTCACCCTCGAGCAGGTGGGCCGGCTGCCGGAGGCCATTGCCCATTATGAGCAAGCCCTGCGAATCAAACCCGATTATGCTGAGGCCCAGAACAACCTGGGCATCGCCCTCGTTCGCCGGCAAAAGGTGCCGGAGGCAGTGGAACATTTTCAGAAGGCGGTGCAGATCAAACCTGATTTCGCCGAGGCACACTACAATTTGGGGGGCGCCCTGGAGCAACTGGGCCGGGTGCAGGAGGCAGCCACGCAGTACGAGCAAGCACTGCGGCTCAAACCCGATTTCGCTGCGGCGCAGACGGCCCTAGCTCGGCTGCGAGCTTCCCAGTAGAAAGTAGCAAGCTCCCCCACGTTGACCGATTCGTGAACCCTTGGGGTTGAGTTGCCGGGGCCGACCCCGTCGTTGCGACCAGAACGATCCCATCTGGCCGAAACGCTTTCGAAGCTGGCGGCCACCGGCCGTTTCGAATAGACTGCCTTCGTCATGAAGGGCCAGAAGTTCATGCCGTTGCTGGTGGTGGCGGCGGGGCTGTTGGCCTACTCCAACAGCTTCACCGGTCCGTTCATCTTCGACGACCTGTTGTCGATCCCAGAGAACCCGACCATCCGGCGTCTCTGGCCGATCTGGCAAGCGTTGTCGCCCCCGCGCCAACTCGGCCTGCGCGGACTTACGGTCGAAGGCCGTCCGCTCCTCAATTTGTCGCTGGCCATCAACTACGCCCTTGGCGGCTACAACGTGTGGGGATACCACGCGTTCAACCTGGCCATCCACATCCTCGCGGGTCTAACCTTGCTGGGCCTTGTGCGCCGGACGCTTCTCCAGCCTGCCTTGGGCGAGCGGTTCGGCGCCGCCGCCAACGAATTGGCCCTGGCCACCGCCGTCCTCTGGGCCGTCCACCCCCTGCAGACTGAGTCGGTGACCTACATCATTCAGCGGGCCGAATCGATCATGGGATTGCTCTATCTGCTCACGCTGTATTGCTTCATCCGTGGAGTCGAGTCGCCGTGGGCGCGGCTGTGGTACGGCCTGTCGGTGACTGCGTGCGCGTTGGGGACGGCCACCAAAGAGGTGATCGTCACCGCTCCGGTGATGGTGTTGCTGTACGACCGGGTGTTTGTTTCCGGCTCGTTCCGAAAGGCGTGGCGGCAGCGCTGGCCGTTGTACGCTGCCTTGGCCGGCACGTGGATCCTGCAGGGGGTCGTATTCGCTATTGGCGGCAAGTTCACTTCCGAATCCAACAATGCGTGGAACGGCGGCATCACGTGGTGGGAATACCTAACAGCCCAGCCGTCGGCAATCCTCTACTACCTGCGGTCGTCCTTGTGGCCGCATCCTCTCTATCTGGATCCTCCGTGGCAAATCTCCCAAACATGGGTAAGCACTCTCCTGCCCATGGTTGTGGTGCCGGTGCTTTTGGGGGCGTCGGTTTGGGCCTGGAAAACCAACGCAGTGTGGGGATTCCTGGGCGCGTGGTTTTTTCTCATCCTCGCGCCGAGTTCCAGTTTCATCCCGCTGTTCGCTCCGATCTCCGAACATCGCATGTACTTGCCGTTGGCGGCGGTCGCGGGCCTCGTCGTGATGGGTTTGTATGCATGGATGGGCCGACGCAGTTTGGCAGTGTTCGTTGCACTCGCGATCGGACTGGGATTTCTCACTTGGCGGCGCAACCAGGATTACCGGAGCGAGGTCGCGCTCCGTCCCGACCTGATGGCCGGGTTCCCCAATCATCCCGCGGCAGTGTGCAAATTGGGACTGGCCTTGCAGAGAGAGGGCAGGATCCAAGAGGCCATCACGTATTGGGAGCAGGTGCTGCGGCTCAATCCCAATTACGTCGACGCTCACTACAACCTGGCACTCGTCTTGGAGCAGGCGGGCAGGACCAACGATGCCATCACGCATTTCGAGCGGGTGCTGTGGATCAATCCCCACGACGCTGAGGCACACTGCAATCTGGGGACCGCCTTGGAGCGGGCAGGCCGGATAGAGGAAGCCCGCGGGAATTACCAGGAGGCGTTGCGGCTCAAACCCGATTTTGTCGAGGCGCAGCGGGCCCTGGCGCGGCTGCCAGCAGCCCACTAGAGAGTAGCCGTCCCGCCTTGAACGATTTGCGAACCTTCCGGGTTGAGTTGCCGAGGCTGAGCTTGTCGTCACCACCAGAACAAGTCCGGTTGGCCCGACAGTCCTCGAGGCTGGCTGCCAGCCGCCGTTTCGAATAAACTGCGTCGCCCATGAACGCACGGAAGTTTTTCCCGCTGGTGGTCGTAGTGGCAGGGATACTGGCCTATCACAACAGCTTCACGGGTGCGTTCGTCCGTGACGACCTGGAGTCCATCCCCAAGAACCCGACGATCCGGCATCTCTGGCCAATCTGGCAGTGTTTGTCGCCGCCTCGGCGGGGTGGGATCACCGTGGAAGGCCGGCCCGTGATCAATCTTTCTCTGGCCATCAACTACGCCCTCGGCGGCTACCACGTGTGGGGATACCACGCGCTGAACCTGGCCGTTCATATCCTTGCGGGGCTGACCCTGTTCGGCATTGTGCGTCGGACGCTGCTGCAGCCGGCCCCGATGCGATCGGGGCCGGCTCTGCGCGAACGGTTCGGCGCAGCGGCTGACGAACTGGCTTTGGCCGTGGCGGTTCTCTGGACGGTGCATCCGCTGCAGACCGAGTCGGTGACTTACATGATTCAACGCGCCGAGTCGATCATGGGACTGTTCTACCTGCTCACGTTGTATTGTTTCATCCGGGGCGCCGAGCCGCCACCTGTGGGAAATGGGAAATGGTTGATGGGAGATGGTTCATGGCGCCGGCTGTGGTACGGCTTATCGGTCGCCGCGTGTGCGTTCGGAATGGCCAGCAAAGAGGTGATGGCGACAGCTCCGGTGACGGTGATGCTGTACGACCGGGCGTTTCTTTCCAGTTCGTTCCGAGAAGCGTGGCGGCGCCGCCGGCCGCTGTATTGCGGGCTGGCCGCCACCTGGTTGGTGCTTGGCTGGCTGCTGATCCTGACTGTCCGCAATGCATTGACACTGGCCGGGAGCGGCGGAATAACGTGGCGGCAGTATCTGGCGACCCAACCGGGAGTGATCCTCGATTACCTGCGGCTGTCCCTGTGGCCGACCCCGCTCGGCGTGCGCGTCGGCTGGCTTATCGCCAGAACGTGGACGGACATTGTGCCGTCCGCGATTGTGGTCCTGATTCTCCTGGCAGGGACAGCTTGGGCCTGGCGAAAGCGCACGGCATGGGGATTCGTGGGCGCGTGGTTTTTTCTGATCTTGGCACCGAGTTCGAGTTTCATTCCGCTCAGCGATCTGTTTTGCGAACATCGGATGTACCTGCCGTTGGCCGCGATTGTGAGTGTGGTGGTGATCGGGCTGTACTCCGTGGCAGGCCGGCGTGCGTTCGCGGTTCTGGCGGCACTGACGATCGGGTTAGGGCTTCTCACCTGGCGGCGCAATCAGGACTACCGCAGCGAACTCAGCCTTTGGGGGGCCGCCGCGGCCAAGTTCCCCAAGAACGCCGCAGCGCACTACTACTACGCTCTTGCCTTGGAAACGGAAGGCCGAATCACTGAAGCGAGCCGGCACTTCGAGCAGGCGCTGCATCTGAAGACGGATTCTTTCCGGGCGCTCAACAATCTGGGACTCGTTCTCCTCCAAGAGGGCCGAGTGACAGAGGCGATCGAACACTTCGAGCAGGCGTTGCAAATCCAGCCACGCTACGCCGAGGCGCACAACAACCTGGGAAACGCGCTCCTGCAACAGGGCCGAGTGCCAAAAGCGATGGAGCAGTTCAAACAGGCCTTGCAGATCAACCCCCGCTCCGCCGAGACGCACAACAATATGGGCAACGCCCTGCTCCAACAAGGCCGGGTGACGGAAGCCGTGGCGCAGTACGAAGAAGCGCTGCGCATCAATCCCGAACTTGCCGAGGGCCAGTACGATCTGGGGGTCGCTCGACAGCGGATGGGCCAGATGGATCAGGCAGTCGACGATTACCAACGGGCGCTGCGGCTCAAACCGGATTACCCCGAAGCGCACAACAATCTGGGGAACAGTTTCCTGCTAGAGGGCAAGCTGCCGGAGGCGATTGCACAGTACCAGCAGGCGCTCCGGTTCAAGCCGGATTATCCCGAGGCGCACTACAATCTCGGTGTCGCCCTGGAGCAGACGGGCCGGGTGCCAGAAGCAATCGGACATTACGAGCAGGCGTTACGGCTCAAACCCGATTTCGCTGCGGCGCAGAAGGCGTTGGCGCGACTCCGGGGTGCTCCGTAGATGGCCAAAGAGTCGCGTCCCCACGTTGAACGATTTGCGAACCCTCAGGGTCGAGTTGCCGAGGCTGGCGCTGTCGCCACTCTCCGCGGGCCGCAGGGCGATTAATTACGCTTCACGTGACCGCGACTGGTAGAAATCCGGCTGGCTGTGATCCGCCATTTCGAATACACTCTCTTCCTCATGAAAGGACAGAAGCTCGCCGCCTCCCTGCTAGTATCGGCCGGATTCTTGCCCCAACACAACAGCTTCACGCGTCGGTCCTTCCACGATGACTCCGCGTCAATCCCCGATACGCTAACGCAGCGTGGCGACTGAGGTCCGAGATGACGGACAGCAGTCCAGATCGCAGGAAGCCTGAATTGCACGGAGCAAGTTCTCGGTGGATACAGGGCGGAATTTTGGGGGCTGCGTGTGGGCTGGTTGTTGGGGTTTACGCTTTTGCGGCCCGGTCAGGCTGTTTGGAAGTCTCGGGTTTTAATCCCGCAGACAGGTACTACAATCTCTTGGTGCAGGGCTTTCGCGCAGGCCAACTCAATCTGAAAAAGGATGTGCCGGCTGGGCTCGCTCAACTCACTGACCCCTACGATCCGAACGCCAATTCCCCGTATCGCTCGGTGTCCTGTGCGGGGGGGGGGGTGCTCGACCTGAGCTACTATAGGGGACGGCTTTACCTCTTCTTCGGGGTTACGCCCGCGCTGATACTCTTCTGGCCATTTGCGGCGCTGACCGGCCATTACCTGCTTCACCGACAGGCGGTCGCGGTCTTTTGCACGATCGGCTTCCTAGCCAGCGTGGGATTGCTGCGAGCTTCGTGGCGACGCTATTTTGCGGAGGTGAGCACCGCAGTGGTGGCGGTCTGCTCGCTGGCGCTGGGCTTGGCGACAGGTGTGCCGGTGCTGTTGACTCGGTGCAGCGTTTACGAAGTGGCGATCAGTTGCGGGTATATGCTAACAACGCTGGCTCTGGCGGCGATTTGGTGCGCGTTGCACGAGCCGGAACGGAGGTGCTGGTGGCTGGCGGCAGCGAGCGCGGTTTATGGGTTGGCGTTGGGGGCGCGGCCGTCTTTGTTGTTTGGCGCGGTGATCTTGTTGGTGCCGGTGGCTCAGGCGTGGCGTGAGCGGCGGAAGATCTCGATCCCACTGATAGCGGCGACCGTGCCGATCCTACTGATCGGGTTAGGGCTGATGCTATACAATGCCTTGCGCTTCGGCAATCCGTTCGAATTCGGCATGCGGTACATGTTGAATGCGGAACACTTGATTAATCGACAGTTGTTTGCACTAAGCCATCTCTCGTTCAACTTCCGGGTTTATTTTCTGGAGCCAGCGCGTTGGTCTAGTCACTTTCCATACCTGCGCGAAATCGCCCTGCCGACTTCACAGACAATGGATCACGCCGTGGTTCAGGATCCATTCGGTATCCTGACCAATGTTCCCCTAGTGTGGGTGGCCCTAGTCGGGTTGCTGGCTGGCCGGTCGACGAAGACACGCCCGATGCTGTGCAGTTTCCTGACGGCGGTGGCTATTTTTTTTGCCATTTGCGCGCTGACCATGTGCCTGTACTTCTTTACCTCTGCCCGCTACGAGGTGGAGTTTCTGCCCGCTCTGGTTCTCTTAGCCGTCATCGGCATCCTCGAACTGGAGCTGGCGATGACTGCCCGTCCGGTTTTGCGGCATGTGGTGCGGTTGGGTTGGTGTCTGCTGCTGGGTTTCTCCGTCACGTTTAACCTGTTAGCAAGCGTTGAGCATTATGCCCTAACAGACAACACCTTTGGGCTCGCCTATTCGCAGCTCGGCAAGCTCCCCGAGGCAATCGGGCAGTACGAGCACGCTCTACAGCTCAACCCAGGCTATGCCGAGGCTCACAACAATTTGGGGGTTGCTCTGGCGAGAGTGGGCAGGATTCCAGAGGCGATAGCGCAGTATGAGCAGGCATTGGTGGTCAATCCTGACTACGCCGAGGCATATTGCAATCTGGGAGCTGCCTTGGTGCGAGCGGGGAGGACACAACAAGGCATCTCGTATTATGAGAAGGCACTGCGTCTCAAGCCCGATTACGCTGAGGCGCACTACAACTTGGGAACCTCACTGTTGCAGGACGGCCGGCTTGAGGACGCCATGGAACAGTGGAGGCAAGCGGCTCGGCTTCGCCCTGATTTTGCCGAGGCGCACTACAACCTAGGTGTCGCGCTGATGAGATTGGGCCGACTACCGGAAGCAGTCGAGCACTTGGAGCAAGCGTTGCGGATCAACCCCAATTACGCGGAAACGCACAATAGTCTGGGAGCAGCCCTGATGGGACTGGGCCGACTGCCGGAGGCAGTCGAGCACTTGGAACATGCCTTGCAGCTCGAACCCAACTCCGCCGAGATACATAACAACTTGGGGATTGCCCTGTTTCGACTGGGCCATCTTACGGAGCCGATCGGGCATTATGAGCAAGCGCTGCGGATCCGGCCCGATTACGCCGAGGCACACTACAATTTGGGTGTCGCCCTTGAGCAAATGGGCCGGGTGCCAGAAGCAATCGGACATTACGAGCAGGCGTTACGGCTCAAACCCGATTTCGCTGCGGCGCAGAAGGCGTTGGCGCGACTCCGGGGTGCTCCGTAGGTGGCCAAAGAGTCGCGTCCCCATGCAGGACTCGAACCGGCTCGGAAATTCGACGACCCGATTCAGACCGGAACTCGGGAGTCCCGCCCGCCTTAACTCCGCGGCGCGCCGAGTTTTCGGCGTTGACTCAGAATCAATTCGCGAATCGCCATCGCCCGGGGCAACCCGCAGGCCGCTTCTTCCCAGCCTTCCACCGCCGACGTGCCCAGATCCACGTCTCCCAAGCCGAACAGCCGCTGCCAGAAACCTTGCGTCACCTGAATGTCCGTAATGTCGGTAATGAACACATCCGACACCTGTTTGGAAACCAGCCCGCGTTCGAGCGATACACGGTCGTCATACACCCGCAACACCAGCGAGTTCCGTTTCACGACGGCGATGATCAACGGCACAACGAGCCAGAAAAACAACAGGTACCAGAAGAAGTTCCACCAGGAAGGCCGGGCCTCGATCAACGGCGTTGGATTCTCGCTCATGTTCACCCACCTTGAATGAATTGCCGGTACAGTCTGGCATACGTGCCGTCCGCCGCCAAGAGTTCCGCGTGCGTCCCCCGCTCCACAATCCGACCGTGGTCCAACACCAACACCAGATCGGCGTGACGGATCGTGCTCAGACGATGCGCGACCACGAAACTGGTCCGGCCTTTCAACAACGTCGCCAGAGCGCGCTGGATCCGCGCTTCGGTCATGGCATCGACTGAACTCGTCGCCTCGTCCAAAATCAGGATCCGCGGGTCGGCCAGCATCGCCCGCGCGAAGCAAACGAGCTGACGTTGCCCCAACGAAAGATTGGCGCCACGCTCGCCAACCGGGGTCGCGAACCCCGCTGCCAACGCGCCGATCACGTCGAGAAAGTCGAGCTTGCGCACCGCTTCCACGACTTCTTCATCGGTGGCCGCGGGTTTGGCGAAGCGGATGTTGTCCATCACCGTGCCGCTGAAGAGAAAATTCTGTTGGCTCACGATGCCCATCTGACGGTGAAGTGAATCGCCTTCGGTCTCACGCGTATCACAGCCGTCGATCAGCACCGCGCCCTTTTCCGGCAGATAGAATTTCGTGATGAGATTGACGGTCGAGCTTTTGCCGCCGCCGGTGTGTCCCACCAAGGCAATGGTCTGGCCCGGTTCCGCGACAAAGCTGATGTCATCCAACGCCGGACGATCCGTGCCGTAGCCGAAGACGACGTTGCGGAATTCAACCCGCGCGCCGGCTGACGTCGGGGGCGCGGGCAACGCGCACGCGGTCGGCGGTTCCTCCCAATCTGGCCGGGCATCCAGCAGACGGAAAATGCGTTCCGCTCCCGCCATGGCGGTGAGCGCCTGGTTGTACTGGAGGCCGATGGGTTGGATCGAACCGAAGAAGATACTGGCGAGAAAGAAGAACTGAATGAGGTTGCCGACCGGCATCCCGATTTCAGGACGCAACACGCGATAACCGCCCAACACGAGCAACGCCGCCGTGAAGGTCTGGGCGTTCAACTCCAGCATCGGCAAAAAGATGCCCGAGGCGCGGGCGATGCCGAGGTTGTACTGCGAATGGGCGGTGACCACGTCGGCGAACAATTCCGCGTTGACCTCCTGCCGCACGAACCCTTGCGTGACCCGGATGCCGGTGACCGATTCGGCGATGGCCGAAGTCACGCGGCTCCAACTCTCCTGCGCCTGCCGGTTCGCGTAGCTCAACACGCGGCGGAAATGATAGTTGAGCACGGCCAGCACGGGCGCCATGGCGATCACCACCAGGAACAACACCCGGTTGTACCAGAGCATCAGCAACGCCGCCACGATCATCTGGCCACCCTGCACCGCACTGATGAAGAACACGTCCTGCACGCCCACCCGCACGGCCTCGGCATCGGATGTGAACCGGCTGATCACGCGCCCGAGCTTGGTCCGGTTGTAAAAACTCATCGGCATCCGCAGCAGATGCTGAAAAATGTCGCGGCGCACGTCCTGGATCACCGACTCGCCCAGTTCGAGCGCCAGCCGCTGCCGAAAATGAAAGCAGAACTGCGTCACGACCGCAAAAGCGAGGAACCCCGCCGCGCCCTTCATCACGCCGCGCGCGTCGCCGCGCGTGATGGGCCCGTTGATGACCGCGGCGATGATCCACGCCAGCACCGGCAGTTGGATCGACCGCAGAATCACCAGGGCGAACAGCCAATTCCGCTTTCGGCTGTGGGACCGCGTGTATCCGAATAGCCGCCAGATCAACCGAAACTCGAGCGGCCGCTGATGCGCCTCGACGATATCTTCGTGTCGGATCTGGGTGAGGGCTGGTTTCATGTGCTGGCAAACTGCAACTCGGCCGTGCGGCGATAGGCCCCCGGGGTCCGCAGCAACTCGTCAGGCGTGCCGACCTGCACGATGCGGCCGTTCTCCAGCACGAGAATGCGGTCCGCCCGACGCAACGTGCTCACCCGGTTGGCAATAATAAACGTCGTCCGGCCGCGCATCGCGTTTTCGATCGCCTGGATGATCTCCGACTCGGTTCCGGGGTCGACCGCCGCCGTCGGATCGTCGAGCAGCAAAATGGCCGGGTCCAGCAACAACGCCCGGGCAATCGCCAGGCGCTGGCGTTGGCCGCCCGACAGATCCTTGCCACTCTCGCCCAGCAACGTGTCGTATCCGTTGGGCAACTCCCGAATGAACTCGTGGGCCGCGGCGACTTTCGCCGCCCGCTCGATCTCCTCGCGACCGGCCTGCGGATGGCCAAAAGCGATGTTGGCCGCGACCGTATTGCTGAAGAGAAAACTCTCCTGAAACACCATGCCGACGTTGCGCCGCAGATCGTCCAGATCGAACAGTCCGACGTCGGTGCCGTCGATCAGCACGCGACCGCGGGCCGGATCGTAGAACCGGGGAATCAAACTGAGCAGCGTCGTCTTGCCCGCGCCCGTCGGACCGAGAACGCCCAGGCACTCGCCGGGACGGACTTCGAACCCGATGTCTTCCAGCACGGGCGCGGCGCTGTTGTAGGCGAACGTGACGTTGTCGAATCGCACGGCGCCTTGGGCGCGCGGCAGACGGACCGCCCGCGGCGGACTGGTGATCTCCACCGGCGCGTCGAGCACCTCGAACACACGGCGGGCGCCCGCCAGGCTTTGCTGAATGGTGTTGGCGATCTGGGCGATGTTCGAGATCTGTCCAGAGAACTGCTGCAGCAATCCCGCGAACACGACCATGCCCGTGCCCAGCGGCAGTTCGCCCGCAATCACCAGATGCCCGCCGTACGCGAGCAGGACGAAGATGTTGAACTGCGTGACCAGGCCGATGGACGGCACGAACGTGCTGACCCGCCAGAAAATGGTTTGTTGTTGGGTGCGGACCGCCTCGTTACTGGCCTGGAACAGGGCGAACTGCTCGCGCTCGCGGGCGAATCCCTTGATCGTCTGGATGCCCTGCGCGGTTTCGGCCACGTGCAGAATCATCCGGTCCACCAGTTCCCGGTTCCGGAGATATTCCGGCTGAACGACCCGCGAAAACGCAGCGGAGATTACCCAGAGCAGCGGCACGGTCGCCAGACACGCCACCGTCAGCCGGGCGTGAATCGCCAACATGTACGACAGATAGACGGCGAGCGACAGCACGATGATGATGCTCTGAATCAGCACGTTGTTGACGAAGTTGGCGACGGCGCGCGAGTCGCCGGTCACGCGGTTGATGATCGAACCGGTCTCGTTGGCGTCGTAAAACCGGAAACTGAGGCGCTGCAATTTGTCGTACACGCGCGAGCGCAGCTCCACCACGATGTAGCGTTCGATCAGAACGGCGACGGCCACGCTGTACACGTACGTCAGCACGGCCCGCAGCACAGCCAGCACGAGCATCACGACGGCAATCACCACCAGAATCTCTAGGGCCGACCAAGCTGGCGGAGGAACGAGTCCAACCGGCCAGTGAGGCCGTGGCGTGTTGGACTGAACCTGGTGGCGGATGCAATCGATGCCCAAGCCCGTCAATCCCAGACCGCCCAGTCCCAAGGTCAATAGGATCACCTGGTAAACAAACACCTTGATGCAGCCGGCGCGGTACCGCCAACTCAGGCCCAACAGGCGGCGAATGATCGTCCAGTTGGACTCCTTGTTTGGCTGGATGGCGGTCGACGGGTGCATCCCGCGGCAAGCAAATCACGTTGCCGCAGCGCTCACAAGTGAGAAAGCGTCCGCGTCGGCCAATCGGCGGGACAATATGGTACACCGCGTAAGAGGCGCTCGCCTCGTCCTACGCGCAGAACGGTGGATACCGGTTACGGTTTCGTCGCGCGACTCAGTACATCGCCGCTCGCACCAAATCAACAACCGACTTTCGTTTGATTCTGTCCCTCGGTGCGGGGGAGGGCTCAATTTCGGCAATCTTGCGCACAGGCAACTGCATCAGCTCGTACTCCGCCTGCAGCCAGTCATCCATATCGTGTCCGGGAACGCGGCCACGCTCCAAGAAAATCTGGTAGGCACGAGCAGCGATCTGGGCGGGCGTTGGGCGTTGGACCGTCATCGGGTCTGCATCCCCCCTTTCTTCAGATGTAAGCCTTAGGACTTCTGCTTGGACACTCGGCATTGCCGACCTCCTTGTATAGTCAGACACGCCAAGCCGTATTCTTGCTCATTTTCCTTCGAATGCAAGCTTTTCATTTCGTCAGGCACCAGTTGACCCATCCCGCCCGACTCACCAGTAAAATGCTGATGTCAGCGCCGCCCCCACGAATTTTTCCGGCCAGCCACAGACCTCCATCGCCGACCGGGGTGCCGTGAGCCCGGCCGACCCACAACGAGCATTGAAAATGGCAGGAACTAAGCTACGCTTGTTGTGACATGAGTTCCGATCAGCCATTACCGTCGCCCGAGGAGATTCAAAAGAAGCTTTCCGAATTCATGAAGAAAGAGTTCGGCGACCGCGTCGTGTTCGCGGCGCCCCAGCCGGAATCGGGCGAGACCGGCCTGCCCGGCGGCGAAGTCAAACGCGACAAGCTCGAGTTCGACTTCAATCTCAAACCGAAGGAAGTCCGGGCCCATCTCGACCGATTCGTGATCCGGCAAGACGACGCCAAGAAGGCCCTGGCGATCGCCGTCTGCGACCACTACAACCACGTCAAGGCTGCCGAGCAGGGCGACGAACTGCGCGACTACGTCAAGCAAAACGTCCTGTTGATCGGCCCGACCGGCGTCGGCAAGACGTATCTGATCAAGACGATTGCCGACTTGATCGGCGTGCCGTTCGTGAAATCCGACGCCACCAAGTTCAGCGAGACGGGTTACGTCGGGGGCGACGTCGAAGACCTCGTGCGCGAGCTGATCCACCGCGCCGATGGCAACGTCCAACTCGCCCAATACGGCATCATTTACCTCGACGAGATCGACAAGATCGCCACGCCCGCCAACGTCATCGGCCGCGACGTCAGCGGGCGCGGCGTCCAGACCAACCTGCTCAAACTGATGGAGGAAACCGAGGTCCCGCTCCGCTCGCCGACCGACATCCAGGCGCAATTGCAGGCCGCGTTCGAATTCCAGCGTCGCGGCAAGGTCAAACGCGAGACGGTCAATACGAAGCACATCCTGTTCATCGTCAGCGGCGCGTTCGGCCAGATGCTCGAAATCATCCGCCGCCGGTTGCGGGAATCCCAAATCGGTTTCGGCGCGAAACTGGCCGAGAACCTGAGCGAGGCCGACCTGCTCCGCAAGGCGCAGACCGAAGATTTCATCCGGTTCGGGTTCGAACCCGAGTTCGTCGGCCGCCTCCCCGTGCGGGTCGTGCTCGACAAGTTGAGTGTGGGCGACCTGTACAACATCCTCAAGCAGAGCGAAGGCTCGGTCATCAGGCAATACGAGTCCAGCTTCCACGCGTTCGGCATCGACGTGATCTTTTCGGACGAGGGCCTGCACGCCATTGCCGAGAAAGCCGCCCTCGAGGACACCGGCGCGCGCGGACTGCTGACCGTCTGCGAGCACACCCTGCGCGAGTTCAAGTTCGAGTTGCCCTCGTCCAACGTGCGACAGTTTGTCATCACGCGCGAACTGGTCGAACATCCGCAGGCGGAACTCCAACGCATCCTCCGCGAACCGGCCTACGAACAACGGGAACTGATCCGCCAGTGCGTCCATGAATTCGAGCGCAAGTTCGAAGAACGACACGGCTTGCGCATCCAACTGGCCGACGACGCCCTCGAAGAAATCGTCGGCCGCGCCCAGCGCGAGCAGAAATCCGTCACCGAGTTGTGCCGCCAATTGTTCAAGGACTACCAGTTCGGTCTGAACCTCGTGAAGAACAACACCGGCCAGACGGAGTTCGTGATCCCCAAGGGCGCCCTCGCCGACCCCGACAAATTCCTCAGCGATTGGGTCGTTTCCAGCTACAAGCGGGAATAGAACTGTTTGGCCTCTTTATCTTCTCGGATGGCCGCGTTTTCTGCAGGCAGCGCTCATTATCCTGCAATTCAGGGTGATAATCCTGCATCCGGGACGGATTCGCTTGAAAAGCGGGAGGCAATTTCATAGCATCACAGTAGAGTTTCATGAGTAATTTTCGCAGACAGGACGCCGCGACGCGCCTTGGTGGGTTCTTACCAGCATTCCTCTTCTTTGTATTTTCCGCGTCTCTCCATGCGGCTGAGTTCTATAACGACTGGGCGACCAACCATTTGAGTTCGGTCCCCTCCCAGAGTGGACCGACAAATGATCCTGATGGCGACGGCGTCGTCAATCTCGCGGAGTACACTTTTGGCACCGATCCGATGGTTTCCGATGGCGGCACTTCGATCATCGCGCTCCCGCCGGAAACGAACGGCATCTACAAAGTCGAAATCCTGGAGCGTGCGGGACATCGGTACGGCGTGCAGATCGATTTGGATGCGGCGGCTGATTTGTCCCACTGGATTCGGCCGTGGTGGATTCGCACCGTGACCAACTCCCTGCCGGAGGATCCCGCCAATTCCGTGCGCGAACTGTTCATTACGTACCTGCCGGACACGAACATCTTCTTCGTCCGCGCCTCCCTGCATCTGTTCGACCCCGGCCCCGGGGTGGCGAACTACTACGTGGCCACCAACGGCAGCGACAGCGCGACCGGCACGAGCACCAACACGCCCTTTCGCTCGGTGGCCAAGGCCGTAAGCGTGGCCAGTCCAGGAAATCTCATTTACGTGCGGGGCGGAACGTACTCGACCAATGCCACGATAACGATCAGCACGAGTGGCGCCGCCGCCAATCCCATTCGATTGCGGGCGTACCCGGGCGAACACCCGATCTTGAATTTTTCCAGTCAAACACTCAACAGCAGCAATCGCGGTATCAATTTCAACGCCAACTGGTGGCAGGTCTACGGCCTGGAGATCGCGAGTGCCGGCGATAATGGCATTGCGCTTTCCGGCAGTTCGAACATTATCGAGTGTTGTGTTCTCCACCACAATCGCGACACGGGACTCCAGATTAGCGGCTCGGGATCGAGGGTGCCCGCCTCCAACCTCGTCCTGAATTGTGACTCTTACATGAATCGGGATGCCACCGGCGAGAATGCCGACGGTTTCGCAGCGAAGTCGTTTCCGGAAAGCGGAACCCGTGTGGGTCCCAACATCGTCTTTCGCGGTTGCCGCTCCTGGGACAATGCCGACGACGGCTGGGATCTGTGGCAGACAACCAACGCCGTGGTCATTGACACGTGCTGGACATGGGGCAACGGCACCAATCTCGCGACCGCCGGCGACGGGAACGGCTTCAAACTCGGCGGCCATAACTCCGCGACCACATCCAACTTTCCCGGCCCACATGTGGTGACACACTGCGTGTCCTTCAAGAATTTCCACAACGGCTTCGACCAAAACAACAATGCCGCCGGCATCACCCTCTGCCAAAACACGGCTTGGGCCAATGGTGACAGCAACTTCCAGATGAACCATGTTACTGGCAACTCACCTCCTACGATTCACGCCGTCACCAACAACGTTTCGATTGATCCCGGCGCGAACGACGCCTTTTATCCCGGCTCGATTCTGGTCAGCAACAGTTGGCAGGTGTTGACGTCGCCCGTTGGCAATACGAATGATTTTTTGGATACGGCTCGCTCATGGGCGTTGGCACCACGCCGTGACGACGGCAGTCTCCCGGAAACGCCGCTCCTGCGCCCTGTGCCCGGCGGACGATTGGTAGATCAGGGGGCAAATACCGGTGCCCCGTTTAACGGCATTGCTCCCGACATTGGCGCATTCGAGACGCCCGTTTGGTAAGGGGGCGTCGTGACCACCCAGTTCTTCGATGAGGTTGCCGCGACGCGGCTGGCCGCAGTCAGTGCCGCTCTGGTTGTTTCCCTCGCCACTACACGGCTGTATGGCGCGGAATTCTACAACGATTGGGCCACGAACCACCTGAGCTCGGTCCCGTCCCAGAGTGGGCCGACGGACGATCCGGATTCTGACGGCACGCCGAACCTTGCGGAGTACGCCTTCGGCACGGACCCGCTCCACTCGGACAGCATCGGCGGCGCAATCCGGCCTCTGCCTCCCGAGTCAAACGGCGTCTTCAGGGTCGAGATCTTTGAGCGCGCCGGACACAGGCCCGGCGTCCAGATCGATCTGGATGCTACGGCCGATCTTACGCATTGGATCCGGCCGTGGTGGTTGCGGACGCTGACCAATTCGTTGGCGGATGACCCGACCAACTCGGTCAGGGAATTATTCACGACTTGGATGCCCGACACGAACATCTTCTTTGTCCGCGGCGTCATCAAGTTGTTCGATGCCGGCCCGGAGATGGCGAACTACTACGTGGCCACCAACGGCAGCGACAGCGCGTCTGGGACCGCTACCAATGTCCCGTTCCGCTCGGTACACAAGGCCGTGAGTGTTTCCAGCGCCGGCAACCTCATCTACGTTCGCGGCGGAACCTATGCGACGAACGCCGTGTTGACGATTGGCACCAGCCACAACGGCACGGCGTCCAATCCCATCCGCTTGTGCGCCTATCCCGGCGAGTACCCCGTCTTGGACTTTTCCAGCCAGACTTTCACGTCCAGCAACGACGGCGTGAAACTTCAAGCCAGTTGGTGGCAAATTCGCGGACTCGAGATCGCGGGCGCCGGTCACAACGGCTTCCATATTTCGGGTAATTCGAATGTCGTCGAACAATGCGTCGTTCACGACTGTCGTGATTCCGGGATCCAGATCAGTCCCTCCGGCAGTTCCAACCTCATTCTGAATTGCGATTCCTACCGCAATCACGACCCGGACAACTATGAAGATGCGGACGGATTCGCCGCAAAAGATTCGCCTCCGTCCCACATTGGCCAGTGGAACGTGTTTCACGGATGCCGGTCCTGGGAAAACTGCGACGACGGCTGGGACCTGTGGCAGGCGACCAACACCGTCGTGATCGAGAACTGTTGGTCGTGGCGCAATGGGATCGATTTTTGGGGGGCCGGCACGAACTTCAACGGCGACGGCAACGGCTTTAAACTTGGCGGCAACTATTACCCTGGCGCTCATGTGGTGGTTGGCTGCGTATCCTTCGGCAACGTTCAAACCGGCTTCGACCAGAACAATAATGCGGCCGGTCTGACGCTGGACCAGAACACAGCTTGGGCGAACGGTGCCCGGAATTTCAGCTTGAATCACGGCACCAACACGACCCCGCACCTCGTGCGCAACAATCTCTCCATCGCGGGCGGCATCGCCGACGCCTTTCGCGCGGACTCGATTCTGATCAGCAACAGTTGGCAGGTCGTATCGCCTGCCGCCAGCACCAATGACCTGTTGAGTGTGGACACCTCATTTGCGGTTGCCCCGCGGCGAGACGACGGCGGTTTGCCGGAGACGCCGTTCCTCCGTCCCGTGCCGGGTGGCCGATTGGTAGATAAGGGGGCTGATTTGGGCGCGCCGTTCTCCGGTTCGGCGCCCGACCTCGGCGCATTCGAGACAGTTGCCTGGTAATCCACCCGACGCGGCAATCACTCGCCGGCCGAGTTCCCCGGTGCCGTCGGGGGCTCTTTTGCGGGAGCAGGGGTGATGGGTTGCCCATCGGGTGAAAGATCGATTACCTCCATGAGCAAGGCGTCGTCCTGTTTGGCCGATACGGCGAGCGCGCCTCCGACCTCGGTTCCGGTAACGAACTTGCCACTCGGCGCCCGGAACGCGTACCGCGTGCCCACCCGCTTGATTGTGAACACACCGTCCTCATGGGCCCGCGTGACGCCTTCCTTGCCCTCCCGCCAATAACTCGCCTTCGAGGGATCCGGTTTGCCCTCCTTGTTCGGGGTGTAGCGGATCCTAACGTCGTCGCCGTCCTCGAAATTGCGCCCGTTCAGATCGATGAGCGTAAACCTCTGCTTGGAGCCGATTTTCGTCCCGCTGAGGTCGAGAAGACCGGGAGCAGACGCGGTGACATACTTGTACTCTGACACTCGAAGCACGACCAGCTTCTCCTTCACCTCGCCCGAGCTTACCCGAACACCAGCCTGTAGCGGAACGCTCACCAGCGCTGTCGCGGCAGCCGCGAACGCAAGATAAGTTGTTCTCATGTAGTCGGAACTCTCACTCTCTCCTAAAGATACCTACTGACGAAGTCAAGTTCAACAGCCGGGTACCCCCCGCAGATGATAATGAAGTCCGGATCCCCGCTTGTCGAGAAACGAGTTTTCGGTAGGGATTGTCCCGCGTTGCCCGGGCGCAAGACGCAGCCGTAGACGACCCGGTTACGGTCGCGTTGGCTGCCGGGGCAACGGACCAGTCGCTGCGTTGCCACCCGAACCCTGCGCGGGCCGGCGCGCGGTCGCGACTGGCCGCACGCGGTCTGAATTACTTCCCGTAGAGCTCGTTCAACAACTCGCCGAGGCGATAGCCGGCCAGGACAATTTGCCGCCGGGCCGTGCGGGTCGATTCGGTAACGTATTTCTCCGACAGCGTGATGTCCCGGGCCCCGTACGGTTCTCCCAACGTGCCGTAAACTTGCGTACAGGCAATCTCGTGCGATTCCAACGCCCACTTCTTCGCGTCAAACGGCAAATCGGGTTTGACGGGCGCGTCGGACGTCAGCCGCCCCATCCATTCTTTCATCTCAGGACTACCCAGCGCCGTCGCCTCACTCAGTGGCGGACTGGCTTTGACAACGCCATTCTCGTAGAACCGCCGATACGCCTCGTCCCAAAATGTGTGGAGATTCTTCGACCACGGAGTGTCGCCAAGGTTCGCCACGCTCACCCCGTTGCCGCCGGCGTCGTCTTTGTACTTATCGCCCGGTTTCGGATGGGGATTGTACCGCGCCGTGGTGTGCAACGGCTGGTGAATGTCGCCCACAAAGTGCATGACCAGCGCCAACGCCACCGCTTCGTTCGGCACCAACGCGTCGGTCTTGTGTTCCTTGATCAGGTCAACGCAATGAGTCAACGCCGTGACGACGTCGCCACTCGTCCGGGTCAATGCGGGGGGATGCCCGAGAACATCGGGATCGGTCGGTGAACAACCGATGTCGATGTAATGCCACGGTTTGAACTCCCCCTGAAACGGCGACTTGGAGTTCCGATCCTTGATGTCATCAGGCCAGCACGCGACGGTCACACCGTTGTACGGCACGCCGTTGTTGTCGAGCTCCGAAGCCAACGCGTCCACCCGAGCCCGGGCCTTGCCGTTGAGACGGTTGCGCGCGATCTGCGCGATCAGCATGTGCCCGGTCCCGTCCCAAGCACCGACGTTGACCGTCGCCGTAGCTCCCAACACCCACGCCAACGTAATGCATCCCCAGCTTCTGACTTTCATAAGTATGCGGCCTCCGTATCGTCGGTTCAAAACCAACATTTGCAGCCAATGAGTTTGTTTTGTCTAGCATTATCACGCACCCGAACCGGATTCGCAAGCATGGAGCCGCTTGCTGGCACGCGCGATTCCGCAGAAGCACCCTTACCGCACGGTAAGAGGCCAGATGAGCGGCAGCACCACCAACACCACGACCAGCAAGAGCAGAGTCAGAGGCAGTCCAACCTTCAGAAAATCGCGAAACTGATAGCCGCCTTCGCCCATGACCAGGATATTGACGGGATGACCAAGGGGCGTAATGAACGCCATCGATGTCGCCAATGCAACTCCCATCGCCAAGGCCCGCGGTTCTGCCCCAATCTGGTGCGCCGTTTGAACGGCAATGGGAACCATGATCGTTGCTACCGCGGCCCCTTTCACCGCTTGCGCCAGCAGCACGGTCAATACAATCAGCCCGGCCAACACCACCAACGGCCCGGCTGCTCCCAACAATTTCACCATCCAGTCGGCCAGCACGGACGCGGCCCCTGTCTTCGTCATGGCAATTCCCAGCGGCAACATCCCGGCGACCAGGAAGATCAGCCGCCACTCGATCGCTTGATAGGCATGCTCCATCGTTAACACGCGCAGCAATACCATCAGCAACGCGCCGCCCATCATGACCTCCGCAACCGGCCACGGTCCCCATGTCGCCAGCGCGAGCGACCCCGCAAAAATGCTCAACGCCAACCAGCCCTTCCCCCGAACCGGCGCAGGGTATTGCTCGCCCGTCAACAGAATCAGGTCCGGATCGCTTCGCAGCATCGCCATGCGCGACCGCGGTCCCAACAGCAGCAGGGCATCGCCGAACTCCAGCGGCAGCTTCTGCAGGCCGACGTACGCCGGCCCTTTCGCGCGCCAGATGGCCAGCGCCGTCATGCCGTATTTCTCGCGGAAATGCGCGCTGCGCAGCGTTTGCCCGATCAACCGCGACCGGGGCGACAACATCACCTCCGCCAAGCCCACCGTCTCCGATTCCAAATCATGGCGTTGCCACTTCGTGAGCGGCTGGACCTCCAGGTGTTGGCCCGCGTCGCGAATCAACAACTCTTCCATCTCGCCCGCCAGCACCAAGACGTCGTTCTCGCGGAATTGCGTGTCGAGCCCGGGTGACAAGGTGGTTTCACCGTCGCGCTCCAGCCCGACAACCAGGACGCCATAGGTTTCGAGGAACCCGCTCTCACCAATCCGCTTGCCGACGAGCGGCGACCCCGCGGGAATCTGTGCGCGAAACAGGTATCCCTCAAGGCCATACACCTCGGTGACGTCCCGTAGCCGCTGTGCGGCCGGGTCCGGTGATTGATTGCCTGCTTTCGGCAACAGTCGGCGTCCCCAGACCGCCATGTACGCGATGCCCACAATGGCCAGGGGGAACCCGACACCCGCGAAATCCAGCATTCCGAACCCCTTCAGTCCGTGATCGCGCAACAACGTGCTGGTCACGATGTTGGTCGTCGTCAACAGCGTCGCCATCCCGCCCAGCAACGTCCCGAACGCCAGCGGCATCAGCAGCCGGGAGCGATCCACTCCCGACTTGCGGCCCGCCGACATCACGGCCGGCAACAGCACCGACGCCGCCGCAATGTTGTTCATGAACAGCGAGAGAAAGGCCGACGCCACCATCGTCGTGACGATCAGGCGCGCCTCGCTCCGGCGGGCCACCCGCTGCAGCCAATTGCCCACCTGTTCGCTGACGCCGGTGCGTTCGACGCCGTCCGCCAACACCAGAATCGACGCGATGATGATAATCGCCGAGCGATTGAACCCCGAAAACGCTTCTTGCGACGTCAGCACGCCGGAGAGCCCGAGCGCAGCCACCACCATCAACGCCACCAGATCGGCCGACAACCGTTCGCGCAGGAACAGGACGATCGCCACGATCAGGATGGCAAACGTAATGATCAATTGACTGTTCACAAAAGCCTCGGGGATAGTCGAAAGTCTAGCAGCCCCCGGTGCGGAAAGGAAGCGCCTTCACATCTCCCGGCTACCTCTTAAAGATCATGTACTTCCGCAGCACGAAGTTGATCAGCAAGGACGTGAGCCCGTTGGCGGCGAACGCTACCGTCGTGGTCATCCCGAATTGAGCGATGAGAAAACCCATCAGCGCGCTCCCGATGAACGTGCTGATACCGGATACGAAATAAAAGAACCCGATTTCCACCACGCGATGGTGCCGGCCGGACTCGAACACCCAGGCAATGTTGATCAAGTAGGCCGTCAGATTGGAGAACAGGAACGCAATCAAGTTGTCAATGACCGAATTGCGGGCTCGGATGACGTCCGATATCTCCACAACGCGCAGGTGCAACAAGCCGGCCAACACGTCGCTCTGGTTTAGCGCCGGCAGAAGCTTGAGGGCGCAGAAATAAAACAGGCTGACATGCACCACCGTGGCGATCCCACCCGCAATGGCGTACTTGATGAATTGGACCAGCGGCCCGTGCTGGCGCCCTTTGAACTGACTCAGGAAATTGCGCATCGGTGACCCGTCGTCCCCCCAAGGACGACGGGTCGCGGCATCCTAGTTGCCGGCCGCAACCGGGGCAAGGTCATTCGACAGTAGATTCCCTCGCGTTGACCCGAACATTCGGCTAATCTGTCCAGCGGCTGATCGCCGACGGCTGAAAACGGATGGTTCGACGATGTCCGACATTATTCTCACAACTCTGAACGCCAAGTACGCGCATTGCGCCTTCGGGCTGCGCTATCTCATGGCCAACCTCGGCGACTTGCAGCCCCGCGCCAGAATCCTCGAGTTCGATATCAGACAGCGCCCCATCGACATCGCCGAGCGCATCCTCGGCCATGACCCGAAAATCGTCGGCCTCGGTGTCTACATCTGGAACGTCACCGAATCGACGCAACTCGCCGCCGACCTGAAACGGCTGCGGCCCGATCTCGTGGTCGTCATCGGCGGACCAGAAGTCAGCTACGAGGTCGAGCAACAACAAATCTGTCGCAACGCCGATTTCGTCATTACCGGCGAGGGCGATCTGGCGTTTGCGGAACTGTGCCGCGACGTTCTGCAATCACCCGCTCCACGCTCCACGCTCCACGCTTCTCGTCCCACGATTGTCGCCGCTCCGCCACCAACGTTTGACCAGCTCGTCCTCCCCTACGATCTGTACACCGCCGAAGACGTCGCGCACCGCGTCATCTACGTCGAGGCGTCGCGCGGATGCCCCTTCGAATGCGAGTTCTGCCTGTCGTCGCTCGACGTGCCGGTGCGCAACGCGCCGCTCGACAAGTTTCTCGCAGCGATGCAGTCGCTCCTGGATCGCGGGGTGCGACAGTTCAAGTTCGTGGACCGGACGTTCAACCTGAACGTCAAATTCAGCTCCGCCATCCTGCAGTTCTTCTGGGAACGCTACACGCCGGGCTTGTTCGTCCACTTCGAAATGATTCCCGACCGCCTGCCCGAAGCGCTCCGCCACATCATCCGGAAGTTCCCACCCGGCGCCCTGCAGTTCGAGGTCGGCATCCAGACGTTCAACGAACGCGTGGCGGAGCGGATCAGCCGTCGGCAGGACAACGCCAAAGCCGAAGAGAACCTGCGCTGGCTGCGCGCGGAGACGGGCGTTCACGTCCACGCCGATTTGATCGTCGGATTGCCGGGGGAAGACCTCGACAGTTTTGCCGCCGGCTTCGATCGCCTGGTCGCCCTGCGACCGCAGGAGATTCAGGTCGGTTTGCTGAAGCGGCTGCGGGGAACGCCGATCAGCCGTCATGATCAAGAATGGCAAATGGTCTACAGTCCGCATCCGCCCTACGAAATCTTGCAGACGAAGCTCATCGATTTTTTCACGATGCAACGGCTGCGGCGGTTTGCGCGGTACTGGGATTTGGTCGCCAACAGCGGCCACTTGATCGGGGTGACGCGGTGGCTTTGCGCAAACGACGCCGCGCTCGGCGAGGGCGCCCTACCAACGGCCCCACGGCAGAATCTGGCAGGGCGCGGTGGCCCCACCGCGCCGCAGCCGCTCTCGCCGTTCTGGTCGTTCATGAGCTTCAGCGACTGGTTGTACGCGGAGACGAAACAAACGCACGCCATCGCGCTGGCGCGGCTCACGGAATTGGCGGCGCGCTATCTGACCGAAGAAATGGGTCTGGCCAGGAGCAGGGTTGTATCGTTGTTCGATCGAGATCGCCAGTCACCGCGCCTTGCGCCGCCGCGTCAGGCGAGGCATCTGGCAAACCGTTGACCGGCTCAACGGTTGCGATGCCGGAAATGCTGGTAGCCGAGCCAGCCGATGGCGACAAACGGGAGAAGGAACGCCAAAACGACAATGCCGTACCCGGCCCATCCCTCTCCCACGTAACGCTCGAGCAGGACAAATCCCACGACCAGCGGCAACACGCCGTATACCATGTACCGCAGCAGCAGGCCCCAATGGAAGAGTTTCATGGCAACGTTCAGACTGCCAGGAGTATATCGGGGCACAATTGCAGCCGCGAATCCTATTCGCGGAAGATTCCGGGAATCTTGTGGTGGCTACCGCAAATGCGTTTCGCACCTGCCGATTACGGCAGCCGGAGCACGACCTCGCGGCCACCACAATCGAGTTTCACGGTGCGCCGGTCTATCGCCACGACGTGCGCGCCTTCGATGTCTTCACCTTCGCGAACGCTCAACCCGTTGATCATCGCCACGCTCCCGTCCGTGGCGTAAGTGATCCCTTGGAGAACGAACTTCGGCAGTTCCGGAGTCGCGGGAGCCGCTGCCGCCTGCTCCGCCCTGATCTTTTCCACCACGCGCGCGACCAATTGATCTTCACCAGCTTTTGAATCGGCCGCCGGGGTGGTTGCCGCCGGCTCGGCTTGGATTGGTTGGACCTTCGTCGACGCGACCGGGGCCGGCGCGGCGTTCGCCGGCGGCTCCGGCGGCTTTGTCTTCGGAACGGCCGACGTCGCCTCCGGGCTCGGATCGAGCCCGTCATTCAAACCCTGGACACGACTGGCCACCCGCGAAGCCAGCCCGACGAAGCCGGCGACCGCGATGGTTGCCACCAAGACAGTAACCAGCAGCGTGCCCTTGGATCCGCTCGATTCGACTCCGCTCTGGGCGCGATAGCTCGGTACCGCAGCCGGAGCCGCACTGCCGCTGAATGATGCGTCGCGGGTCCGTTTGAGCGCTTCGTTGATCAAACTCATGCGGCCACTCCTTCAAGCTCTTCGACGGCGAGGTCGACCAGTTGCCGCGTGATCAGCCCGGTTTGCGTGACGAATCCAGCCAGAAGCGTCTTGTCGCAAACCGCGTTGATCAGGCGGGGAATGCCGCCCGAATACTTGTAGACCAGCTTGATCGCACCCTCGTCGAAGCTCGGGGTGCCATTCGCCCCGGCCAACGCGAGACGGTGGTTGATGTAACCGGCGGTTTCCGCCAAATCGAGCGGCTGGAGATGATACCGGACCGTGATCCGCTGCCGCAGTTGACGGAGTTCGGGCTGCGAAAGTTTCTTGCGGAGTTCCGGCTGTCCCATCAAAACGATTTGCATCAGTTTCTGCTGGTCGGTTTCCAGGTTGGACAGTAACCGGACCTGCTCGAGCAATTCGTCGGTGAGGTCCTGCGCCTCGTCAATCACCAGCACAATGTTGTTGCTCTGGTTGACCTCCTCCAGAACGAACTCGTTGAGTGCCTGAAGATAGGCGACCCGGTCGATTCCGCGAGGCTTCAGCCCAAACTCGAGCGCAATCGTTTTGAGGAGTTGATAGCTGGTCAGGCACGGATTCAGAATCAGCGCCGTCTTGTAACGCGGGCCGAGGTCTTCCAGCAGCTTGCGGCAGACGGTGGTCTTGCCCGCGCCGACCTCACCGGTCAGTTCGATGAACCCCTTGCGTTGGTGGATCCCAAACAGCAGGTGGTTGAACGCTTCCTGATGCTTGCTGCTGAAGAACAGAAACCGCGGGTCAGGCGTGATGTTGAACGGCGCTTCACGCAGGTTGTAGTACTGTAGGTACAATTTGGTCCGTCCTCCGTTGTTGCGGCTCGTGGGCGTTCAAATGAGCAGGTCATGTGCCGCGGCATCCCGCCTAACTGCTTGCTCGGCATTCTTTTCCATTGCGCCAGCCTCTCAAACGACTATTCTCGCCCGCAATGAAGGAACCAGGAGGATACCCCTCATGAAACGCGTCTGGCTTGTTCCGCTTGTGCTGATGGCCGGCTGCATCGTGCAGTCGTTCCATCCGTTCTACACCGCCAGATCGAAAACCGCCCTCCCCCAACTCAACGGCGATTGGGATTTGGTCACGGCTTGGGGGGAAAGCCCCAAACGGGCCTCGGCGCCCTGGCAAATTCACGACGACAAGATCAAGACCATCGACGACCAGGGCCTCGTCGCCACGATCGATGTGACGTTCTTCAAGGTCGACGGACGTCTCTTTTGCGATTCGATCGCAGGAGATCTCGGCGACGATGCCAAGGTGAGTTGGTATTGGGCGTGGCACGCCCGGCCCGCCCACACGGTGTCGAAGGTCGAAACCAGCGATGGTCGGCTGGTCTTCAAACCGCTCGACCTCGATTGGCTGACCAACGCCATGGCCAAGGGCCAGATCAGTTTGCCCGTTATCAAGCGCGCCGGAGACGACAATTGGCCGCTGTTCACCGCGTCGGCGGCGGATTGGGAGAAGTTTTTAGCGACATACGGGGGCGACACGAACGCGTTTCCCGCCACCCACACCTTTGTTCTCAAGAGACACGCGCTGGATCTCGGGAAGTAAACACGGCGGTTCGTTCGATGGGTAACTGTAGCGGCGGCGCTTGCCCGCCTGAGGCCGGTAAAAGCCGCGGACGGGGCCGAAGCTCACGCTTCGGCTACAGGAGCGTAGGTCCCGGAACTCGAAAAGATCACGCCGGGTTTGAAATCGCTTCGTTCTTGGGCTAGAAGACAACGCATGAAAGACCCGCGTATCGAGAAGCTGGCCCGTCTGCTGACGACCTACTCACTGAAATTGAAGCCGCGCGATGTTGTGTCCATCAACGGCGAGGCCATCGCCGCGCCGTTGATTCGCGAATGTTACCGCGCCGCGTTGCGCTGCGGCGCGTTCGTCGTCTGCGACATCGCGCTCGACGGCCTGCCGGAAATCTTCTATGCCGAAGCCGACCAGCGACAACTCAAGTGGCTGTCGCCATTTGCGAAATACAAACTCCAGCGGATTGATGCGTCGCTGGGCATTTGGGCTGACGAAAACACCAAGGCGCTCACCAACGTCGATCCCCAACGGCTCGCCGCGGCGTCGGCCGCCCGCAAACCGCTCAACAAGATTTTTATGGACCGCAGCGCGAGCGGCGCGTTGCGTTGGGTCGGCACCCAATGGCCCTGCCAGGCCAGCGCGCAGGATGCCGAGATGTCGCTCGAAGAATACGAAGACTTCGTCTATGGCGCCGGCCACCTGGACGACCGCGACCCCATCGCTGCCTGGAAACGCGTCTCGAAGGAACAGCAAGCGCTCACCAACTTCCTCAACAAATCGCGCGAAGTGCGGATCGTTGCCGAAGACACCGACATTCGTTACTCCTGCAAGGGCCGGAAATGGATCAATTGCGACGGCCATTACAATTTCCCCGACGGCGAAGTGTTCACCGGCCCCGTCGAGAACAGCGTCGAAGGCCACGTGAAGTTCAGTTTCCCGGCGGTCCATGGCGGACGCGAGGTCCACGGCGCGCGGCTGACGTTCGCACGCGGCAAAGTCGCCAAGGCCGAGGCCGAGAAGGGACAGGACTTTTTGCGGGCGATGATCAAGATGGACAGCGGTTCGTGCTACCTCGGCGAAGCGGCCATCGGCACCAACTACAACGTCAAGCGGTACACCAAGAACACGTTGTTCGACGAAAAGATCGGCGGCACCATCCACCTTGCGTTGGGCGCCGGCTATTCCGAGACCGGCAACAAGAACCGGAGCGGGTTGCACTGGGACATGGTCTGCGACCTCCACCACGGTGGCGAACTTTACGTGGACGGTGAGTTGGTGCAGAAAAACGGCCGCTTCCTCAACAAGAAATTCCCCCAACCGTAATTATCTGAGTCTGGGCTACCGTTGACCGAGTGACGCTCGCGGCTGGCCGCAGCGCATGGATGGGCGCATCACGTCCGTCGAAGTCTCGGCCTTATCATTGGTATATTATGGCTGATATTCCCGAGCCGAGGAGCAAGATAAAGGCGAACCATAAGAATGCAAACATGGGAAGCAAAACCCACGATAGAACCTTCTCCCAGGTTTTCTGCGACCACCGTGCGCAAAAAAAGGATGTGGCCACTCCCAAAACAAGACCGAATGGAACCCAAACCAGGATACCGGTGAAGTCTGAGGCCAAAGCAGTGGAAGATGACAGGACGAGGACAACAAGTACAAGCGAGACAAGTCTCAACTTCGTGGTTACACGCTCCGCCAGCATCAGTGAAGGCCTCACATCATGTCTCCCAACACCGTATACCTCAGCGGCGCTCGCAATCCAATATAGATCTGCCACGAAACAAAACGGGGCGTCCCGTCGAACTCCGCTCTCGACAAGCTGGGAATGACCGCGCAAAACATTCTCCGTGAATTTTGAGGTGATCTACAGCGCGGCGCACGCGGAATTTCCCGACACCGAACCGCTCGGCGGCGGCAAGGCGGTCGCGGATTATCTGATCCGCGAGTGGCAGGAGTCGAGTGCTGCTTCTCGTGGGAGCCCCGACACGGGGGTCGGGGCGACCGGCCTCTCCACAACCCCACAGAATCGCGACAGGAATGTCGCTCCCACAAATGCCTTTCCATTTGAGCTGACGGTGCTCAGCCCGAAATCCGTGGGGCTTGGTCGTCGAGAAGCGGCGTGTCCGGCGGCCCGCTCGCGTGTCGTGGACGGAGTCGCGCCCTACCGCCTTACCGAGATGACCGAACTCGAATACGCCCGGTTCTGCCGGGAGTTCGAGCGAGCCGTGACGGCGGAAATCCTGAAGCGCGACCCGCGCCGTTGCGTTGTCCTGAGCAACGACATCAGCGAAGGACCGGATTTTGCCGCGTTGGGCGAACGCGGGTACCGCATCGTCACGATCTTGCACGTGGACGTGGTCGAATATTTTACCACGTTTTACCTGCGCGGACTGGTGAAACCGGAAACGGTCGCGCGATTCCGCTGGTTCGGCTGGTTGCCCGACGTGCTGCGACTCGTGTTCCAGAAGCAGTTCGAGTGCGTGCGGCACAGCCTGCGCCTCGTCGTGCCGTCGGCCCCGATGCGGGACACGATCGGGCGTTGTTATCCGTGGTGTCCGCCGGAGAAGATTGTTGTGCTGCCGTGGGGGGATGTGTCGGCTTCAATCACATCTGTAGCGGCGGTCTATGACCGCCGTCCGGCAATTTCGCCAGAAAGATCGACGCTCACAGAGCGCCGCTACACTATCGACGATAATGAATTCGTCGTGCTGACGTTGAGCCGCCTCTCGCCGGAGAAAGGAATCGAACGCCTGCTGGCGGCCCTGCCCCGTGTCGAAACGTCAGACCGCAGGTTGCGCCTGTTCATTTGCGGCGCTCCGGCCTACATGAAGGGCCGGACCTACGAACGAAAACTCCGTCGACGGGCAGCGAGAATCACGAACGCGCGGATCGAGTTCACGGGCCACGTGTCGGGCGAAACCAAGGCCGCACTGCTGCAACGCGCCGACGTGTTCGTGTCACCGTCGCGGCACGAAAGCTACGGACTGACGATTGCCGAGGCGCAGGCCGCGGGCTGCCGCGTGATCTCGCATTCTCATTACGGCGCCACGGGTCTGGTCGTCGATTGCACGAACCCCGCCGCATTGGCCAACGCCATCAACGGGATGATCACGGACGGCCGTACCCGAAAAACCGGGGTCCTGTCGCCTCCCACGCGGGCGGCCGCGCAACTGGCCGGGTTGTTGGCCAGCGTGGCGGAAGATCCGATGCCTCCAAGCTGCGGTGGCGCCCGGTGAGCGCCGGCCAGCGGTTGGCCGGGGAAATTTCGGCGGTCACAGACCGCCGCTACAACAGGTCGCATCTCCATGCTTGCATTCAATTTTGCCGGTCGTTATTCTGCCGAACCGAGGTGACGCCATGCAACTGAATGACATTCTCGAAAAGTTTCCCAGAGCGGTAAAACTCAAGAATGGTTCTTCGGTCATGATCCGCCCCTTGGAAGCCGGCGACGAAAAGCGGTTCCACGAGTTCTTCGTGGCCGTACCCGACAACGAGCGGATCCTGTTCAAACATCGCGTCACCGACCCGGAAGTCATCCACGACTGGTGCCAGCGCATCGACTACGGGAAAATCCTGCCGTTGCTGGCGCTCGACGGCGACAAGGTTGTCGCCGACGCGTCGTTGCACCAGACGCTCGGCGGCTGGAAACGGCACATTGGCCGGCTGAGCGTGGTCGTGCATCCCAGTTACCGGGGCCGCGGTCTGGCTGGGATTCTCGTCAGCGAACTCATCGACATCGCCCGCAACGTGGGTCTGGAGAAACTCGAAGCGGAATTCCTGGGCGAACAACAGGCCGCCCGCCGCGTCTTCCAGGAACGCGGCTTTCATGAGATGCTCGTGCTCGAGGACTACGTCAAGGACATGCAGGCCATCAGCCACGACTACGTCCTCATGGGGCGCCACATCATCACCGACGAAGAATACGCCGGTGCAGGCTGAGTCGCAGGGCATGCGGCTCGGCTTCTACCTTCTCTACTACGGCGTCAGCAAAACGCTGTCCACGACCATCTTTCGCGGCGTGTTCTGCACCCGCGTCGACGGGCGCGACCGCATTCCGCGTGACGGCGGTCTGCTCATCGTGTCCAACCACATCAGTTTCGTCGACCCGCCGTTGATCGGCGCCATCATGCCGCGCCCGGTCGAGTTTATGACCATGGCGGAGATGTTCCGCAAACCGTGGATGGCGAAGTTGCTGCGAACGATCGGCTGTTTTCCCGTGGACCGGTCCCGGGCCGATGGGGGCGCGGCGCGCGAGGCGATCCGCCGCTTGCGCGCGGGCCGTTGCGTGGTGATCTTTCCCGAAGCCGGCATCCGCCTCACCGAGAAATCCGTGCTGGGCGGCGACCCGGTGTTCAAGCCGGGCGCCGGTTCCATCGCCCTACTCGGTGAAGCGGCCATCCTGCCGGTCATCGTTCGTGACACCCGCAAACCGTACGTTCCCCGCAACTGGCTCCCGGTCCATCGGGGCCGGCTCGGTCGGGAGACGATGAGTCTGACGTTTGGCCGCCCGTTCTGTATCTGGAACCCGTCGGACATTCCCGCCGACGAACGCCGACGGCGCGCCCGCGAAACGTTGCGCGAGCAACTCCTGAAAACCGTTGAACTCGGTTGATGATCTGCTAGAGTCGCCGCATGGTCGTCAGACAATTCCTCGTCGCCGTCATGCTCGTCGCCGGAGTCGTCTCCGCGCCCGCCCAAACCACCCGCGTCGTGCGACTGACCACTGCCGACGACGTCGGCATCATCGCCACGTATTACCCCGCGGAGCGGGACCACGCTCCGGCCGTGCTGTTGCTGCACGCCTTGAACAGGGACCGGTCGGATTGGACCGATTTCGCGTTGCTGTTGCAGCGCAACGGCATCGCCGCCCTGACCATTGATTTTCGCGGGCACGGCGAAAGCACGCGCAAACTGACCGCCGCAGGCGTGGTCGAGTTGAAAGTGCAGGATTTCACCGGCCGCGATTTGCAGAACATGCTGCTGGACGTCGAAGCCGCGGTGGATTGGCTGCAGGCCCAGTCCGAGATCGACAAAGACCATATCGCGCTGCTCGGCGCGGGTTTCGGCGCCAACATCGCCCTCCGCTACGCTGCGCTCAACGAGGACCTCGCCGGGGTTGCGGCGCTCAGCCCCAACATCAACGAGCGCGGCATCCGCACCGACGATGTGATAGCGCAACTCGGCGTGATGCCCCTGCATATCTTCGTCTCGAACAACGACCCGGTCTCCTTCGAATCGTCCAAGCGCCTCATCGAGATTCGCCGGCAGTCGGGCGTCAAAACCGCGGACAAAGAACTGACCATCTGCACCGGATACCTCCACGGCGTCCCGATGTTGAAGGGCGTAAAGAATCTCCCGCAAATCGTGCTGAGCTGGTGCCAACAGGTCTTGTCCGCGCCTCGCGTCGCGCCCGTGGAGACCCCCGCAGCACCGGCTCCACCGACTTCCTCCCCTCCCGCGGCTCCGCGGACGAAATGATTCCGCTGCGCGACGACAATCCCACGCGCACGTTCGCCTTCGTCACGGTGGCGATCATCGCGCTCAACGTCATCGTGTTCTGGCATGAATTGACGTTGCCCACTGCCAGCCAGGCTGAGGCCTTCTTCGCGAATTTTTCGCTGACGCCCGCGCACCTCACGCAAACGCCGTCGCCCGATGCCTATCTCACGGTGTTCACCTCGATGTTCCTCCACGGCGGCTGGCTGCACATCATCGGCAACATGCTGTTTCTCTGGATTTTCGGCAACAACATCGAGGACTCCGTCGGCCATCTCCGATTCGTCGTTTTCTACCTGCTCTGCGGAATTGCCGCGGCCGCCGCGCAGGTGGCGACCGCGCCGGACTCGACCGTGCCGATGATCGGGGCGAGCGGCGCGATCTCCGGCGTGCTCGGCGCGTACCTGCTGCTGTTTCCGCGCGCCCGGGTGCTCGTGCTGCTTCCGATCTGGATCTTTTGGCGCGTGTTCTACGTGCCGGCCGTACTCATGCTCGTGTTCTGGTTCGGTCTCCAACTGCTGAGCGGACTGGCCATACGCGGCGCCAACGTCAGCGGTGGAGTCGCCTTCTGGGCCCATGTCGGCGGATTCGTCGCCGGAATGGTGCTGATTGTGCCGTTCAAGAAGCGCGGGGTGAGATTGTTTCAATGACGGCCACCGACCCCAGCGCGCCAACCCGGCGCTGACGCCAATCCCGAACCGTCCCGACTACGGCTGACGAGGAACTGCGTGCTTGCCCGGCGTCGCCGAATCCTGCTACATACAGAGCCGTGCTGGCTCAGGCCGGTGATTCCGGTAGCATCAGACAGAGATCATGACATGAATATTGCATTGGTGATGCTGAGCTCACTCGCGATGCTGATCCTCGGGTTTGCCCTCTACAGCCGGTTTGTCTGCAAAGCCGTGGGTGTCGACGCCAGCAAACCAACGCCGGCCACCACGATCCACGACGGCGTGGACTATGTGCCCACGCGTCCGTTGGTGTTGTTCGGTCACCACTTTGCGGCCATCGCTGCGGCCGGGCCCATCGTCGGCCCCACGCTCGCCCTGTACTTCGGGTTTCTCCCGGCGTGGCTGTGGATCATGCTGGGGGTGACGTTCATTGGCGCCGTGCACGACTTTACCGCGTTGTTCGTCGCGGTGCGGGAAGGAGGCCGCTCGATTGCCGAAGTGGCGCGCAAGACGTTGGGCAAGCCCGGTTTCGTGTTCTATGTCTTGTTTGCCATCCTGCTCTGCCTGCTGCTGGTGGCGGCGTTCCTGCAGCTTACGGCGCTGGCCCTGACCTCGACGCTGCCGCCTGACGACGTGAACCTGGCGCCGGGGGCCTCGGGCATTCACTTCCTCCAACAGAACGGTGCGCTGCGCGTTCAAATCGGCGGCGTGGCCTCCATGTCGGTCATTGTGATGACGGTACTGGCACCCGTGATCGGGTGGATGATCTACCGGCGGCACATGAAGACCTGGTTCGTCACGCTGGTATCGGTCGTGGTTTCGCTCGCCTCCATCGTGGTCGGTTATTATCACCCGATCACCCTGATGCCGACACTGTGGATCTTCATCATTACCGTGTACGTGTTCTTTGCGTCGTGGATACCGGTCTGGATCATTTTGCAGCCACGCGATTTCGTGAACGCTCAGATCTTGTTTCTCGGTCTGGCCTCGATGATCGTGGGCGTACTCGGCGCCGGGTTCGGCGGCGCGGTCATCAACGTACCCGTCCTGAATGTCCAAGAGGCGATGACCGCCCCCAATCTGGGCGCACTCTGGCCGTTCCTGTTTATTACCATTGCTTGCGGCGCCGTCTCAGGCGCCCACGGGCTGGTCTGCGGCGGCACGTCCTGCAAACAGATCTCCAACGAAAAACATGCGCGTTACATCGGCTACGGCGGCATGTTGCTGGAGGGGCTTCTCGCGTTGTGCGTGATCCTGCTCCTGTCGGGTGGGATGGATTTCGCGAAATACAAAAGCATCGTTTATCCCGCGGGCGGCGGCAGCAACGCGCCGCTGGCGTTTGCTCTCGCTCTGGGCAACGTTCTCCAGAAGAGCGTGCGGTTGCCCACGGTGTTCGGCACCATCTGGGGCATCCTGTTGCTCGAAGGGTTCCTCGTCACCACGATCGACGCGCTGGTGCGGCTGGCGCGCTACTTGTTCGAAGAACTATGGGTGACCATCCTGCCCAATCCTCCGGCCATCCTGAAGAGCCGCATCTTCAACAGCCTGCTGGTCGTCGCCGGCTTCCTGACGCTGACGTTTTCCAATGCCTACCTGAAGATCTGGCCGATCTTCGGCGCGGCCAATCAGTTGCTCGCGGCGCTGACCTTGATCGCCGTGACCGCCTGGCTGGCGCAGAAATCAAAAAAGTACTGGTTCACCGCGTTGCCCGCCGCGTTCATGGTCGTCACCACGGTTGCCTCACTGATCCTGCTGTTGAACCGGTACGTCCAGCTCCACAGCTGGAGCCTGCTCGTGACGGACATCGTGCTGCTGGTTCTTGCCGCCGGGGTCGTCGTCCTGACCGTCAGGTATTTCTACAACCTGCGCGTCCGACTGACCGCCGAGGCCACCAGGTAACCCCAGTGGTTCGTCGCAGTTCGGTTGATGGGTAGCCGCACCCTTTATGGGTGCGTCCGCGAACGCAGGCTAAAGCCTGCGGCTACGGATCCGGCCCGTCAAATCAAGTCTGTCGTAGCCTGCCCAGCCTGGATGGGATCATTGTCGGAATGACCGGACGCGATCCGCCGGTTCTCACGAATTCATTTCACGGCCAACTTCATCTGCGGCTCTTCACTCCTTGAGCTGCCCGCTGCCTGTTGCGCGCGCCGCCACGCGGCGAACCCGACCAGCGCCAGTTCGATTCCCACAAACCCGGCGACATAGCCAATCCCGCCGACGCCGAACCCGTAGCTGTGCAGTCCTTTGCCGAGCACGAAGTTCACGCCGTACCACGCCATCAACACGGCCATGAAGCAGACAACGCTGGCAACCGACAGCGCGAAGTTGCTCATCCAACCCGCGAGCCGTCCGTGCAGCGGGATCAAATAACTCACCAGCGCAATCAACGCCCAAGTCTCTTTCGGATCCCACCCCCAGAACCGTCCCCAGGCGTAGTGCGCCCAGATCCCGCCGAGGATGGTCCCGGCGGCCAGTAACAGCACACCGATCTGCATGGCGCGATAGACGAAGTTCTCCACCTTGGCGATGGTCGACTGCGCCTGTGGCGCCAACACGTAATACCCCAGCGCGATGTGTCCCACGGCCATCGCCACGGCGAACGCCGCGTACCCGAGCGTGATCGTCGGCACGTGAATACTCAGCCAGAAGTTGTCCCGCAACACGGGCACCAGCGGCCCGATACTCGGGTCGAGCACCGCGGGAAATTGGTCGGCCAGCAACAACATCACCACCGACAACGGTGCGACCGCCACGAGATAGTATCGCGGCCGGTAAATGAGTTCCAGGATCAACGCAAACAATGCCGCGCCGAAACTCACCCACACCACCGACTCGTACATGTTGGTGATCGGCGGCCGTCCCGAAATCATGATGCGGAGGTAAAACCCATAGCCGTGCACCAGCACGCCGGCCACGAACGCCCCCACGCCGATCCAATAGACCGCGGCATTCCGCACTCGCCAGGTGGCCAACAACCACACAAACGCAATGAGATAAAACATCCACGCCTTCCGAAACGCATGGAACGAGTTGTAGTGCACTTCGCGCCGCAAGCTGCTGAACGAGGGGTAGAGCGGCTCTGCGATCATTTTCGGCGTGTTTGGCACCGGCAACAGGCTGTACGCGGAACGCTCTTGCGGCACCAGAACCGTGCCCGGCGCCAGTCCGCGCAAGAACTGGCTCAGGTCGTGCGACGCGCTGGCAAACGTCCCCGGATCGCGTTGCACGTACGCCGTCGCCAATGCCTTGAAAATGTTCTGGAGTTCGGCTTCCTTGTCGGCTCCGTAATACTTCGCGGCCTCCGTCACCGGCACCCATGCGCCTTTGGGGTTGCTCGGATGCGGCACCACGGCCAGCGATTGTGGCCCGACCGCGTCGGTGAGCGTCTGCAGGCGTTGCTCCACCACCGACGCCTCGCGGTCGTCGTGGGTGAGGTCCTCCTTCCGGCGGTCCTTCTCCGCTACCCGCTCCACCAGCGCCTGCAACTGCGGCGTCGCCAGTTGCTCGTAGGTGAAGTATTTCTGATCGACGGGCAGGCCGAGTTTTACCTTCAGCGGCCGGTAGTTCACCAGTATCACCGGTGTCTTGCTCCAGTCGCGCGACTGGAACCACATCGCCAACAACACGTCCATCGGCTCCATCGTGCGTCCACTCTCGGGATCGACGAACGTCTTCTTCCCCGTCAGCTTCTCCACGGTTTCAATCGCCACGGTGTCGAGCGGCTTCTTACGTCCGTCCTTCTGCACCGCGAGGTACTTGAGCGTCGAAAAATCCAGGTCGTCGGCAACGGCACTTGGTCCGACTGCCAGCAAACAAAGTAGTGTGATTCCGAGCGAAGCGAGACCGCTGCGGGCCGTCTGTCGTACGACGGCAAATCCCCGTCGTTTCCGAGAGAGAGACCCGTCGCCGTGCGCCGGGTGACATACCAACCAAAACGCCGCTCGATTGTTCACGCCGTCACCATCTCCTTTTGTTTTCGCCCTTCCCCTTTCGCTCTCCCGTCGTCGCCCTTCTTCCCCTGCAACCATCCGCGTCCCCAGAACATCAACGCGATACCGCTCACGATCAGGATCGCGCCCACCCAGGTCACGTACGTCACCCACAGCGGGCTCTTCTTCACCTGCAGCGCCGTGTATTTCAAGTCGTTCGGATTCCACGATGCCTGCGAGAATTTATAACCTTCGAACCACGCCGGGTGATTCATCCATACCGAGGCGCGTTGCGTCAACCCCCGCGCGTCATCGTGAAAGATGACCTTGCTCGTCCAGCCCGCGACGTTCATGCTGCCCTCGTCGCGTTCGACGATGAAATCCTCGAGTTCGACCGTGAACGGCAACTGCATCGAATCCCAGCCGTACATGACGTGCACGGTTTTCCCGCCAACCGTCAGCACGACGGGTTGGCCGAACCGCACCCAGGCTGCTTGTTCCTGTCCGCCGGTTCGGGCCGTTACCTGCACCGCCGGGGAACTGCCTTCGGGGTCGACGGGTGCCGGTTCGATCTGTTCCGACAGGATCGCGTTGGCGACGTATTTCACCGGCGTAAACTCAAAATCCATCCAGCCCGTCGCGACCGGCTCGCCCACTTTCATCGGACCGGACTTGAAGCCCTCTCGCGACGCCACCGCATAATGCAACGATCCATCCGGCGCCAGCACGACCGTCATCACGCCGGTTCGACGTTGCGACGCTCCTCCGCCCGTCAGTCGTATCTGTGCGCCGATTGCGTTCCCGCGGGTGGTCGTCACAATCGGGCCGATCTCTTCGCTCGAGAAAACGAACTGACGTTCCTCGTCGTCGCCCCGGCTGAGAATGACCACCGCCGCCGGATTATTCGGTTCGTTGGACGCGGTGGCCGGGTGGTGGTTCTCGTCCATGCGGAAATCCGGCCAATAACCGGCAATGTGGGCGCTGACGCCCGAATCACCCAGATCAACGTGCTTGTCGAGGTCCTCAGCGATGGGCAAGGTGAACTGTTTTTCTCCAATCGTAATCAGAAGTTGCGGCGCGGATTTCTTTGAACTATCGGGCGCAGTGGTCAACCGCTTCAAATCGTCGGCATCTCGGGCCATGACAAACTCGATTTGGGCAGGACCGATGTTCGCGTGACTCCGGTCAGGCGACGCGGCCACCAACCAATCGGTCACGTCCTGGCTCGCCATGTCGCTCTTCAATCGGAATTGCAGAGCCGGATTCGGGTCGGTGCCGCCGTCCTGCACGAGTTGCATCACGCGCGAGTTCGGCAGGAACGTGCCGAGCGTCAGCCGCAAATCTTTCGAGACCTGAATCGCCGATGGTCTGACGGTTCCGTCATTTTTCTCCCGCAGCAGCGTTCTCGATCGGACGCCCGTTTCGGGCACGACGACCGTCAGCGCTTCGTCTTCGACCCGGACCAGGTTGGCCGGCGGGTTACCGACGCGCATTTCCATCATGCCTTCGGTGCCGTAATGGTACGCGGCGCTGCAGCCGCCGAGCAGGATGATGATCCCCGCGTGGGTGATGACGAACCCGACGTGCCGCCGTTTCCACGGCCAGCGAGTAAGGGCCGCGGCGGCGACGTTGACCGCCAGCAGCGCCAGCAAACCGTTGAACCACCAACTCCGGTAGATCACCTGCGCTGCCACCCGGGCGTTGTCCCGGGATTCGAGAAACGTCCCCGTGGCCATGGACATCGCCAGCAACAGCAACACGACGACCGCCAGCTTGAGCGAGCCGAAGAATCTCAGAAACCGATTATGCATGACCCGATGCCGCCATCCTACCACTGCCGCGCAACGTTCCACAAGCCCCCGGACAAGTCAACGCGACGGATGTGTGGATGGCTTGATCTGGATGGCACAGGCGTGCCTGCCTGTGTGTGCGTTTGTGTTGGCCGGGTGCCGCCATCCGGTAGGGGCGCGCGCCCCCCCGGCCCGGACACGACGCGGACACGCCGGAGCGTGTCCCTACCAACGACCACGCACCGGTAAGGCTGCGCTCCGGCGCAGCTTGGCGCGACGCTGCGCGTCTACCAACGGCTCATCAACTGCGAGCAGCCCCGAAGTTATCGGGGCAAAGCTCGTGGCCACAAGCGGCAACCGGAGTTCTCCACTTGGATTCTTCTGGCTGATAGCCGATGGCTGACGGCTGACAGCTATTCGCCTACGGCACCAGCCGGACGCGATAGAACCGGGCCGGCGCGTTGGTGGCGCCGCCCAGATGGAGCACGCTGATCTCCGTCTCACCCGTCCCCGTCGCCACGATTGCCGGATTCAGATCGATGAAATCGTTTGTGAACCCGCCGCTGTCGCCCGCAGTTGTCTGCAGTGCGTACCGCTTGCCGCCCACCGCGGTCCACGTCAGGAACATGTCGTCGTCATCGGGCCAAAGTTCAATGATCCGAAACGCCGACGCGTTGTTGGTGGGATCGGTACCAGCCTGATATTCTTCCAGATTGGACATTCCATCGCCGTCGGGGTCGGCATTGGCCACACTGGGATCCAGCGGGTCAAGGCCGTACTGCTGCTTCCACCAGTTTGGGATGCCGTCGCCAACGGCACTCGCATTCGGATCGAGCACGGCGGTGCCGTAGTTCAAGATGCCGCCGGTGCGGACAAATTGGGCGCAAGCGTTGGTCATGACAAATTGGTCGACCTGCAACGTGCCGCCGTTGAGAATCAGTTTCCCGTTCCGCACCTCGAACACCGCATCGCCGGTCGCATTGGTGACGACGATGCTACCGCTGTCCAACTCGACCCAGTTGTCGCAGGTGGCCGAGGCGGCGCCGATTATCAAGTTCGTGGCCGATACGCTTCCGCCTACGACCACCAACGAATTGCTCGACCCCTGGTAACCTATCTGCAAAGTGTTGTTCTGCCAGACGCCACCATCAAGCACGCGCGCGGTATTGGTATTGCTGGTCGAGGAGGAACCTAGATAAGCGTCGGCGTTGATGACTTGGCCGCCATTACTTACGACAAGCCCATTGCCAGGGCTGGTGTAGCCTACATACAGGCTATTATCGTTGCTCACGCACCCGCCGTTATCGACCACCAGATTGTTCCCCGCACCAAAATAGCCCACATACAAACCGCCGTCCACCCGCCACGTCGATCCAGTGCCGGTGATCAAGACGCTGTTGGCGAGGCTGCTGGAGTTATAGCCAACGTAGTTATCCGAACCGAGAGAGCCACCACTGACCAAGAATCCGCCATTGCTGATCACCAGAGTGTTGCCCCCGCCTGCATAACCGAGGTAGATGCCACTGGTATTACTCCACACTGACCCCGAGTCGCTTACCACGATGACGTTGCTCACGCTGCTGGAATTCAAACTGATGTGGGGGTCGCCCCTGCAAATCACCTGGCCGCCGTTGCGGATCGCCAGGCTGTTGGCTCGCCCCGAAAATCCGGGGTAGAGATCGCCAGTGTACCAGACCGCATCCTGGCCGCTGACCAACACACTATTGTTGCTGCTGCTGGCATTGTAGCCCAAATACGAAGGGGCCAGTCCAACGCCCAAGTTCGGAGTAAACGCCCTCACCGAACCGCCATTGGCGATGACCAACTTGTTACTTGCGCCTGAGTATCCAACATAGAGTGAACTATCATGCATCCAAATTGAGTCCGAACCGTCCACCACAACAGAATTGCCAAGTGCCGTCGTGTTGCTGCCAATATATCCAAGTGAGCTGAAAACGTATCCGCTGTTGCTGATCGCCAAGCTGTTACCCGGGCCAGACCCCCCCACGAAGAGGGAGCCGCCATTGCTCCAAACCGATCCGCTGTCCGTTACCAAAACGCGATTGTTTGCCGCCGCTGTAGCGCTGCCAATGTAGCCAAAGGCGTTGGAAACGCTTGCTCCGCCGCTAATCACCAAGCTGTTGCTCGCGCTTGAGTAGCCGATGTACAAGTTCGTGGCATTGTTCCAGAGAGAGCCGGGGCCGGTCACCAGGACCGAGTTACTGCGACTGTTCGTGTCGTACCCCACATAGCCAAATCTGTTCAGCACCTGACCGCCGTTTCCAATCGTCAGGTTGTTGCCGGCGCCATAGTAGCCCATGTACACGTCGTACCCGTTGCTCCAGACCGAGCCACCGTCGCTCACCACAACGGAGTTGCCCACAGAGTTCGTGTTCCGGCCGATGTATCCGTCGTGGTCGTAGGCGCCGCCTCCATCAGCGATCGCCAGGCTGTTACTCGCGCCCGAGTACCCCAGAAAGAGACTGGTGTGAGAACTAAGACTGTCGGTGATCCGCCAGACCGACCCGGTTCCAGTGACCACCACGCTGTTGTTGCTGCTGCCGGATCCGTAGGCGACGTAAGCGGTCCCGGCCGTGTTCAAGGCGCCGTTGACCGCTTGCCCGCCGTTGCTGATCACCAAGGTGTTGCCGGATCCGGAAAAACCCACGAGAACGTCCGCCGCATTGCTCCAAATCGAGCCGGAACCGGTGATCACGACGGCGTTGCCCGCTGCCGTAGTGTTGTTGCCGATGAACCCGTAGTTGGCGTAGACCTTGCCGCCGTCGGCAATCACCAGGCTGTTGCCCATACCAGAATTGCCGACATCGAGGTTAAGATAATTGCTCCAGACCGAGCCGCTGCCGGTCACCAACACCGCATTGTTGCTGCTGCCGTCATTATAGCCGACCGCGCCGTTATCATTGCGCACCAACGCACCATTGCTGACCACCAAACTGTTGCCCGACCCGGAGTACCCGACGCTCAAGTCAAAAATGTTTCTCCAAGACGAGCCGGCCCCGCTAACGATCACGCGGTTGCCACTGCTGCTGACGTTGGAGCCCACACAGCTGTAGAGATTGCGTACCAACCCGCCATTGCTGATCACCAGACTATTGCCCGGGCCAGAGTTGCCAATCGTCAGGTCGTAACGATTGCTCCAAGCGGAACCGAGATCAGTAACCAACACGCTGTTGTTGCTGCTACCGGCTTCGTAGCCCACGTAGCCAAATCCGTTGGACAACGCAGCCCCGCCCTGGATCACCAACGCATCCGCATACGTGTTAGACGCGACCAGGTAATCTCCCATCCAATTGCTCGCCACGCCGCTGATGATGTTGGTTTGAAAGTCGGTGGTGTATTGCGCGGCGGAGGGCCGGGAACAGAGAACGACCCCAGCAACGAATCCCAAGATCAGACAGACACGCTTCATCGGCTGCCGTGGCAACTTTCTCCTGCCTCACAAGGGTGAAACAGCGCTTAGGTTAAGCTCATGATAGCCACGCGACCCCTCCGATTCAAGCCAAATAGCCTGCGGTTTGGCGTTTAGCGAAGGCAGGAATTGAACCACAGAGGCGCAGAGAACACCGAGATAAACTCCTCTGAGCCCTCTGTGTCTCTGTGGTTGCCACCCGCCACAGGCAGGGACGCCTGTGCCACCATCGAAACTCAACACTGCCATTCTTGCCAAGCGTGCCCGAATCGGTTAATCCATGGCGCGATGGAGTACCGCACCTTCGGTAAAGCGGCCTGGCGCGTCGGCCGAATCGGACTGGGATGCTGGCAATTCGGCGGCGCCATCACGCTCGACGGCCGACCCGACGGCTGGACCGGTATCCGCGACCACGAATCGATCGCCACCGTCCAGCGGGCCGTCGAACTCGGCATCAATTTCTTCGATACCGCCGACATGTACGGCTGGGGCCACAGCGAGGAAATCGTCGGCCAAGCACTCAAACCCCATCGCGACCGCGTCTACATCGCCACCAAGGTCGGTTTCTGGCACGATGATCGGAACCGCCGCACGCTCAACGAGTCGAAGGATTACGTCCTCCGCGCCTGCGACGCCAGCCTGCGCCGACTCCAAACCGACCGCATCGACCTCTACCAATGCCATCTCTGGCGGACGGAACGTTGGACGGAATTCCTCGACGCCTTCGAGACGCTGCAAGAACAGGGTAAGATCCGGTTCTACGGTGTCTCGACCAACGACTTCGACATGGTCCAACGCTTCAACGAGCGGAACCATCTCACGTCGGTGCAGTCGACCTACAACCTCCTCGACCGCCACGTCGAGAGGGAGATTCTGCCCTACTGCCAGGCGCACGACATCGCGTTCATCGCGCGCGGCCCGTTGGCGACCGGCAAACTCTCCGGCAACCTGACCAAGAACCACAGGTTCGAGGCCGACGACATCCGTAACAAGTGGCTCAAAGGCAGCGACCGCAAGCGGTTCGAGCGCGACATCGACACGGTCGAACGCCTCAAACCCGTCGCCCAAAAGTTCGGCTGTCGCCTGACCGAGTTGGCCCTGCGATTCGTGCTCACGCATCCCGTGGTGTCGACGACGATCCCCGGCACCAAGAACCGCCGCCAACTCGACCACAACGTCGCCGCGGGCGCGTTGCCACACCTGACGGGAGAAGAACTGAAGGAGATCGAGCGGGCGTTGGGTGCGACGACACAATGACGGTGTAATGGAGTGCTGGAGTGCTGGACAATTCCTCCGCAATACTCCATAACTCCAATACTCCAATTCTCTTATGCTCCGCATGCCCGTCATCTTCCTCGGCCTCGTGTTCTGGAACGTCGTGTTGTTCGCGGTCGCGATCTGGCTCGGCGTCACCCATCAGTCCGCCCACTGGCAACACCAAGCGACGGGCGTGCTCACGGCCCTCTACACCTGCCTCACCCACTGCATCGTGATGATGCATTTCATGGGCTCCGGCAAGGGAATCAAAGAAGCCGTCCAGACTTACAACCTGCCCAACGATCCACAGACCGGCTACACGCGCCGCAGCCGGAAGCTACACGGTCGCACCTCTGCCATGGCCACGTTGTCGGCCACGTTGGTCATGATGACGGCCTGGCTCGGCGGCGCGAAAGACGTGGGGATACTCAAGGGGTCGACGCACGCGTGGTTCGCCTGCTTTACCGTCGCATTCAATCTCTACGCGTTCTGGGTGGAGTACAAAGCCATCACCGCAAACACGGCGATGATCCGCGAGATCAATGCGATGATTGCGGACAATGACCCTCTGGCCGAGGCGTGAGCCTTGGCCGAAGCTTTCACCCGCCTCAGGCGGGCAAGCGCTTCGGCTACAGTTTCTGGAATCTCTTCCACACCTTCTGCGCCACGCGCTGCGCTTCCGCCCGCACCTTCTCCTCGTCCACGCCGACGACCCGGCGGTTCCGCACGATCCACCGTCCGTTTACCATCACCTCCGTCACGAACTGCGCCGACATCCCGAAGATCAAATGACCGAAAAGATTCTTCGTCGTGACCGGTGTCGGCGTGGGGTAATCGAGCACCATCAGGTCGGCAGCGCCGCCGACCTCGAGCACGCCCAGCCGCACGCCCAGATGGGTTGAGGCCAGATCCTGGGCACCGGTCAGGAAACCGGCCACCGCGCCGATGCCCAGGCCGTTGCGTCCGTCGCGCGCCTTGAACCACGCAAACTTGGCTTCTTCGAACATGTCGGCCCCAATCCCGTCCGTGCCGAGCGCGACGCGTTGGCCCATGAGATGGACCGGCGCGTAGCCGACGGCGTTGTTCATGTTCGAACGCGTGTTGTGCGCAAACCAGCAGCCCGCCCGCCGCGCGACGTCCAGCGAGGCTTTGTCGAGGTGGGTGCAGTGTCCCAGGATCGTTTTCGGGCCGAGAACACCCGCTTTGGCCAGCCGGTCCACCAGCCGCATCCGATACTTCTTGGTACAATCGGCTTGGTCGCACGGGTCTTCGGCCACGTGAATGTGGACGCCGGTCTTGAGCGATTCGGCCAACCCGGCGCACAGACGCAGAGACGCATCGCCCAGCGTGAACGAGGCGTGCGCCCCGATCAGTCCGCCGAACATCGGCCCGCGGTTCTTAGCAACCCACGCCGCGTTCTCCTGCAAGCCGAGATTCGCACCGCGCATCCCGTTGCGGTCGGTCGTCTCGTAGCACAGCACTCCGCGCAGCCCGACTTTCGCGAACGCTTCCCCCATCACCCCGAGCGAGCCCCGAATGAAATTGGGCGACGCGTGATGATCGATCAACGTGGTCGTTCCGCACCGCGCCGCGTCGAGCACGCCGACGAGCGTGCTGGAATAGACCGCTTCCTCGTCGAGCGCGCGGTCGAGCGTCCACCACACGTACTTGAGGATTTCGTAGAAATTGCGAGGCGTTTTCCTCGGCGCCGGCATGCCACGGGCCAACGCGGAGTACAGGTGGGTATGTCCGCACACCATCCCGGGCATCACGAACCGGCCCGACAAATCGACCGTCTTCTCCCCCGCGGTCGGCGCCAGTCGCCTGGCTTTGGCCGCGATCGTGCCCGACCGGATTCGCAAATCGGCGCGCTCGACAGTCGGACCCGCCAGGGACAACAGTGTTGCGTTCTTGAGCAGCATGGCCTCACCAAGCGGTTAACATGGATCTCCCGGTTTCGTCAATCTCGCCCTGCATCCCGTCAGGAAGGATTGAACCCGTTTTCGTGTGCCGCGCGCTCGGCAAGCGTCAACAGCCGCGCGTGTTGCAGGCCGCGCCAGCAGTTCATCAAAATGAACGCGGCCAGGATGCCGAGCCAGACCGACCGGGCCAGTACCGCCAAGGCAATCAAGCCCGCCACGCCGACGAATCCAATGATCGTCGTCACTTTCAAACTCCGGGCGCGTCCCAGCGGGAACCACAGCAACGCCCGCAAAATCTGCCCGCCATCCAGCGGAAAGATCGGCAGCATGTTGAAGATCAACAGGCCGAGATTGATGAGGATCATGGTATGCAGAAACCGATGGGCGTCCGGCAGCGTGTCCCACAGACCTGCGTTGCCGCACAACTGCCCGATGCCGGCCAGAATTGGCACCAGCGCCACGTTCACCAGCGGTCCGGCCGCGAGACTCCACAACACCGCCCCGGGCCGCTGCGGCGGGCTGACATACGCCACGCCGCCCAGCGGCCACAACACAATCTGGTCCGACGTCCCGCCCACTTGTCGACACGCCAGCGCGTGTCCGAACTCGTGCAACAACACGATGAGAAACAGCGAGAGATACTCCAACATGTTCCACACCGGCTCCGCGTACAGCCCCTTGCGCTGCTGCAGTTCATAGGCCGCGACGACAAACCACGACCAGTGCAGATACAAGTTGATCCCCGCCACGCGAAACAGGCGGATGGATCCCTGATGGGTCGGCATCATTCCGCACCAGTTAACACGCCGCGGGATGCTCCGACAAGCACTTTGCCCGTGACGGTGCAGGACCCCGGGCGTGCCACTCCTGCACCGGATGAAAACCCTTGATGGAACCGCGTGGGTCTGCTTTCATCAGACCCGGGTTGAACCAAAGGCCGGCCTAACTCGACCAGGCACGACGTCGTGCCCGGTCGTTTGTTATGCCACTACCGCGAGGCCGCACATGAAAGTCATAATGCTCTTGCTGTCCGTCACGCTGCTGGGCGCGTTCCAGACCGCTCGGGCCGCCGAACCGGTTGCCCGGGAACCGGCCGCCACGAATGAATCGCCCGTTGCGAAGCCGCCGCCGGTCACAAGGGAACTGGCGTTGGCCGCCGTCGCCATGCTGGAGACGAACGCCGCTTCCAACGCGGGCGTCGAAGCCGCCAACGAGATCATCAGGTTCGCCCGAGAGAGTAAGGCGGTCACCATCACGCTCAACCCCTACACGGTTCCGTGGGCCCCCTCCAAGGCCTTGGAGAACGAGGTCGCCGTTCGCCTGTTGCTGCTCGCCGCGTACATCGGTGGCGATGCCAAAGCGCAGTTGCTGGCACAAACAACCGCCGATGACCCATATGCCGGGTGGCAACTGCTGATCGACGTCTATCGGCAGATCCGACAGAAGAAACCAGCTGTCACCATTCCTGAAATCGACGCGCTGGCGGAAAAACAGAAGAAGGGCGAACTGAAGCAATACGCGGACGAGATCAAGAATAAGAAACCAACGCCACAACACCCCCTCCCAAGCAGCGGTAACGCCGCCCGACCCTGAGACAACCGGGACGGCGCGCGTCTACGTCTTCGACCGCTTCTTCAATTCCTCATCCAGCGCCTTGAGATCGGCCGCGATGTGGATGGGCGTGCCCGCGGTTTCGATGGCGGCCTTGATGTCTTTGAGGCCATTGCCTGTGATGACGGCGCACACGCTCTGGTTCTTCTTGATGATACCGTCGGCAACGGCACGTTTGACGCCGGCGACGCTGGCGGCGCCGCTGGGTTCGCCGAACACCGCCGAGAGCCGCGCGGTCTTGTTCATCGCCTCCATGATCTCGGCATCCGAGACGGCGACGATCTCACCCTTGGACTCGCGGAGGGCGCTGATTGCTTTCCGCCAGTTACGGGGCGTGCCGCAATTGATGCTGTCGGCCCGCGTGACGCCGTCGACGGGCACCAGGTCTTTGCCCGAGTGAAACGCGTCGGCAATCGGTTTGCAGCCGGCCGCCTGGACCCCGAGCATGCGCGGCAATTTCTTGATGAATCCGAGACGATACATCTCGTGGATGCCTTTCCAGGTGCCGGCGATGGTGCACCCGTCGCCGACGCTCAGGCAGACCCAGTCGGGCATCATGTCGGCGCATTGCTCGGCGATTTCCAGGCCGCAGGTCTTCTTGCCTTCCACGAGGTAGGAATTGATCGCGCAGTTGCGGTTGTACCAGCCGTACTTGGCGCAAGCGTCCATGCAGAAATCGTAGGCCACATCGTACGTGCCCTTCACCTTGATGACCGTCGCGCCAAACACGAGCAGTTGCGCGATCTTCGGCTCCGGCGCCTTTTCCGGCACGAAAATCACCGCCGGAATACCGACGGCCGCGGCGAAACACGCCAGCGACGACGCGGCGTTGCCCGTCGATGCGGCGCCGATGGTCTTGGCGCCGTACTCGACGGCTTTCATCACGCCCACGGAACTGGCGCGATCTTTGAACGACGCGCTGGGGTTGCGGCCGTCGTCCTTGAGGTACAGGTCGCGCAGGCCGACCCATTCGCTCAATCGGCCGGCATGATAGACGGGCGTCCAGCCGATCTGCAACGGCGGCAGCGGCAACGAAAAATCGACGGGGATCAGTTCCTCGTACCGCCAATGCGACGGCACGCGCTGGGCCAGCGCCTGCCGCGTCAGCGTCTTCGCCACCTTGTCGTAGTCGTACTCGACGTCGAGGATGCCTTCGACGCCGCACTTGGTGCAGGTGTAGCGATTGCCGGCGGGATATTTCTCGTCGCAAATCACGCAACGTAACTGGGAAATATGTTGGATAGCCATGACGCGATGGTACGCGCGCCATGAAACGGAATCAATAGCAATGCGACTCGCGCAGGGGCGGCTGAATGACCGCGCCGCGGCACGTCAGGCGACCGGCACCCGCGGCACACGCCACTCCTTTTATTCCCCGTAAACCACGGTCGTGTACTCCGCGTAGATTCCGAGGATATTCTTCACCTCGGTATCTACGTGATGGATCTTGGTAATGCCACCGTTCTGCATGGCGGCCTGGATACTGGCGTCGCCGGTCGCAAAACCGAGGATCGCCGTTGCTTTCGCCGTTCCCGTCTTGGATGAGCCGCTCGCGTCGCCGACGGCCACAGGCCCTTTCACAGCCGTGTACAAGCTGCCGTTCATCGGCGTCACCATCGCGCATCCTCCCAACAACACGATTGCCGTAATACCAACCACCAACGAAGTTAGCATCTTTCGCATAGTTGCTCTCCTTTCGTAGCTGCCGCGGGTGCCGTTCCGCCCAATGATACCTATGGAGCAAAATCATCACTCTGTCCAGTCCGGCTCTTGAACAACGGCGCGCCACCGAATTTCTTTGCCTTGGCGGATGCCACCGCCGTAAAACTGATGTGCGCCGATGAAACTTCTCATCAAGAATGGCCACGTCATCCGCTGGAACGCACCGGGACGCGTCGAGCAACTGCCGAATCATCACGTCCTGATCGACGACAACCACATTCTCGATGTCACGCGCGATGTACCGCAGGCTTTTCAAGCGGACGAAACGATCGACGCCGGTGGCTGTGCGGTCATTCCCGGCCTCATCAACACGCACCATCATCTGTATCAATCCCTGACCCGCTGCCTGAAATCGGTCCAGGACGCGAAGTTGTTCGATTGGTTGAACGGCCTCTACGAAGTCTGGCAGCGCCTGGATTTCGAAGCCGTGAAGCTGGGCTCGCAAATCTCCCTCGCCGAAATGCTGTTGTCGGGGTGCACCACGACCAACGACATGTTCTACGTCTACCCCCGCGAGTCCGACGTGAAGGCCGAGGCGGTCATCGAAGGCGCCGCCGAACTCGGGATGCGGATCCACGCCGGACGCGGATCCATGTCGCTCGGGCGCAGCCGCGGCGGGTTGCCGCCGGACGCCGTGGTGCAAGATGAAACCGCCATCTTGAAAGACAGTGAACGCGTCATCGGGAAATTCCACGACGCCCGGCCGCTGGCCATGACCCGCATCGATCTCATGCCGTGCTCGCCGTTCTCGATCACGTTCGAGTTGCTGAAGGAGACCCGGGCGCTGGCAAAGTCTCGCGGTGTTCTCTGCCACACGCACGTCGCCGAGACCCAGGACGAAAACAAGTTCTGTACGGAGAAGTTCGGCAAACGTCCCGCCGATTATCTCGCCAGCGCCGGTTGGATCGGCCCCGACGTGTCGTGGGCCCACTGCGTGTGCCTGAATGCCAGCGAGATCAAGCTGCTCGCCGACACCCGGACCGCCGTCGCCCACTGTCCATCATCGAACATGATCCTCGGCTCCGGCATCCCACCGATATGCGACCTGCGGCGCGCGAACGCGACGATCGGACTGGGCGTGGACGGTTCGTCCAGCAACAACGGCGGGAACGTGCTCGCCGAGGCGCGCCTGGCGTTGCTGCTGCAGCGCGTCAAGAATGGCGCCGAGAGTTTCACCGCCGAGGACGCCTTGCGTATGGCCACGGTCGGCAGCGCGCGGTTGCTCAACCGCGAACGCGAACTCGGCAACATCGCGCCGGGGTTTGCCGCCGATATCGCCATTTTCGACCTCAACACCGTCGAACTCGCCGGCGCGGCCGCCCAGGATCCCTTGGGCGCCCTCGTGCTCTGCCACGCGCCTCGGGCAAAGTTTGTTCTGGTGAACGGAAAAGTCGTCGTGAAATACGGTCAGCTCGCCACGGTCTATCTGCAGGCGCTGGTGACCCGCGTAAACGAACTCGTGCGGAAACGGTTCCGTTAATCGAACAGCCCGAGGTACACGGGGCGGACGTGGACGGTGCCCCCGACGAAATAGAACGTCTTCCCGTAAGAGAACGACCGGCTGGCCGCGTCGTATACGAGCCGACGCGGTGCGTCGGTGTAGTTGGGATCGTACACGAGATAGGCAAACTGCCCCGGCGCCGGCGCCGGCGCGGCGGCGAACACGGTCATCGCGTGGTTGATGTTCACCCGCGGGAAATTGTACAGCCAGAGAACGATCGGCTGGCCGTGGGCCAGCCAGAGTTGTATCTGTTCGTTCACCTTCGCCTGGTAGCCGGGGGACGGCACGAACGGCATCGAGTATTTGCGGACGTGAAAATACGTGGTCCAGCCGGCGCCGAGATTCGCCCGTAACAGCCCGCCCGCGCGGGCGCTCAGGTCGCGGAACGACGCGTAACCCGGAAACACAATCCGCTGCTCGGGAGGCAAAGCCGGGGCCCAGGCCGCCCGGTTCCGGACGAGGCGGATGCGGCGCGCCAATTCTTCGGGCGGAACCGGCGACGCCTGCGGCTCGAACCGGGCGAACTTCCAGAACTGCACCACTCCCGCGGCCATCGGGAAACACCGGCGCGTGTACCGCTCCGTTCTTTCCCCGGGCGGCGGATGCGGCGTGGTTACCCGGACGCCGTCCTCGTACCGCCACACCGTCTCGTTGGCGAACGCAAACGTGTCCTGCGCAAAATCGAACGGCCGGCCCGCGTTGCGCAGCGGTGTCGTCGTCGCGCACCCGCAGGCGAGCGCCACAACGATGAGCAGACCCGATCGGACCGAAGCGATCTTCATGATTGGCCGCCCTGAATACCCGAGCGGCGCAATTCAATCAAGCACGCAAGATCGGCGTCGTTCGCCGGCGAACGCGGATGGAACATGAATTCGTGCCGGCCGACCGGCGACCGCTGGATGGCCGCCGCAATCTCGCCGGCTTGCATGTGAAACACCCGGTCGATCCCCCACAGCGTGTCGCTGCCGGCAAACGGGCAACGCCGACGCCGTCGCCGCCAGAACGGCCGCCCCGCGCGCTCGATCAACCGCGTCCTCCGCGTTTCCGTGAAGAACCGCGGGGTGCCCAGGCGCATCCAACCGGACCAGGCCCGGGGCAGCACCTGCAGCAATCGGCGATAGACCAGCGGATGCGCGTGCAAATGATGATGGACGTTGACGAAGGCACAGGGCAGACCGGTCAGACAGAACTGCTCCCATTGCGTCGCGACCTCAGCGCGCATCAACCGCCGCGCCGGCCCCGACAACCCCATCGCCCAGCCGGCCCACGACGGGGATCGTCCCCACGGCCAGGCGTCGCGGGTCACGGGTCGCGAATCACACAGGTGCAGATGCCAGCCGATTTGCAGCGACGGGTTGTCCCGCGCCATGCGCACGGCGTCATCGGTCGCCGGCTGTCCCATCATCAGGCTGGCTCCGTGCAGCACTCCGTCGTGATGGGCCTGGACCGTGGCGCGGTTGATGTCCGCACTCAGCCCGAAGTCGTCCGCAATGAAAAACACTTCTCTGTGGTTCACGTTTGTCGTAGATTCTGCCGCAATGTTTGAGTCGAGGCAATTCCTGATCACGGGCGGCACGGGCTTCATCGGACGGTTTGTCGTCCGCTCCCTTCTCCACCGGAACGCAAGGGTCCGGCTCTTGTGCCGCGACGAAGGCAAGGCGCGCCGGCTCTTTGGTGATCAGGTGGAGACGCTCCCCGGCGATCTGCTGGAGCCGGCCTGTTGCCAGCGTGCCTGCCGCGGCGCGCAGACCGTGATCCACCTTGGCGGGCTGTATCGGTTCGGGCGGCCGCACCGGTCCCTGCTGGAGGCCGCCAACCGCCGTGGCACGGAAAACATGCTGCAGGCCGCCTGGGACCACCGCGTCGAGCGATTCGTTCACGTCAGTTCCAGCGGCGTGCTCGAGTCGGGAAACGGCCTGATCACCGAGGACGATTTCCCCGAGCGCGTCGCGGGCGGCCAACACTACCGTCGTTCCAAATGGCTCGGCGAACGCGCGGCCCTCGATTGGGCCAGGCGTGGATTTCCCGTCGTCATCGCCAGTCCCGCCGCCCCGTTGGGTCCCGAGGATGAGACACCAACCCCGACCGGCCGGATGGTACTGGATTTTCTGCGGGGACGTTTTCCGTTCGCGACGCGCACGAGCCTCAACATTATCCACGTTGGCGAACTGGCCGAAGGCATCCTGGCCGTGACCGAACGCGGCGGCCACGGCGAGCGCTATTTGCTCGGACACCACGATGTGACGCTCCTCGGGTTCCTCAAGTTGCTCGCCGAGTGCACCGGGCAGACCGCGCCGCGGCTCTGTCTGCCGTGGGGCGTGATCGTGCTGGCGGGCGCTATCGGAGAGGCCGCCGGTAGCGACCGCTTGTGTTGGGAAACCGCCGCCCACGCCCGCCGCCGCGCCCGGCACTCCTGTCGGAAAGCCGCCGATGAGTTGGGCTGGCAACCGAGCCGACCGCCGCAACCGACGGTGCGCGAAGCCGTGGATTGGTTCAGCCAACGGTTGAATCCCTCAGCCTCGACGGCCGCCGGGTTCTCGGTGAAACCCGATGTGGCCGCTTCTTAAATGGCTGCTGGTCGGCTGGACGTTGCTGGCGGCAGCGTGGTGGAGTCACGCCCTCCGACTGGTCCGCCGCCGACTGGCCGCCGAGACCGGGACCGCCGCTCCGCTCCATCCCGGGACCGACGAGGAGTTAACGCTTACGGTCTTCAAGCCGCTCTGCGCGTTGCGCACCCCCACGCCTCCGCCCGAACTGGTCGCGGCGTTGGAATCGTTTGTCGCGCAAGCGGATGGCAATGCCGAAGTGTTGTTCGGTCTCGAACAGCAGGATGCACCGGCTTGGCAACCGGTTTTTGAGTCGTGGCGGAAACGGTATGCGAAGACCCGGTTCGCCGTCGTCTGCGAGCCGCGACCGGCCACCTTTCGCAGTCCGAAGAGTTCCTGGTGGCACGCGCTCGCCGCCCGGGCCCAGGGGCGGTTGTGGCTGTGGAGCGACGCGGACATGATTGCCCCGCCGGGGTTGTTGACGACGCTCTGTCGGGAGCGCGCCGCGATGGGCACCGGGTTGGTGACTTGTCCATACGTCATCCGCCGCGTGCCGGCCCGGGCGATGTGGTTGGAAGCGCTGTTTGTGAACGTCGAGTTCTACCCCGGAGTGCTGGCGTGCCGGGCCTGGGGCCGGCACGAGTTTGCGTTTGGCGCGGCGATGTTGTTCGCCGCCGATGATTTTCGGCGGCGCCTGCGCTGGGACGAACTCGGCGCGCGCATGGCTGAAGACAATCTGCTGGGACGGCGATTGACGCCGGTACACATCAGCGGGGTGACCCTGGAGACGTTGGCCGCGGAAACGCGCTGGATCGACGCGGTCCTGCATTACCTGCGCTGGCACAAAACGGTGCGTTGGTGCCGGCCCACCGGCTACGCCGCGGAGATCATCATCACACCCGTGTTGGGCTGGCTGGCCGCGGTCCTCTGGCTGCCCGGGGCTTGGTGGACGTGGGCGGGACTGGGATCAACGGTGCTGCTGGAGTCGCTCGCCGCCGCGCGGCTTTGTGCGCGCGCCGGATGCGCACCGCGCGCGCGCGACGCCGTGGTGTGGCCGGTCTGGAGCTTGTTGCGGGCGCTCACGTGGGTGGCGTGCTGGTTGCCGTGGCCGGTCGTGTTTCGGTCTCAACGACGGATCTGGTGGAACTTGTATCGCTGCAGCGAAGGAGGCATATGAACTGGATCTCGACAGCGGGCGCGACGCCGTTCTTGGTGGTGGCGTTCATCACGTTCTCGGTCACGGGCAGCCTGTTGCTGCGCGTGGCGGGCGAGCACCACGGCTGGGTCGCCGTGGCTATCTTTCTGGCCGGGAACATCAGCGGGTTCGTCGCCGCGACGGTGCTGACGCTGACGTTGCGCGGTCGCCACCCGAACCTGATCTATGCGTTCTGTCTCGGCGGCGGGTTCTGCATGCTGCAATTGATGTCGCGGGTGTTGTTCAAGGTGCCGCTGACGCCGTGGCAGTGGTTCGGCGTCACGCTGATCGCGGCGGGCGTACTGTGTCTGCAGGTACGTTGGTCGCCGTAGGCCGGGTAACGCGATTCGTGACGCCATTGGGGGCGGCCCCGGTCCCAGGTTTCCAGCGAATCAGGATTCCTTCGCGTTCTGTTTCTGGCTCGGTCGGGCAACGACCGGAACCGCCGAAACAAGACCACTGGCGCGCACCGAGCCGGACGCAGGCCTCCTGGACTTCGTCTCTCCCCGCGCCCCGTCGACTACAGGTTGTTGTCTGACCCGCTATTTCGTCCCGCTCTCAACACCGAAGTCGAAGACTTTGCCGGCGGAGGTGTAGTGTCGGTAGACAAAAGCGTACTCGCCGTCTTTTAGGTCTTCTTGCGGAGTCACCTTGTAAATGCCGTCGGCCACTTTCTCGGCTTCAATTCCCCGCGTCGTCTTTTGGTTGAGGCCCTGTTTCGAGCCGCCCAGATTGACCTTGCCAATTTCCAGACGCCTTACGTTCTTGTCTCTGCGGACCTCCATTACCACCAACGCGAAATCGTTGGGACTAGTGGCCACTTTGGAGGCGCTGCTCAAACTGCTGCCCGCCGTGTCGAAATAGAAGTAAAACACTGGTTTGGAGTCGGGGACCTGGAGATCGGCATGTGCGCCCTGCAAAATCGACCTCATCTTGGCCGTCCCGCCCCAGCCGACTCCCCAGCCGCCACCGGTGCTCGTTTGGTCGAACGTGTTCGGCGTGAGCATGCTCATCTTGTTCTTGCCGTCCACTTGCTGGAGCAGCCAGATGCCGGTTTCGTGGGCGACCTGCGGGTCATTCGGATCACCGGTCGTGGTCCCCACGGTGGGAGCTGTCCTCGGCTTGGTGGGAGAACCGGCCGCGATCATGGCCTGGATGATGGCGTCCGATATGCCGGCGTCTTTAAGCTGTTTCAACGCATCGAGGCCGACGTCGAAATTGCACGCGGAAACCTTGATTTTCTCGATCACCACACCGTCACCGAGACCGAGTTTGTGCATCTCGAGTATGGAGTCGTTGGTCAGTTTCTGGTCTGCCGCAACGGCCGTCGAAGAAAGACAACCGATGAACAAACACATCACGCCCAGCATCACCACCACATTTTTCATGAGTGCGCTCCTGTTGATTGATTAATTTCTAAACCCGGCGGCATTGTAGACCCTTGATAAATGTTGGCAAGCCCGTTTGTGGGCCTGGGATTCAGCGCATTCCCCCGAGCTTGACTATCCTCCGTTAACCGAATAATCCTGTCCGAAGAAAACGGAGGTTGCCCATGAAACTGAGTGTAGTTGGCACCTGTCTGCTGACGGTAACGGCCGTAATCGTTCTCAGCGGTTCCCTTCTGGCAGCGAAGCTCTCGAGAGTCCTGGAGAAAGTTCACTATCAACAATACGCCGGACCCCAGATGGATTGGCCGCGCTCGACCGAGCCAATGGCCCTCGTCAAAACGCGCTACGGCATGCCCATCTATGAGAAGCTGCCGAGCAGGCCGTACCAGGTTCTGGGTACGGTGAGCGCGGAGGGCGACCATGCGATCAAGCACGCAGCCGAAGCCGCCCAATTGCTCGAAGCCGACGGGGTCCTCGTCGTCGGAGACAAGGCCTTTACTGATGCTGGCTTGAAAGCCAGCCCGCAACTCTTGGAGAACGTAGAGATGCCCGATCCCCACGGGCCGACTGAGGTCAGCCGCCTCGAGCATCCGGAGGTTTTAAAGGACGGCACCCAGCCATCCACGATCCGGGTCACGAGAATCATTGGCATCTTGATCCGCTGGACAACGAAGTGACGCGATCTGGTTTCGTATGCGGACGGCGGCGCGCGCCGACGGAGGCGCATAACCCGTATGCCTGGCGACACGATGGGCCGCCCGTGTGGTGCCGACCGTAACCGACCAAGTCCAGCTTCTGGTGCCGCGGCAGGCGGGCGCACCAGCGGGTTTATTTGGAAGCCGGCGGACTCGGCGCGGTGGACATCAGTTTCCAGCGGATGAGAAAACCTGTGAGGGAAGATATGTCTCGGGCTTTGTCACCTTGGATGGCCAAATGCGGTTCGATCGCAATGCCCGCCTTGACAAAGGCGTCGTCCGGACAGACCAGGATCGCATTGGCGCCGGCTGCCCGGGCCGCTTCGGCAGCGAGCCGGGCGACCTTCCCGCCGGGGCCGACCTGAATGACGCCCAAGATTTCGTAGGCTCTGCCAGGCAAGGTCCGGTAAATGGTCACCCCATGTTTGGTTTCGATGGTCTTGGGTACTGCCTGATCGCCTGTCGGCCAGGATTGTTGTTGTCCCTGGTAGGCGACATAGTTCGCTTTGTTGAGTGCCTTTTGTTTGTCCTTGGACAAGTCGGCATTGGCTCCAACAACGACTGCCAAACAGAACATCAAGCAAACGATGCAACGCTTCATCGTTCCTCCGGGGTTGGTTGTACGAATTGAGCGTCATCCTATACGCCATGACCTTGAACACAAGTGAATAATTCGTCCCAGACGACGACGTCTCACAGTTCGCCGAAACTGCTTTTCAGGACGCGGGCCGGAACCGCTTGGGCCGGCGGGCTTGCGGCCAATTGGGCTTCGACCTGACAACGGATGGATTCGCGGATCCAAAGGAAATGTTCAAGGTGGGCCAGCGTGCAGACGTAGTGGCCGAAGACGCGCGGATTATTTCGTCCAATCCTGAACAGGCACTGCCAGAATTTCCAGCGGCTCCGCCTCCTGACCCCCTGTCGCCAACAGAGCGTCAGCAAGGCACGGATGTCCTGCCAGCCGTGCTTGTCGGGTGTGCGCTCGTTCAGTTCCCAGCGGGGCGGAGCGAGCATTTGGAAATGACGATAGGTGCGGTCGAGAAACCGGACCGGGTCGTAAATCTGCCACAGCGCCGCGGAATATTCGCGGGCAATTTCAGCCATCGGCCGGGTGGGCTCGAAGTTCATCAATGTCTCCAGATTCAGCCGCGCGTCTTCGCCGCGCAACCGGCCTTCGCGCTTCAGCCGCTCCCACAACATCGTCCGCGGCAGCGCCTGAAGCATGGAAACCACGGTGGTGGGGATGGAAGTCCGCTCCATGAATTCGCAGATTCGTTCGCCGGCGCCGGGTTGTTCGCCGTCGAAGCCAAGGATAAAGGAACCCATGACGCACAGCCCGGCACGGGTGATGGTCTCGACCGCCGTCTCCAGAGGCAAGCGGGTGTTCTGCAATTTGCCGGCTCGTTTGAGGCTGGCGTCGTCGGGCGTTTCGATACCGAGGAACACACCGTTGAAATTGCTGTCCGCCATCAGATCGAGCAGTTCGCGGTCGGAAGCCAGATCCATCGACGCCTCGGTATTGAGTGTGAAGGGATAGCCATGCTGCTTTTGCCACGGCTTCAATTCCCGCAACAGGTCGCGGACCTTGGCGCGGTTGCCGACGAAATTGTCGTCCACAACGAATATCGACCGGCGCCAACCCAACTCACAAAGGCGGTCGAACTCAGCCAACATCTGTGCGGGAGTCTTGGCACGAGCACGGGAACCAAAGAGCACTCCGATCTCGCAAAACTCACAGCGGAACGGACAGCCGCGTGAAAACTGCACCGACATGCTTTCGTAGGCGCCGAGATCAAGCAGATCAAACCGGGGCACGACGGTGTGAGCCAGGTCGGCAAACTGCCCGTCCGGGCTGAACCGGCCACCCGGCTCGCCGTGTTGGATTGCAACGACAAACGCGGGAATGGTCAATTCGCCTTCGCCCAACACGAGGTAGTCCGCGCCCGCCGCCGCCACTTCCTCCGGCAGAGTGGTTGGATACGGGCCACCCACAGCGACGCGTTTGCCACGGTGCTTGGCCTCACGGACGAGCATGAGGAAATCCTCGCGCTGGGTCGTCATGGCCGAGAGCAGAACCAGCTCCGCCCAGGTCCAATCTGCCTCGGTGAGTTCGCACACGTTGCGGTCCACCAGCCGGAACTCCCAATCCTGCGGCAACTGGGCGGCCACGGTCACGAGGCCCAGCGGCGGCAGCGCCGACTTGCGTCCGATCAACGCCAGTGCCCGCTCATACGTCCACATATTCCGGGCAAACCGTGGCGCGATCAACAAAGCTCGCATAATTTCCTCGACCCTCGCCTGCAGGCTAGAATGTTGCCCGCAGCCAGTCAATCCAGAGTTTCACGCCGCAGCGGGTCCTCACGGCACTGCGCCCGATTCACACCGCGTTTGCAGTCCCGGCTGGCCGAGGCCGTATAGGCCGGACAGACGGAGCAACAGGTTGTGCCCGATCTTGTCGTCCCAGTCGAACTGATTGTCGAGCACCACCACGGCGACGCGAGCGTCGAGATTCATGCCGATGTACGCGCGATAACCCGAAACCATGCCGTCCTTGAAGGTGATGATCTGCCGGCCGTTCTGGAACCGGCTGACGATCCAGCCGAGCGCCTCGCCGCCGCGATCGGATTCAATCTGTACCTGGTGGGTGGCGGCCAGCGTGGACTCCAAGGGCTGATGGAGCATGCCCAGATTGGCCTTCGCGAACAGCAACAGGTCGTTGGCGCTCGAATACATGCCGGCGACGGGACGCATCAAATCGCCCATGTCCCACGGGGCCATCGGGGTGGCCCGAGACCTCCAGCAGCCCTGATTGCCCACATGACCGACTGTCAACCGCCGCTGCTGGCTGGCGTCCAGGAAGAACACGGAGTTCGTCATGTTGAGCGGACGGCAGATCTTCCCAAGGATCAAATCGGTGGTCGGGCGACCGGTCTTGACCGCGATCAAATTCGCCAGCAAACCGAACCCAATGTTCGAATAGTAAAACTGACGTGGTTCCTGTTTGCGCAGCGGACAGACACGGAGGTAATGGTAGAGAAACGAGGTGGTCATATGCTCGTAAACGTTGTGCCCCAGCAGATAGTAAGTCACCAACGAATTCAACTGGCTGGGCCACATCGGTTCACGGGGCAGACCGCTGGTGTGCGTGGCCAGTTCGTACACCGTCACCCCGGCCACGTCAGGGCTGACGACGACGTTCGTCGGCAGGATGCTTCGAACAGTGTCGTCGTAGCGTATCTGGCCTTCCTCGACCAACCGCACCAACAGCGCCGCCATGAACACCTTGGAAACGGACCCGATCTGGAACAGGGAATCGGCATCGGGCGGATTCGGGTCGCCGGGACGACCCGTCCGTCCATAACAGAAGGTCTGTGTGGTTCCATCGGGAAGCACAACTCCCACGACCATGCCGTACGCCTCTCCGCTGGCCAACAACGGCTCCGCCAGACTGTCCACCTCCGACTGAAGGCTGGCGCCCGCGCGCAGACGAGCAATGCTGGGTCCGAGACCCGAAACCTGACGGGTCGCCGACGTGCGGCAACCACCGCAAAGCAGCGTGACCGAAAACAACAGCGCAACTGTCAGAAACGCAGTTGACGACGACGCGAAGCGGACGACACCGGCCCACAATCGAGCGGGGCGCCTTCGGTCCCCCGATTGGCCACGACCTGGAGCATTCTCTGTTTGATTGTTGGCGATCGTAAGATGCCCTCGGTGGATTTCTCCGGCCCGGAGAGTGTCCTTGTTGGTCGACACCCGCTTGCTTCTCCCGCGCTACAGTTCTCGGAAACCGGGGGTCAGATACCCCCTGCGACGTTTGCCGTCAAGAACATTAGCCCCGGGACAGACCGCCACGCGGCGGAATTGCGATTTGCATTCGGACAACGTCCACATACAATGCCGCCGTGAATCCGCGACGGGTCCTGTTGATCAGCAGCAATCGGTGCCGCGAGCCGTACCCCGTATTCCCGCTGGGGTTGGCCCACCTGGCCTCCGCGCTTCGCCGGGCCGGTCACACCACGTACTTGCTGGATTCCCAGGTCACGACGGTGCCCATCGACCGGGTGCTGGCCGAGTTCCGGCCGGACATCGTCGGGATCTCGATGCGCAACGTAGACGACGTCCAACCGCTGCGACGGGAAACCTATTTCAATGGCGACGCCGAACTCTGCCGGAATCTCCGCCGCCACTGCACCTGCCCGGTCGTCGTCGGGGGCACCGCGTTCTCGATTTTTCCCGAACAATTGCTGACGTTGACCGGCGCGGACTTTGGGATCCACGGCGCGGGCGAAGTCGCATTCAACCGGTTGATCGAGGCGCTCGCGACCGGCGCCGATCCCCGCGACATCCGCGGGTTGGTGTACCGGCGCGGTGAACGGATCGTCGTCAACCCGTGCGACCTGGCCGAGCCGATCTGTCCGGAAGCGGCCGAGCGACCGCCAGAACTGGTGGACTTTTATTTGCGGCAGAGTTCCATGCTGAACATCCAGACCCAGCGCGGTTGCCAGTTGAAGTGTTGCTACTGCACGTATCCGTTGATTGACGGCCGACGCTGTCGCCGCCGGGCGCCGGACGCGGTCGCGGCGGAACTGGAGGCCATGCAACGTCAGGGCGCCAAGCATGTGTTCATTACCGATTCCGTATTCAACACCTCGGCCGAACACGTGGCGGGCATCTGCGAGGCAATCCTGCGGCGCAATCTCAAGGTCCAGTGGAGTTGCTTCCTGCGCCCCCAGAGGCTGACCCGCGGATTGATGACGTTGATGGCCCGGGCCGGGCTGACGCATATCGAGTTTGGTGCCGACAGTTTTTGCGATTCCGTGCTGGCGGAGTACGGCAAAGCGCTCACGTTCGATGACATCTGGCAGTCGAGCGAGTTGGCCCGGACGGCCGACGTTCGCTACGCCCACTTCCTGATCTGTGGCGGGCCGGGCGAGACCCGCGAGACGCTGCAAACGACATTTGCCAACTCGAACCGGTTGCAGGGTGCGATCATCTTCGCGCTGGCCGGGATGCGGGTCTACCCCGGCACGCCGTTGCTGGCGCGGGCCCAACGCGAGGGCGTGTTACCGCCCGACGTCGATCTGCTTCCACCCGTCTATTACCTTTCGCCCGATCTCACGAGAAGGGAATTGCTGCGACAGTTGGCGACGTTCAAGCGGCAAGCCCCCAACTGGTTGGTGGGGGCCGCACCGCCATCGTTCGCGCAACTGTCGGACCGGCTCCGCCAACGCGGGGTCGTCGGGCCACTTTGGGAATACTACGCGCCGCTGCAGCGGTTGACCTAGCCCAACGCCGCCGAAGCTTGTCGCCCGCGAAACGCCAGTTTACGATGATCGAACCATGACCAGCGCCTCCAATACACGCGTCGTCATCACCGGTCTGGGGGCGGTGACGCCCTTGGGAGACAATTTCGCGACCACGTGGCAACGGCTGATCGCCGGGGAAAGCGCCGCCGCACCGGTTACGCTGTTTGACGTGGCCGGTTGCCGCTGCAAACAGGCGGCATCGGCCCAGTTGCCCGATCTCCCCGACCTGACTCCCAAACAGCTGTCGCGGCTGTCGCGGGCGGCCCGCTTGGCGGTGCCCGCCGCCCGGGCGGCGCTGGCCGACGCGGGATTGTTGGGCAACGACGGGCGTTCGCGGTTGACCCGGTTGACTCTCTCGGTGAGCACGACCGGTGGCGGCATGGCCTGGGGCGAACGGTTTCTGCGCGCCATGCTGGCGCAGCAGAATGGCGTCAGACAGTTTCCCTACATCGTGCGGTATCAGGCGCATCACCAAGTGCACGATCTGCAACGGTGCCTCGGGTTCCGCGGCCCAATCACCATCATCGCCAACGCCTGCGCCAGCGGCGCCAACGCCATCGGCCACGGAGCCGATCTCATCCGGGCCGGCGCCTGCGATTGCCTGTTGACGGGAGGCTTTGAGGCACTGACGGAATTGATCTATGTGGGCTTCGACTGTTTGCAGGCGATGAGCCCCGAGCGCTGTTGCCCGTTCGACGTGGGACGCAACGGATTGATGCTGGGCGAAGCGGCGGCGTTTGCCGTCCTCGAATCGGAGTCGCACGCCCGCGCGCGGGGAGTGCGGATCCTGGCCGAGTTGGCCGGCTATGGGCACGCGACGGACTTGCATCACCTGACGCAACCGGACCCGCTGGGAACGCCTACCGTGAGAGCGATACGTCACGCACTGGCCGAGGCAGGATGTCCGGCATCCGAGATCGGGTACCTGAACGCACACGGCACGGGCACGCTCCTGAACGACACGAGCGAATGCGCGGCGTTCGCAACCGTGTTCGGAGAAAAAGAAGGAGCGGTCTCGTCCCCCGTGCGGATCAGTTCGACCAAGGCCGCGATCGGCCACACCTTGGGCGCCGCGGGCAGCATCGAAGCCCTGTTCGCCGTCGCGGCGCTGCGGTCGGGCCAGTTGCCGCCGAATCTGAACCTGCGCCGGCCCGATCCGCGCGTCGCGGCCAATCTCGTGGCCGTCGGCGAACGCCGGGCCGATGTGCGGGCGGTTCTGTCCGTCAACCTCGGGTTCGGCGGTTCGAATGCCGCCCTGATATTCAAGCCGTATGACGGGACGTCCGTCGACGCCGGCGTGGCGGGACCATTGAGAATCGCCGCCAACCAGCCGCCGCCCCAGACCCCGCACTTCGCCACGACGCCGCGACGACCGAGCCTTGCCATCTGCGGGATGGGCGCGGTGCTTCCTGCGGAGACGCCGCAACGGATGCGCGGCGTGAGCGCTGCCATCGGCGAGCACGCCGTGTTCTGCGTGGACAAGACCCGCGAGCCGCTGGCAACGCTTCAGAACCAGGCGCGCGTGCGGCGGGCCAGCCCGATCACGTTGTTCATGCTGGCGGCCGCGCAACAAGCCCTGGCCGCGCAACCGCTGTTGCGCCGGGACCGGCTCGGCATTGTCGCGGCATTCAACACCGGCGTGGTCGTGCCGACGCGACGGTTCTTTGAGGGAATCCTCAAGAACGGCCAGCGGTTCGCCAGCCCGAACGTGTTCCCCGAAACCGTGTTCAATTCCGCCACCAGCCACGTCGCCGCCATTCTCGGCGTTGCCGGACCTTGTTACTCACTGGTGAGCGACGATGCCGCATGGGTGGGCGCGCTGCGAGTCGCCGAAGTGTGGTTGGCCAATGAATTGGTCGAATCCGCATTGGTGATCGGCGCGACCGAACTGGATCCGATCGCCATCGACGCCTATGCGTGTGGTGGCTGGTTGCCGCCGCATGGACGGACCGGGTTTGTCCCCAGCGAAGGCGCGGCGGCGGTGCTGGTGCGTCGCACCAATCACGAGGGAGGCGTCCGGATCGCGCAACTGGCTGACGGGTTTACCTATCGGGCACGACGGGAAGCGCGCCAAGCGGCACGGGATTGTTTCGCGCAGTTTCCGTCGGGTGTGGGGGTCTGCCACACCGCGCAACACACCTGGCTGGGTGCCATCGAAAAAGACACGGTGAAAGGCACGCCGATCGCCTTGCCGTATCACGGCGAGGCCTTTCCCGCGTCGGCAGCTTGGAACACCGTCCGGGCAGCCGAGATCGCCCGGACCAGGCGGGACCAGATCCTGGTGCCCGTGTGGGGCCTCAATGGCGAATCTTCGGCTTTGCTTTTGGCGCCCGGATGACATACAAAGCATGCGTTCTGGGGCTAGACAAATGACTGATATTCCTCTGGATGAATTGAAACAACTGGTTGTTGAAAACTGCGTTCTGCGGGTTCAGCCGGACGAGATTCTTGAGGACACGCCGTTATTCGGCCCGAAAAGCATCGGGCTGGACTCGCTCGATGCCCTCCAATTGACGGTGGCCATCGAGAAACATTATGGGATCGTTATCAATGATGCCGAAGTCGCGCGGCAGGTCTTGCAGTCTCTGGGCACACTGCGCCGCTGGCTGACGCAACAGCCGGGACCCGACGCGAAACCATAGAGCCGCCCCATGAGCACGCCGCTTGTCCACGACACGATCGTTATCGGCGGCGGCCCCGGCGGCAGTACGGCGGGGGCGTATCTGGCAAAGGCCGGCCAACGGGTACTCGTGCTGGAACGGGAGGTGTTCCCGCGCTTTCACGTCGGCGAATCGCTGTTGCCATTCGGCAACGTGGTGCTCCAGGAAACCGGTGCGTGGCCCAAAGTCGAGGCGGCCGGATTCCAACGGAAATACGGCGCGGAGTTTTTTGTGGGCAACGGTTCGCGGTGGCAACGCTTCTGGTTCGCCCGCGGCCTGGTACCGGGCCACGGGCAGACGTTCCAGGTCGAACGCGCGAAGTTCGATCAGATCCTGCTCGACCACGCCGCGAGTTGCGGGTGCGACGTGCGCCAGCGATGCGAGGCGAAGACGGCGACCCGCGACGGCGACGGGTGGCGCGTCCTGCTGCCGCAGGGCGAGGCGCGGAGCCGGTGGCTCATCGATGCGAGCGGGCGCGATACGGTTGTGGGCCGGGCGCTGAATCTGCCGAAGACCCCCCTCGACATTCCCAAACGAATTGCCGTTTACGCGCATTTCACCGGCGTGTACCGCAATCCCGGCGACGCGGAGGGCCACATTACCATCGTGCGGCTGAAGGACGGCTGGTTCTGGCTGATCCCGCTCGCGGGACAGAAGACATCCGTCGGCATGGTGCGAACGCTCGAGGACTTCAAACGCACCAACGGCTCCGTCGAGAAATGGTTCTCCGATACCGTCGCGTCGAGCGGCGAGGTGTCGCGACGCATGACCGGCGCGCAGCCGATCAGCGAATTCCACAAGACCAGCGATTACAGTTACCGGTACGCGCAACTCGCCACGGACCGGGCGGTCTTGGTCGGCGACGCGGGCGGGTTCATCGATCCAATCTTCTCGTCCGGCGTGTACATCGCCACCAGGTCGGCCCAGATGGCCGCACAGTTGATTCTCAGAGCAGACGCGCAGCAGCGCGCGCTGACGGCCGGCGAACAGCGCCGGTACGGCCGCGACTTGCGCCGGTTCCTGGACATCTATCGCGCGATGATTCAGATGTATTACGATAATCGCGCCTTCGAGGTGTTCATGAATCCGCAACCCCATTTCCACATGGTCCAAGCCGTAAACTCGATCCTGGCGGGGAACACGCGCGCCTCGTTCGACATGTGGTGGCGGCTGAAGGCGTTTCACCTCGTTTGCGCGATCCATCGCCGTCGGCCGATCGTGCCGCAATTGGATTATTCCGATACTTGAAACCGCATTACTCCCAAATGCTGTACCGGGCCTCCTGGTTCGACGCCGGCGTGCTCGCCGCGCGGCTACTCGGACTCAACGGCGCCCGCGGCCTGGCCCGCACCGTCGCCGAGTTTTACCGGCTGACGCATCCGCAGGCGCAGGCGACGGTTCGCCAGAACCTCGCCTTGCTGTGTGGACCGCAGCTTGCGGGGCCGGCCGTCCGCCGCACATTCCGCAATTTCGGCGCGACCATGGCCGATTACTTCCAACTCGGGGCGCGGACCAAACAAGACGCGCTGGCGTTGATCGACTCGCGCCGGGGATTTGAGCACATCCAAACCGCCCTGGCCGGCGGCAAAGGCGTGTTGGTGGTGACCGTCCACACCGGATTGTTCGAGTTGGGCGGACTGTTGCTGGAAGAATTTCAACTGCCACTCGTCGTGCTGTCGTTGCCGGAACCGGACCCGGCACTGAATGAATGGCGGGCGGCCTACCGGAGACAGTGGGGGGCGGAAACGTTGGAGGTGGGCAGTGGCGAATTCAGTTTCGTCGCCATCACGCGCGAGCTCGCCCAGGGAAAATGCGTGGCCATGCTCGTCGACCGTCCGCACCGGGGGGACGACGCGATTCTGGTGGATTTCCCGCACGGTCGCGTGCCGTTCTCGACTGGTCCCGCCTGGCTGAGTTTGCTGTCCGGCGCGCCCTTGGTGCCGACGACCATCGTGGCATCAGCCAACGGCAAGTACACGGTGGAAGCCCAATCCCCGCTCTACCTGGAGTCGCCCGGCCAAGATCACGCCGCGACCGTCCGCCAACTCACCCTGGAAATTGCCGACCGTTTTCGTGAAACGATATGCCGACATCCCGATCAATGGTATCAATTTGCGCCCTTGTCGCAGCCCTACTCGTCGCCGGCAGCGTGACCGCCTCCCGGGCCGGGACCCACGCCGACGCGTTCGTCGAGCATCAGACTGCCACGCAAACGTTCGAGGCCGACCTGAAGCAGACGTTCCACTGGACTTTTCCGCCCCGGCACGTCGAGAGCCTGGGCCACATCAGCTATCAGGCCCCGAGCTTTCTCGCCATCGTCTTTACCAATCCCGCTCCCGAACTCGTGCTGGTGCGGGGCGACGAACTGTACATCAAGCGTGACAGAAAACGATTGGTGAAATACAAATTGGCGGTGCACGATGGCAAACCGACGCAGAACGTCCAATTTCTCTTGAGCTTCTTCCAGAATGGCTGCACGAATTTCGCCGGCCTGTTTGATATCAGCACGACAACAACCAACGACGCGCGGATCGCCACGCTCCGGCCCAAACATCCCACGCAACTGTTTCCGTTGCGATCCGTGGACAACGTGATCGACTGGCCCGCCATGGACGTCCGGTCGATGCGCATTGGCCTGATTCTGGGCGGGTACATCCTCTACGAGTTTCACAATCCCCGCCGCAACCAGCCGCTCGATGGCGCGGTGTTCGAGGTACCGAAACAATGAAGCTGACGCCGCACGGCCCCGGGTTTTCGTTCGTGGATTCGTTCGAACTGATCGAGCCGGCCAAGCGGGGACGTGGACGCAAATGGCTCGACCCGGCCGCGCCGTTCTTTGCCGACCATTTCCCCGGCAACCCGCTGATGCCCGGGGTGTTGTTGGTGGAATGCGCCGCCCAGTCGGCGGGCGCGCTGTGGCAACAACCGGGTACCGCCTTTCTCGCCGCCGTAACGCAGTTTCGATTCATTAAACCGGTGTTGCCCGACCAGACGCTGGAAATTGAAGTGAGCCTGGAGAAAGACTTCGGGGCGCTGGCGCAGTTCGAGGCCGTCCTGCGCATCGGCTCGGAGGTGGTGGCTCAAGGCAGGCTGACGCTGAGCCGCGCCTTGAGTTCCTCCGTGTGAACCTTGCCCCGATCAGACCGGGGTAAGCTGGCCGCCAGGTGAAATGCCTTCGGCAGTTTCCACGCCGGCAGGCTCTGCCGCAATTCCATCTCAATCGCGTGCCGCTCGCGTTCGGTCTCGACGGCGGCGGCCAGAAAATCGTCGCCATGTCTGTCTTTCAACACGGTGACCCAAACGTCTCGGATGCCGGGCAGGCCGCGCAACGCGCGTTCGACTTCCAACGGCGTGACCTTCTTGCCGGCGATGTTGGCCACCTGTCCCACGCGCCCCAGCAAGCGCAACTCGCCGTAGCGGTTCCACTCACCGAGATCAGGCAGCGTGGCACTGCCCGCCCCGCAGACGGCGACGCGCCCATCTCGGCGAACGCGCACCGTCACGCCGGCCAAAGGTTTGCCAACGCTCCGGCCGCTGAGCCCGGCATTACCCGTGCGGTCGTAACAAATGCCCCCCGTTTCCGAGGATCCATAGAAATTGCGGACCTTGATGCCGTAGCGTTGATCAAATTGCCGCGCCACGTCCGGGGACAACGGCCCGCCCGCGGAAATCACCAGCCGCAGACTCGGCGGTTTGGTCACGCCGTCCAGTTGCGCCAGCGCTCGAAGAACCGCCGGCACAGTCGGGAAAACTGTGACCTCATGCCGTCCGATCAACTGAAGAATCTGCCGGGGCACGAATGTCTGGGCGCAAACCACCGCCGTCCCCTGCATCAACAGCGGCATCACCAGATTGCCGAGTCCGTAGGAATGACCCAGGGGAATACTGGCGAGATTGCGATCCGCCGCGCGAATCCCCATCGTGCGAAGAATGTTCCGGCCATCGCTGACCAGGTGTCCGGCCGGGCATGGGATGGCTTTCGGTTTGCCGGATGTCCCCGAGGTGGCCTTGATACAGCAAACACTCCGCAATGGCTTCGTCGTCCGCCCCAGCCGTCGCAAACCACCCTGGCCCCACAGGAATTGCGCACCCAGGGCCCGGGCCGCGTACTCCTGCGCCTCGGACGTAAGCGACGGGTCCAACGGCACGGCGGCAGCCCGTCGGTGCTGGACCACCAGAAACCGCACGAACCATTCGGCGCTGTTGGGAAGACAAAATGCGATCCATTGCCCTCGGACGTGAAGGGGCAACCGCTCGGCCCGTTGCTGCGCTTCCGCGGCCACCTCGGCCATCGTCCAAATCCGGCCCGAATCGGCCTCGATGATCGCCGGTTGGGACCCCCGTCGGCCCACTGCCGTCTGCCAGAGCTGCACGAGCTTGTTCATGGTGTGGGGCCAGAACCTGGTGAAGTCCAGGCGTTATTTGCGCTTCTTCCGGGACTTCGCGCGACTGACCGGTAACACGGCGATCAGTTCCGACTCGAGCATCAGGTCGGGCCGGCAGAGACGGGCTTCGACGCACGAACTGGCCGGTAATTGCCTGAGCCGCTGCGACCGAAAAAACGCGGTGCGCACCTCGTTGAACGCCCGGTAGTACCGCATGTCGGCGATGAAAATCAGGATTTTTACGACGTCGTGCCACGTGGCTCCCTCCGATTCAAGCAGCGCGGTGAGATTGGCGTACATGCGGCGCGCCTGCGCTTTGAAATCGCCGGCGTGAATCGAGCGACCACGATGGTCCACACTGGCAGTGCCCGATAGAAACAACAGCACGGTATCGCCCAGCCGACACCGCATGCCACGCGAAAAAGCACAAGACGGGTCTTCGTAGTGATACGCCTCGTTCAGCATCTGCGGCACATGCATTGTCGAGATTGTAATTGGCGATGTTTCTCCGGTCCGTTTCATCCGCTTCTCCTACGCTGGTGCGTCCAAACCACCCGACGCACCCCATCCTTTAGGCGATTTCGCAGACGGAGTCAATTGCACAAAATGGCCCCGATTACGGGTCTCTGGCCGACCCGGTGGCCCTGCCGTCGAATCAAAAACACTGGCCCCTGCCCGCGCGACGGATTTCCCGTTATCTCACCCCAAGAATCAACTGCGGCTTCGCGGGGAGTTCCACGACTGACAGTTCTACGACGGGCGGGCCCGTGCATGCCCGAAGCGCAACAGCGGAACCCAATCGTCAACACATCGGGACCAGGGATCCTGGCGGACTCCTACCCGCAACGGAAGACCGACGCTAGAAGTGGAGAACCGCCTTCAGCCCGGCAGTGTACATCTTGCTTTCGGGCTGGAACACACCCGAAGAATTTACACTCGATCTCCCGAACCAGTAGCTTTCAAAAAAGCCGAGTAGTGACAGCCGTTTGTTGAGACGGTAACCGAGTTCGGCGTCGCCACTCAGCTTCGTTTTCGGATGAGAGGTCGACGACCCGATTCCCGGGATATCGTCCGAACTCACCTGGGTGTACACCGGAGCTTTCAGGCTGACACCAGCCAGCCACCCGTGATTGCCCGGCGCCCCAAGTTCGAGCCCGACGCGGAGAGGAACGGTCCACCAAAGTTCGTCATAACCGCCTTGGCCTTGCAGCCCTCGCCACCAGAAATCCCCGATGACGGATCCATAGGGGGTTAAGGTATAGTCGGTTCCCAATCGCCATTGATAACCCACACCGACCTCCGCTGCTAATCCCGCGTAATCGGTTTGCGTCTTGTGCGGTATCAACCCGTGCGACGTCTGAAGAAAACCGTCGTAGTCCGCCGTGCCCCCGTACACGCGGAAGTCGCCGGGAAACACGATTCCCGACCGCTCTCTCTGCCCCCGTTCCCGGTAGCCAAGAACGACCCTCCAGCCTGTCTCCGTGACATCGATGTTCCGATAGCTTTCGCGCCAATGGAAATATTCGGGAGCCACATACGGTCCGGACTGGGCCCAAACGCTTGTGGCGACGCTCAGGCCCGCGCACAACACAACCACCAAACGTCCTCTCATATATTTTCTCCGCTTGTTCTCGCCACGTCGCCTCTGCCGCGGCTATCTGGCTGGCGGTCGTGGCGCGGGGCGCGCCGGCGTGCCGCAGTTGCGCCGCTTCTGCGACCGAGGCCGACCCATCAATCCCTGCACCCACCGCTGCTCGCTACTCGCGACCACCTTACCTGGCCCGCAGCAGCAGCACCGGCACACTGATGCTGTGCCGGACTTGTCGGGACGTCGACCCGAGAAACAGATCGGCCAGAAAACGATGTCCATGGGTGCTCATGGCCACCAGATCGCAGCCCTTCTGCTCCACCCACTTGATAATTTCGTCGGCGGGTTCGCCGTACGCCAACTCGGCGTCGGCCGGGACGCCCGCCGCCTGCAACTCGGATCGAACCGTCGCCAGGTACGCCTTGTCCTGGGTGACCTCGGGACTGACGGCGTCGGCCCCGTAGGTGCGCGCCGCCCAGCCATCCGCCACGTGCAGCAGCACGACGCGGCTGTGCATCGCCTGGGCCAAACTCTTGACGTGTTCGATAATCGCCCGGTCGCTCGCGGTGCCGTCCAACGTCACCAGAATGGTTTTGTACATGGGCGCTCCTTGTCGTCGACGCGTCTCTCACCCGCCGGTGATGATCTGCCACGCCACTTTGAGCGAGTCCGGCAGACCGTACACATCCAAAACGGTAATCAGGATAGCACTTGTCCAGCCGGCTGCCAGCAAGAACCAACCGTTCTTCCACGCCCCCATTTGCTTGCGGGAACTGGTGAAATGCAGCAGCGGGAACATCGCAAACGGCAGTTGCAGCGCGAGCACGACCTGGCTGAGCGTCAACAGATCCGTTACGCTGCTGTCGCCGCGCAAACCGATGATGAAGACCGCCGGCAGGATGGCCAGCGTGCGCGTAATCAGCCGTCGCACCCACGGCTTGATCCGCCAATGCATGAACCCTTCCATCACCACCTGCCCGGCCAAGGTGCCGGTAATCGTGCTGCTCTGTCCGCTCGCCAGCAGCGCCACCGCGAACAGCGTGCTGGCCGCGGCGGTCCCCAACAACGGCGCCAGCGTCAAATAGGCGACCCGAATCCAATCGCTGTCGGGAGCAAACCGGATCACCTGTCCGCCAGCCTCCGTCACGCTCTCTTTGCCGAAGAACACCATGGCGGCCAGCACCAGAATCGCCGCGTTCACCAGAAAGGCGACGCTCAACGCCGCCGTCGAGTCAATGGTGTTGAACTGGATCGCACGGCGAACCGACGCCTCATCTTTCTGCAGCTTCCGGCTCTGAACGAGTGCCGAATGCAGGTAGAGGTTGTGGGGCATCACCGTCGCGCCAATGATGCCGATGGCAATGTAGATCATCCCGGATTGACGGAAGTTCGGCGCGACCATCGCCCGCCCCATCTCCAGAAAGCTCGGCTGGGTCTGCGGTAGCACGAAAATCTCGATGAAATAGCAGACCCCGATCGTCGCCACCAGCAGGACGACAACCGCTTCGATCGTCCGCATCCCGAACCGCTGCAGCCCCAGCAACAGCAGCACGTCGAATCCGGTAATGATCACCGCCCACAACAGCGGAATGTGAAACAGGAGATTGAGGGCGACCGCGCTGCCGAGTACCTCCGCCAGATCGCAGGCACCGATGGCCACCTCGCACAACAGCCAGTTCGGCCACCGCGTCCAGCGCGGATACCAATCTCGGCAGCACTGCGCGAGATCTTTGCCGGTCACCACCCCCAACCGGGCGGAAATCACCTGCATGAAGATCGCCATCAGACTGGCCAGCCCCACCACCCACAACAGCCCGTACTTGTACTGCGCCCCGCCCTGCAGGTCGGTACCCCAGTTGCCGGGATCCATGTAGCCGACACTGACCAGAATGGCCGGCCCGACAAACGCCCGCCAATGTTTCCAGAACCCCTCCTTGTGGTGCGGCACTTCGATGGAACTGTGGACGTCCTCGAGCGACAAGTGGCTCCGGTGCGACGGGGTCCCGGTATCCCCCGGGGAATGCTGCACCCCGGTGGTTACGCCTTTGTCTGGTTTAGATTGCATATCTTTCATAGCTCTAAGAATCTACTTTGATAGCTCAAAACTTATAATCGGAAGGTTGCAAATTGTCAATCCGTCGTCTACACTGGCTCGCCATGTTGTCCCGGACCACAGACTCGGTCATTCCCCCGACCACGTCGCTGTCGTCGACCGTCGAGAATTATCTCAAGCACCTGTACGCCGAACAACACGACGCCGGCAGTGGCCTGCTCCCCATGGGCAAGCTGGCCCAGGCGCTGGGCGTGACGCCGGGCACGGCGACGACCATGGTGAAAGCACTCGCGGACAGCGGCCTGGTAAAATACGAACCGCGCGACGGTGTGCGGTTGACCGCGGCAGGCGAGCGACACGCGCTGAGCGTCATCCGCCGGCACCGGCTGGTCGAGTTGTTCCTGGTGCGCGTGCTCGGGCTGGATTGGTCGGAAGTGCACGAGGAAGCCGAAGAACTCGAACACGCGATTTCCGACAAGGTGCTCAACAAAATCGACGAACTTCTCGGCCATCCGCAGTTCGATCCGCACGGCGACCCGATTCCCGGCGCGAAGGGCCAACTGGCGTCCGCAACACTGACCAGTCTCGCCGAGTGCGAACTCCACCAGCCGGTCCGTATCGCGCGGGTAACCGGGCAGGACGCAGCTTTCTTACAGACCTTGGATCGGCTCGGGCTGACCCCGGGCACGCAGGTGGTAATCGAAGCGCGCGATAAGCTGGCCGATTCGGTGACCATTCGGCCAAAAGGGCGGTCCGTCACGACCCTGGGCACTACCGCCGCCGCGAAGATTCTGGTGGAAGGCGGGTAAGAGCGGCGCAACCAAAAAACCTGCTGAATGTTTCACCCTCATCCTTGGTAGGGCCGCGCTGCGACGCGGCCTGGACACGACGCAGCGTGTCCCTACCACAGCGTGACCCCGAAGATCGGCGTTGCCGGCGTGGAAATGCGATTTGAACAACACGCGATTGCTTTCTGCCACCGTTTCCAGTTAATTCTTCGGAACTTCACATCGTGAGCGAACCAACATCAGTATCCGAGGGCAACGGGCCCACCGTAGTCACTGTTCCCGCCGACGCTTTGGCCCAACCGCGGCGCGTGGTTACTGGAGGGATTAGCTGGCGCAAAACGTTCTCGGCGCTCCGGCACCGCAACTATCAACTCTTCTTCAGCGGGCAACTGGTTTCATTGATCGGCACGTGGATGCAGATGGTGGCCGAAGGCTGGCTCGTGTATCAGCTCAGCAACTCGGCGTTCCTGCTCGGGTTCGTCCGCTTCCTGAACACACTCCCGGTCACGGCGCTCACGCTCGTGGGCGGCGTGGTGGCCGACCGCAGCGACAAGCGGCGGATTCTGGTCGCGACGCAGTTCAGCGCGATGTCGCTGGCGTTTATCCTGGCGGCCCTGGTGTATTTCCACGTGGTCCGGGTGTGGCATGTCGCGGCGCTGGGACTGATGCTGGGCATTGTCAACGCCTTCGATATTCCCACCCGGCAGAGTTTCGTGGTCGATATGGTGGGCAAAGAAGACCTGATGAACGCCATCGCACTGAACTCGTCGGTGTTCAACGGAGCCCGCATCTTCGGTCCGGCATTGGCGGGCATCTTGATCGGCGTGGTCGGCCTCGCCGGCTGCTTCTTCCTCAATGGCGTTTCGTTCATCGCCGTCATCGTCGGATACCTGGCGATGCGGCTTCCCGCCGTCGCGCCGAAGACGAATCATCCGTCCGTGTGGCAGGCCACCGCCGAAGCGTTCCGCCACGTCGCGGGCAACCGCGTCACGCGCACGATCATCATCCTCGTCGCCATCGTCAGCCTCTTCGGTTGGCCGTACACCGTGCTCATGCCGGTTTTTGCCCGCGACGTGTTGCACGTCGGCGCGAAAGGCTATGGCTATCTAATGGCACTGAATGGCGTGGGGGCGTTCACCGGTGCGATGACGCTCGCCTCGCTCGGCCACTACCCGAACCGGCGCCGGCTCGTGTTTGGCGGACTGACTGGTTTTTCGGTGATGCTGTTCGTATTTGCGTTGTCGCGAACCGCGTGGCTCTCCGGGCTGGCGCTGGTGTGTTCGGGCTGGTTCATGCTGCTGTTCTTCGCAACGGCCAACACGTCCGTGCAGATGCGCACGCCCGATGAACTCCGCGGCCGGGTGATGGGCATCTACTCGCTGGCGTTTATCGGCTTGAGCCCCGTGGGCAGTCTGCTGGCCGGAGCCATCGCCCACGCGACGAGCGCGCCGTTCGCCGTGGCTTTCGGCGCGGCCGTGTGCGCCGTCTCGGCCGTGGTCGTCCACCAGTTGGTCCCGCCGCAATCGCCGCCGGCCGCCGCCGGTTCCGCCGCCCCGGAACCGGCGCGCTGACCTCCGCCGGCGCGAGCCGGACCGCAGCGCGGCGGCAGCGCCCATCGCACCGGGTACCGCTCTGCCCGCCACTTCGGAATTGACACCGGGCCGACCGGCGAAAGATAAACGCCACGAATGGCGACCTGGAAAGACACCGTTGTTGATTTCCTGATTCGGTACGGTTTTCAAATCGTCGGCGCGTTCATCATCTTGGGGGTCGGCGCGCTGGTGGCCCGCTGGACCGGCAAACTGACCGGCCGCTGGCTGGAAAAACAAGAGTTGGAACCGCCGATCCGCATCCTCATCGTGCGGGTGGTGTCCCTGCTGGTTTTCGCGCTGGCGATCGTGCTGGCGCTGGACAAGTTCGGCGTCCAGATCGCCCCGCTCATCGCGGGCATCGGCGTCGCGGGTGTCGGCGTGGGCCTGGCCATGCAGGGCGTGCTGGGCAACCTCGTCGCGGGGTTGACGATCATCTTCACCAAACCTTACCGGGTCGGCGAATACATCGAATTGCTCGGCGTTTATGGCCAGGTCACCTCGATCGAGTTGTTCTCGACCACGCTGCTGCACGCCGACCAATCCAGCGTCGTCATTCCCAACCGCAAGATCGTCGGCGAGATCCTGCACAATTACGGCAGAATCCGGCAACTCGATCTCAGCGTCGGCGTGGCGTACAACGCCGACCTGAACCGGGCGCTCGCCACCGTCCGCCAAATCCTCACGTCGAACCCGCGCGTGTTGAAGGAGCCCGCCGCCGTCGTCGGCATCACCAACCTGGGCGACTCTGCCATCTCGATCAGCGTGAAACCGTGGGTGGCGGTGCCGGATTACGGCCCGGCACAACTGGAGATTTATCAGGCTATCGTCGAACGTTTCCGCGCCAGCCAGATCGAAATCCCGTTCCCGCAGCGCGAAGTCCGCCTGCTCGATCGGCCGTCACCCTGACCGCGGCGGCCGATTCCGTCGGGCACTCCGCGGGCCTGACACGGCATCGGGTGGGATAATCCAATGCCGACCACAAGGAACGCATCTTGAGACCGGTGACCGCCCGGACCGCCTCTCGCGATTCCTCGTGCATAATGGCTGCGACAGCAGTAAACTAGCGCCCACAATTCAATGGCTGCTCAAGACACCAATGCGACCATGGCGGTGTTCCTCGATCTGGAGAACATCGCGGTGGGGGCGAGCGACGCCCATTATCCACAGTTCGATATCCAGAAGGTACTCGAACGCCTCCTGCTCAAGGGGCACATTGTCGTCAAGAAGGCCTACTGCGATTTCGAACGCGGCAAAGTGTTCAAGCGTGGCTTGCACGAGGCGGCCTTCGAACTGATCGAGATCCCCCATGTGCGCCAGTCCGGAAAGAACTCGGCCGACATCCGCATGGTGGTGGACGCACTCGACCTCTGTTACACGAAGAGTCACGTCGACACCTTTGTCATCATCAGCGGCGACTCCGATTTCTCGCCGCTGGTCAGTAAGTTGCGCGAGAACGCCAAGACCGTCATCGGCGTCGGCGTCAAAAACTCCAGCGCCGATCTGTTCATCAACAACTGCGACGAATTCATCTACTACGACGACCTGGTCCGGCCGCAGCCGCCGAAGGGCCGTCAGCGCGGCACGACGCAACCCACCGTCAGCGTCGCCAAAGCGGTCGAGAGCGAAACCAAAGTTCCGGCGCGCCCTCCCGTTGCCGACGCATTCGACCTGGTGACGAAAACGCTCGAAGCCCTCACGGAAGAACGGAACGAGGATGATCCCGTCTATGGTTCCATGATCAAGCAGGCCATCAAGCGTCGACACCCCGGCTTCAACGAGCGCGCCTATGGGTTCCGCTCGTTCAACGATCTGCTGCTGGAAATGCAGAACCGCAGCCTCCTGAAACTGGAACCCGACAAGAAGTCCGGCGGCTACACCGTTCGAGCGGTCGAGTAAGCGTGAGACCGGCGGCGACGGCGCATCCTGCCGCCCGCAGATGGTCGCCGCCCCCAACGCCCCGGTGTTCCCGCCCCTCGCGCTGACGCCAATCCGCTCAAGAGTCTCTCAAATTGGCGTTTGATTCCCGCCCCCGGTTCGGGCAATATGAGGCGCCGGTGAGGTCTGTGCCATGTTCGCCCTGCTGATACCGACGGGCTCCGACCACGACCGCACGCATCTTCCTGCGGCCACGCTATCGCTCATCGCCGCCAACTTGGCGATCTACGTCGTCTCGAATGTTCTGAACTACCGGCACATCGCCGAGACGTTCGGCTTTGTCGCGGCGCACCCGCGACCGTGGCAGTTCCTGACCCATATGTTCCTGCACATGGGATGGCCGACCGAGTCCGAGGCGCAATGGACGGATTACGCGAACAGCGTGCTGCATATCGGTGGGAACATGGTCTACCTGTGGTTTGCCGGCAGCGACCTCGAAGATGTACTCGGTCGTGGCAAATTTCTGCTGCTCTACTTCGTCGGCGGCCTCGCGTCCGCACTGCTGTACTGGGGCACGGCGATCGTCGGACGTTTTCCGAACCTCAACGAACCGGTCGTCGGCGCCTCGGGCGCCATTTCGGCGTTGCTCGGCTACTACGTGGTGCGCTTTCCGCGGTTCAAGATTCGCATGTGGTTCGGCGCGTTCATTCCCGTACCGTTCATCATGCGGCAAGGCATCACCCGCATCAGTTCCTTGTTCTTCATCGGCTTTTGGATCGGTCTGCAACTCGTGTTTGGCGTCATGGCCCTGCGCGCCGGCGGTGCGCAGGTGGCGTATTGGGGTCACATCGGCGGGTTCGCGCTCGGCCTGGTCGCCGCGCTGAGCACGCGCGAATGGAGACTCGGCGAAGAGGAATACCTGATGAAAGACGCCGACCACCTGTTCTACAGGCAGAAATGGTATCCGGCCATGGAGGCGTATCAGCAGTTGGCCACCCGCTACCCGCGTTGCGCCGAGGCGTACACGAAGTGGGCGCTGTGCTGGGAATGCACCGGCATGGCCCGACGAGCGCAGGACGTGTTGCGCGATGCGCTGTCGTTCTACCGTGACCAGGGCTGGTCCACGCAGATGGGCATCATCGAAGAAGAATTGCAGTCGATGACCCGCAAGATGTCCGCCGCACCCGCTCCCGCAGCAACGCCCTCGGCCGGCCACACTCCCGCGCCCTACCCCAACCTCATGTTCCGCAAAGAGTTCAAATGGAAAGGAAAAACCCATGATTGAGATCACCTGCTCCTGCGGTGCGACCTTCGAAGTGGTCAACGAACAGGTCGCCCAGCGCGTGCGCTGCCCCCGATGCGGGACGCGCGCGTCGGACATCATCGCTCAGGCGGAACAACTCCCCGTCGAAGCGGACGCCAGCCCGCCCCAATCAGGGGGCCCGGGGTTCGCCGTCGACTGCGTCAACCATCCGGGCGAGGCCGCCACGCAGAACTGCATGAACTGCGGCAAACCGCTGTGCATGACCTGCGTTCGGGAGAACGGCTACTACTGCAGCGACGCCTGCCGCGCCGCCGTCAGCGCCGCCGAACCGACGATGGCCACCGACACGGAAGCCATCGGCGCCGGTGACGAGAAAATGGAACGCGCGGTGCACATCTTCAGCAAGCTGGTCAAGTCCGTCGCGCTGCTGGCTGCGTTGGCCGGTATCGGCTACGCCGGCTTCCTGGTCTATCAAGCCAAATGGGGGCCGCGTCCCCAAGTCACCGCCAGCCTAGAAGTCATGTCCACCGAGACGAGCTTTTCCACGGTGATGCTCGATCCCACCCGCACGCTCGTCCAAGCCAACGACGAACTGAGTCTGGTCGACCTCACGACCAAGAAGAATCTCTGGAAAGTCGATCTCCGCCCCCTTGAAGAACCCTATAGCGGGCCCAAACCCGTTCCTTCTCTCGATTCCGAGTACACGTTCGATCCATCCAAGTTCCGCGACCCGTTGCGCATGGTGGACGTCAAAGGCGACACCATCGTCGTCCAATCCGGCCGTCAGCTTGTCGCCCTGAACGCACAAACGGGCGACGTGAAATGGAAATTCTTCGAGCCGACCAGTCTCTTGTCACGCGTGGCCGCCACGCCAGACCGCGTTCTCGGAATTGTCACCGCAGCCTACACGCGTAACGTCCACCCACCCTCGCGCGCCATCTGCTGGGCGCTCGACGACGGTTCGCAACTCTGGTCCAAGCCCGACGCCGGGGATTTTGCCACCGCGCAACTGACGGCCGACAGCCGCCTCGTGACTCTGACCGCGGAGCCGACGCCGTCCGCCGCCGGGGGCGGAGGCGAATCCGAAGTGCCCACCGCCGGCGGGTTGGACGTCGCCGCGTTCAAGGGAGCGATGTACAAGAAAATCCAGGAAGCCATGGCCAAGGGAAGTTGGGACATCGACACCGCCGGTGGCAACGACGAAAGCCAACCGCCCGGTCCCACCAAGAACTACGTGCTGCAGTTCCACGCGCTGGCTTCGGGCGCGCCCCAGGGCCAAACCACGCTGGCGCTCGCCGGCACCCCACGCATCGAACAAGTCGATGACCTCCTGTGCGTGACCGCCGGGCACGAATTGCTCGCGTTTGCCGGCGGCACGGAACCGGCGTGGCGTGTCACGCTTCCTGCCACGCCCCAACTGCTGGCTGCAGGAGGCGGCACGTTCGCCGTCGCCATCAAGAACCACGTCGTGGCCCTCGATGCGAAGTCCGGAAAGCAACGGTGGTCGCGCGATCGCCTCCGCGCCGAACGGCTCTACGTGGGCCCGGATGGAGTCGTTTACGCCACGTTGGCCATTCCGCGGTCGGAATTCGCCGCCAGTGAGGCGAAAAAGTTTCGCATCGCGGACATCACGACCACGGAGGTCGTGGGCGCGGCACCCATTGACCCGCAGGCGCCGGTCACGGCGTTCCTGCGGCTCGATCCGAAAACCGGCAAGACGACCTGGGGCGTGCGCAACATCGGCCGAGAGGTCGTGTTCGCGCCCAATGCCATCTTTGTGTTCGACTCCACAAGCGAGGTGCGCCTCCTGGCGAGCGCCGGGCCCTACGCCAGCTTCCACAGCCTTCACTGCCTCGTGCCGAAGAACGGCAAGATCCTGTGGAGCTACGTCAAGACCGGCACCCTCCACGATCACGTGATCAAGGACGGCAAGGCGTTCCTGGTTTCCACCGACGATACGGGGCTCGGCTCGCACGAGAACCCGTCCTTCGCCTACCAACTCTGCCTGATCGAAAGAAAATGACGCCGGCACGGGCGGCGCCGGCTGAATGAGAGCGCGAACCGCGTCCCATGGGCCGTGTGGGAAATCCGCTTGCCTCGACGGTCAGAGCAGGTTACAAACCTCAACGAACCAGGGGGCCCATGCTACTGATCAACCAGCATGCATGTCGGCGTTCGATGCCGGCGACGGTGACGTCTTCCGAAGGCCCGTGCGCCCTGACAATCAGCGTGGACGAACAGCGAAACCGACCGCGATTCTCTCGCTCCCCGTTAACCCCAACGAAAGGATCGGAGTAACCTTATGCCAGACCAACCGCCACCGGCCCCAGCGCCCAGCGCTGACAAATCCGACGCCGAGAGCAACAAAGCGTTGGCCATCGTCGGGTACATCATCCCCATCCTGTTCTTCCTCCCGCTGGTAATCGAATCGTCGAAGAACAGCCCGTTCGCCAAGTTTCACGCCAACCAGCAACTCATCCTGCTGATCGTGGGGTTTGCTCTGCAGATCGCGGGCGGCCTGATCCCCGTCATTGGCTGGCACGTCATCCTGCCGGTCGGCTGGGTCTTCGTGTTCGTGTGCGTCATCATGGGCGTCATCAACGCCGTCAACGGCCAGATGAAGCAACTCCCGTTGATCGGCGGATTCACCATCCTCAAATAGACGCCGCGCGTTGTCTCGTCAGGCTCGGCCTGACGGGGCCGGGCCCCACCGGCCTGCGCGTGCGGCCGGTCAATCATCGGCGCCGTTGCCGCCGTGCACAAAGCCGGCCCGGATCGGAGGCGGCATCGGGGAATCGTCGCCGCGAACGGCGCGCCAGATGACTTCGTTGAGGAGCAAATCGTCGACGGCGTCTTCCCTGGAGAAATCCATGGTGCGGGATTGGCGTTCGCCCCAGGTCGTCTTGGTGTTGAGTTCGTTCACATCGATCTGCGGCGGGAGCGCCGTGTACGGCCGCAAATCTGGTACGGCTTGGAAAGCGCTGAACATCGGGACGGCTGCGGCGTCGAATTGCGACATCGGTTTGAGGCCGAGGATCAATTCGATCGTCCGCAGCATGCTGCTGGTGGAATACATTACGGAATCCACGTAGCCGCGCTTCGCATAGGGGCTGACGACAAAAGCCACGGTGCGATGGGCGTCGACGTGATCCGAACCGTTCTGCGCGTCATCTTCGACGACGAACATGGCCGTCTGCGGCCAGAACTTCGAGCGTGACAACGCGTCCACGACCCGACCGAGCGCCGCGTCATTGTCGGCTACACAAGCACTGGGGGTTCTCTTGCCGGCGCGCACCCCGTAAGTGTGGTCGCCGGGCAGGCGGACGACTTGGAGGCGGGGCATGTCGCCTTCGCGTTCGAATCGCTCCAGTTCGCGGATGAAGCGGTCGGCCCTCTTCGCGTCGGGATAGTCCAGATCGAAACCGCGATAGCCTTCGTCGATGTGGCCGCGCAGGGCTTTAACGCGCGGAATGGATGGATCGGCGGGCGTCTTTCCGTTGGCGACGAATTCGCCGTAGCTGCGGTAACTCACACCGGCGGCGGCGGCGTGGTCCCACAGATAACCACCCGCCGGCGTGGCCATGGGGAAGATGCCTTCCGCCGGATAGACATACTTGCCCCGCTGGTTGTGACCGTATTCAAGGGGCCACGTCTTCTCGACGAAATCGGACGCATACGCGCCCATGCTCCACTCGTGACCGTCCGCGCTGACTTCCGCGTCGGCATAGAAATTGTCGAATAGCACAAATTCGCGGGCCAGTTGGTGATGGTTCGGCGTAACGTTTTCGGGGAACAAACAGATGTTGGTGTCGCCGTTGCCTCGCGGCAGGTCGCCAAGGACCTGATCGTACGTGCGGTTCTCTTTGATGATGTAAATGCAGTACTGGATCGGGCTGGGATCTCCCGGGGCGAGCGGGATCGGATTGTCCGCCGGACGCGTTGCCGTGACGGACGCGTCGGGTCTGATCGGACTGCAACCGTAGGCCTGCGCCGTGTAGGCAGCCAGTTCCTTTTCGAATTTGGCCCGAGACGGCAGATCGATCACACTGAGTGTGCCGCGCAAGAGTTGCGCAATATACTCCGGCCGGGTTTCGGCGGCAGGTTTCCGGCCGGGTTGGGGACCGTTTGGATTCGGCCGCGGGATGACTCCCTTGCCGTTGGCGACAAGCAGGTGTCGGCCGTCCGGCGTCACCCGCACCGAGGTCGGGTACCAGCCGACCGGAATAAAACCGAGGGAGCGGCTGTGCCCCGGCCGGCGTACGTCGAACACGGCGAGATTGTTGTTGTCGGCATTGGCGACGAACAACGTGCGTCCGTCAGGCGAGAGCGCGAGGCTGTTGGGCGTCGAGCCTGCCGGGGCGTTCGGGTAAAGTGAACCGGTGAGCGTCTCGAGTGCTCGGCCGGTCGCGGTGTCGATCACGGTGACCGTGTTGCGGTTCGCGTTGGCCACGAAGAGAATCTTGCCCGACTCCGCGAGCACCATCTCGTTTGGCTGCTCCTGCGTCGGCCACCGCGCGATGAGCTTCTCGGTTTTCAAATCGATGACGGCGATCGCTGCGTTGCCCCACAGGCTGACATAAAGCCGGCGGCGCTTTGTATCGAGACAACACGCAAACGGGAAATCGCCGACGTGATTCAGTTCGTTCTCGGGTGCCGCCGGGTGTAGCTCGTCGGGATTGCCGGCGGATACGACCGCGTTCGTGCTTTGGCCGGCCGACAGTGGAATGTCCGTGACCTTCTCCGTCGCCAGATCGACGCGCGAGACGCTTTGTCCATAAACGTTCGCCACGTAGAGTTCGCGCGCCCGGGAATCGATCGTGAGGCCGGCTGGAACGCCGGTCTTTTTAACGTCGCGCAGCCGGATTTCGTGGTGGCCGGAGAGGACGCCATTCTCGAATCGAAAGTCGTGGACCAACTCTTCACCGCCGCCGCTGCAGAACAGATGCGTGCCGTCGCGGGAGAACTGGAGCCCAAAAAACGATTCGTCGAGCGGCACGTTCGTCACGACGGTATCCGTCAGTAAATCCACGATCATGATGCTGTGGCGGCTGTAGCCGCTGTGCAGAACCGCGGCGTAACGGCCTCGTGGATGCACGGCAATATTGACAGGGAAATCGCCCAATTCGATCTGTCGCCCGGTGGGACGGAGCGACCATTGGTTTGGCAGAAGCACCGAGCCGTCGGGGCGCGGGCCGGGCAGTCGGACCACCGTGTTGGTCCCCTGCCCCAGCGAAAGGGCCGGACTGGCGAACAGGATAACGAGACCCAGCGCCAAGCCTCGGTCGGGAATGTATCGAGTCGTCCTCATGGTTGTCATCAACCCTCGTAGCCGCCAGACAGCGAGCCAGCGCCACGGCTGGAGTCTCCCTAGGTCTCAAACAAATCCACAATCTTAAATTGGTTCACATCCACCAACCCGAGGTCGGTGAGCTTCAACTCCGGAATCACCGAGAGCGCCATGAACGACAGCGCCATGAAAGGTTCTTCGACGGCGCAGCCCAGCTTCGCCGTGGCCCGATTGGCCGCGTCGAGTTCGTCCTTCACGTCGGGCAACGTCTTGCTGCTGAGCAGCCCCGCAATGGGCAACGCGACGGAGGCGAGGATCTGGCCGTTGTTGGCCACGGCAAAGCCGCCTTGCATCTTGACGATCTGGTCGACCGCCGCGCGCATGTCGGCGTCGTTCGTGCCGACCACGTTGATGTTGTGCGCGTCGTGGCCGACGCTGCCGGCAATCGCGCCCGATTTGAGGCCGAAACCCTTCGTCAGGCCGAGACCGATGTTGCCCGTGCCGTGGTGCCGTTCGACGACCGCGATCTTGAGGATGTCGCGCTGCGTGTCGGAAACGACGTGGCCGTTGTCGCGCTTCGGCTCGGCAAAGATTTGCCGGGTGATGATCTGGTTCGGAATCAATTCCATGACCCGGGCCCGGCCCTTTTTCGCGGGGATCGCGAAGCTCGAATCGCGGAGCGGCCGGACGTGGACGGTGTTGCGCACGTCGATCATCGCGCTCATGGGTTTGTTGCCAAGCAGATAACCCTTCTCGGCGACGAGATGCCCGTGCTTGAAGACCCGTTCGACGGCGCACGATTTGAGATCGGACAGGACCAGCAGATCCGCGACCCAGCCGGGCGCAATCGCGCCAAGGTGCTGCAGGCCGAAGTACCGCGCCGTGTTGAGCGACGCCAGGCGGACGGCCAGCGCCGGATCGAGTCCGGCGCCAATGGCCACGCGAACCATCGAATCGATGTGACCGCGAGCAATCAGGTCCGACGGCGTGCGGTCGTCAGTGCAGAAGAAGAACCGGTCGGCGTTCTCGGGCTTGATCAACGGCAGCAACGTGAGCAGATCGCGCGTCACCGAGCCTTCACGGACGGCGATGGTCATGCCCAGCCGCATTTTCTCCCGCGCTTCGGCGACGGTCGTGCATTCGTGATCGTTGCCGATGCCCGCGGCGATGTAGGCGTTGAGGTCGCGGCCGCTGAGCTGCGGGGCGTGGCCGTCCACCGCCTTGCCGTTGGCGATCCGAAGTTTCTCGACGACTTCCTCGTTCTGGTGAACGACGCCGGGGTAGTTCATCATCTCGGCAAGGCCCAGCACCCACGGGCTGCCAAGGAACGGCAACAGATCCACAGCCTTGAGACGTGCCCCACTGGTCTCGAGGTCGGTCGCCGGGACGCACGACGGCAACATGACGTATACGCTGAGCGGTTGATACTTGGCCGTTTTCAGCACGTACTCGATGCCTTCGGCGCCGAGAACGTTGGCCAACTCGTGCGGGTCGGCCATGATGGTCGTCGTGCCGTGCGGCATGACGGTCTTGGCGAATTCCCAGACGGTGACCATCGAGCTTTCGA